>ERZ1370068.9769-contig-8521_pt1 | contig 59985 bp, 108 predicted proteins | sample MGYA00561227_ERZ1370068 | MGnify/ENA primary metagenome ERZ1370068 (study PRJEB38410, sample SAMEA6850437) | metagenome | study: Metagenomic assessment of the ecological functions of the soil: analysis of the soil microbiota associated with the... | reverse complement strand
ATGTACTTCGTTCAGTTACGTATTGCCCCAATCTTTCAACGCATCGCGCACATTGTCGTCGCACGCGTCCGAAAGCGTCCAGCACCAATCCTCGCTGCTTCCATAATAGCCTCGAAGTTGTTTGTCGCTGATACCTTACTTATCAGATGCCTCCTCGCTGCCGAGATGCAAAACACATGAAATGATAGATCGTCTACTCGGCTGTCATTCCCAGCAAAAGCGGCGAATTTGATATGGCTATGTGAGCTGTGGAGATTCTTCACGAATCAATAGCTCCCCGTTGACGCGCATCACCCACCTGCCCTATCGTGAGCCGAAGTCGCCGGTCCCCAACCAACCTAAGGAGGCCTTTATGGGATTTCTTAGCGCTGAAGAACTGAATCGGTTGCTACCCGCTGAAACTTTCGCCTACCGTCGCCGATACCGACTCAGTCGGTATCCAGCGATGAATTCATGCCCGCGCCGCAGACCGAAAAACAGCAAGCGCGAGTTCGAGGCGCGCATCAAAGAATTCGGCGGCGAGCTGGCGCGCAGACAGGCATGTCCCGGCGCGCTTTTTTAAAACCGCCGCCGGCATGGCCGCCGCATTTGTCGCCATGAACGAAACCTACGGCGAGCTCTACGACGCGAGCCGCGCCGAGGCGGCGATCCCGGAGATGGCGGGCGAGCGCGCCAAGGCGCTGTCCAACTCAATTCGTCATGGACATGCACACCCATTTTCTGCGCGACGACACGCGCATCACCAACTTCGTGCGCCAGCGCGAAGCCGTCGGCAAAGCAGGCTGGAATCCGGCATTGCAAGGCAAACCGCAGACTATCGAAGATCTCAAGTTCGCCAACTATTTCAAGGAAGTGTTTCTCGACAGCGACACCAAGGTCGCCTGCATCAGCGGCTCGGCATCGGAAGATCCGCGCGATTGGTTCCTGACCAATGAGATGAAGTTCGATGCGCGCGCCAAGGTCAACAAAGAAGCCGGCACCAAGCGCATGTTCTCCCACGCGATCTTCACGCCCGGGCTGGCCGGGCTGGCTGGACAAGGTCGATGAGGAGATGGAGAAGCTCAAGCCCGATTCGTGGAAGGGCTACACCATCGGCGACAACACCAATAAGAATCTTTCGAAGCACCCCTATCGGCCTCGACAACGAGAAACTCATGTATCCGTTCTACGAGCGGTTGGTGAAATGGAGCAAGGACCACGTCCGGGCGTGGTCAATGTCTGCATTCACAAGGGATTGTTCCCGCCATCGGTCGAGCAGCAGTTCCCCCATCTGGTCGGCTACCGCCACGTCGGCGACGTCGGCAAGGCGGCAAAGGATTGGCCGCAGTTGAATTTCATCATCTATCACTCTGCCTACCGTTGGGCCGGCGGCGGCACCGCCGAGGAAGCTTGGGAGCAACTGAACCGCACCGGACGCATCGAGTGGGTTAACGATCTTGCCGAAATACCAGAGCAATACGGCGTAACAAACGTTTACGGCGACCTTGGCCAGATCTTCGCCCAGAGCACGATGGCCGATCCGCGGATCTGCGCCTTCATGATGGGCACGTTAGTCAAAGGGCTGGGCTCCGATCACGTGGTGTGGGGCTCGGACGCCGTCTGGACCGGCTCGCCGCAGTGGCAGATCGAAGCGCTGCGCCGGCTTGAAATCCCCGAGGAGATGCAGAAAGAACATGGCTTCAAGCCGCTCGGCCCGGCGGACGGCCCGGTCAAGCGCGCGATTTTCGGCGAAAACAACGCTCGCCTGTATCATTTCAACGCGCAGCAGCGCTCGGCGCTGGATAATGATCGCTTTGCGCAGCTGAAAGAGGATTACGAGAGGAACGGCGCCGCGCGCAGCAATCTCACCTACGGCTATGTTTACAAACCGAAGGTTTGAGTTTTCCGACTTTGGCGGCACCGTCGATCGACGCTGCCGCTACTCGCGACGAGAAGAATTTGATGCCAAATGAGCTGAAGATTCTCAGCGCCGGGGCGGTAAGACCCGGACTGACCAAAGTCATCGATGCGTTTCAACGCGACAGCGGCAACAGAGTCCAAGTCTCTTTCGCGACGGCGTCCGGCGATTGTGAAGCAGATCGGAGAGGGCGAAACAGTCGATGTCGTGATCGCGCCGCCCGGCGTTGCTCGAACAGCTCGTGAAATCCGGAAAATACGCGGCGCGCAAGGCGATAACTCTTGGCCGAATTGGCGTCGGCGTTTTGGTGCGCAATGGTGAGCCATTGCCGGACATTTCCAACGATCGACGGCTTCAAGCAGTCGCTACTCGGCGCGGAGTCCGTGGTTTACAACCAAGCTTCGACCGGGACCTATCTTGAGACGCTTTTCGAATCGCTCGGCATCGGCGCGTCGATCAGAGACAAAGCGACACGTTATCCTGATTTCGCCGCCGTCCTCGATCACGTCAGCAAGGGCAAGGGCCAGCGAAATCGGTCTAGGCGCGACCACCGTCATCATCGAGAACGAGAACCGTGGAGTAAAATTCGCCGGCCCGCTGCCGGCTGAGATTCAGAACTACACAACTTACGTCGCGGCTCTCATCGCCGAGAGCGACCAGAGGTTGCACAGCAGTTCATGCGTTTCCTCGCATCCCCGACCGCAAAAGTCCTTCTTACCGCCGCCGGCATTCAGTAGCGAAGGCACACAACATCTCGGTTGGAATCACCGCGGAGGCACAGAGTTCGCAGAGATTTATTTTACTCGTCCCCTCTGCGTTCTCTGCGTCTCTGCGGTAAATCGTTGTTTTTGGTTACGGCGTCAGGCCTTCGCAGTGAAATCCGAACCGTACTTATCCAGCGGTCTCAAAAGACAGCGTCGCATAGCGCATGAAGATGCCGCCGCGCGCTCGGCGAGCGGGCCGTTCGCCACCAGGCAAGCGATGACATGCTTGGTTCCCGGCGCGGCCTTGTTGTCTACTTCTACGCGCTGCGATGCATTGATGCCCACGATCACCCCGGTGGCGCGGTCGATCCTGCCGTCGATCCACACCTCGCCATAGTTATCGACGTTGGTTTCAAACCAGACGCGAAAACCGGCGACATCGACGCCGTTGACTTTTTCGGGCAGCTCGACGGTGATGCGGTACCAGGCGAAGGTGAATCCCTTCGAGATGCTCTTGCGGATGTTGGCGCAGATCTCCCAGCCGGAGTCGTCGTAATCCGGCTAAACGGGCGAGGCGTGTTCAGCAGCTGCGCAGTAAGTCTCTTCGTTAGGCTGACCGGGCACAAGGGCCATGGCCGACGCGCCATTGTCCTTTGATTTTGCGACAGTCTTCAGCATTGTTGAGATCTAGAGTGTGATTCTCGGCATGGCGTTCTCCTTCTGCCTCGATGACTTCGTCCATGCAGCACCCTATGCCCAGCCATTGTTCCGTTGCAAGGCAAAATTTCTCTCTGCAAACCCCCCACGCCTCTGCCGATTAGTCTTCCCGAGCGAGGCGCAGAGGTTTGGATTTCAAGGATGGTCGGTCAGATGCCGCCTTTGCCTAGGATGAGATTCTTCTCTTCGAGGGTTTTCATCACCGCTTCGACGTACGATTTGATCGCGGTTCGCTCATTTTCCAGCTCCTGTCGTTTTGATCGTGCCGGTCCAGACGATTTCGTGTCTTGCCTAAGTCCTGCAGGGTAGTTTCCGAAACATATTCGTTATAGTGGTAAACAGTCGGCGCGCCGCCCATACCAGACCAGCTGGCGCCGACGTTTGAACCAAAATGCCGAACGAGGTATTGGGAAAAATAACCCGGTCCGTGCTGCAGCTCTTCTGCTCCACCCGAATCAGCCGGGCGAAAGCAGCGCGTCGCGCGCCAGCCTTCAACGCCTGCCTCTTTGAAGCGCAACCTCATCGATTTTCTCGCTGTCGGGAGTGAATTGATAACCAGTCCAATGCATCGATACCGGCGGGCCGGGTTGCGCAACGAATTCATCTTCGAAGTTGCGCCGGACGCTGGTGTCCCCACCTAAAACGCCGACCATGATCCGCTTGAAGGAACCCGAGGTGTAGGCAGGATTGCGCCATTCACTGACAATCGGCGTAGTGGCCGAGCATGCGCCGAACACAAGCACAATGAAGAGCATTCCCAACGGTACGCAACGATGAATTTCTCATAAGTTTTACTCCCCAGAGCGCGTGAAGCGCATTTCGAACCGTGTAGCGTCAAAAACATTGTACCACTCGACAAAGACATTTCGAACTACCAGTTCGGCTGATCCAGTCCCTTTTCGCCGCCGCCGGCAATGGGGTTTCATCAAGGCGCATGAAATGAGACTCGACCAAGTGAACCTGTATCAATCTGCCGCGCAGCTTGACGAGAGCCATGTAGTTATTGTGAGAATCGGCTTCGTCCCAGAAACATCTCAACTGCGCATCACACAAGGAGAACAGAATGGCGAAAACCAAGATCTCAGCCGACGATCACATCGACTTGGGATATTTACCCAGAGACTTATGGACAGCGCGCCTGCCCAAAAGCTTGCTGGAACGCGCGCCGCACGTCGAAGATCGCGGCGAGAAGGGCGAGTACTGGGTGTGCGACGGCGAGACCTGGGCGGACTATCGCGGCGAGCGCTGGTTCGCCAGGACCAATCGGACCCGGCTCGGCTCTCGACCGGGGCGGCGTCGGCGAAGCGCACCGTCCGACGACGACGGACAAACGGATTACGGATATGGATCGCGACGGCGTCGAAGCGTCGCTTATGTTTCCGCCGATCATCGCCATGCAGGTGGGCGATGCCGAACTGAGAAATGCCTGCGTGCGGGCTTACAACGATTGGGCGCTGGACTTCGGCAAGACCGCGCCGAAGCGCTTCTTTCCCGTCGCCATGCTCTCCTCGGTCGATGCCGAAGCGGCGCGAGACGAAGTCGTCCGGGTGGCCAAGCTGGGCTTTCGCGAAGCGAACTTCCTGCGTCAATGATGTCACGCTCGAGATGAACTCTAAAACCGTGGGACGTGTTTCTGGGACGCGGCCGAAGAGGCTGGCATCGTCGTCTCCTACCACGTCGGCGGCAGCACTGCAGACGGGCACGGTCAGACGCGACGATCGACGCCAGTCAAACCGGGCGAGCGCCAGGGCGTTTTCGACATGGGGCTGAGCAACGGCGCCACTTCTTTTTCAATCCCTTCGTCAATATGTTCAACTTCGGCACCTTGGAACGCCATCCTAAGTTGAAGTTCTGCCTCGCCGAATCCGCCATCGGCTGGATCCCGTTCGTCGTGCAGGAGATGGATTACCGCTACAAGCGGCAATTCGAGCGGCGGAAAGCCGCCGGAGATTCCGCTGAAAACATATGCCGAGCGAGATCTTCAAACGTCAAGTTTGGGCGACTTTTCAAACCGACTTGGTCGGACTGCATCTGATCCAATTTTTCGGCGAAGGCCATATCATGTGGGGCTCGGACTATCCGCATCCCGACAGCACTTGGCCGTTCTCCGAGGAAATTATCACAAAGGACTCCGGCCATCTGACGGACGAAATGAAAAACAAAGTCTACCGTGAAAACGCCGCCGCGTTATACGGTCTATATAGCTAGTTCCAGGTTACGGGTTTCGAGTTGAACTCGACCTGAAAACCCGTCACTGAGCCTTCGGAAAGCGGTAACCCGTGGCAAAAACGGATTCAAGATCATCGACAGCGACATGCACATCATGGAGCCGCCGGATTTGTGGGAAAAATATATCGACACAAAGTTTCGAGAGCGCGCGCCCGCGCGGCGTGACCAGTAAGAACGTGCGCGACCTGCGCTTGGTCCACCCTGACGGCACCGAATGGGCGCACAAATCGACGCCGAAAACGATACGTCGCGCGGCAAAAATTTCGAAGCGAAACAGGATATCTTCGGCAACGATGCCGCGCGCGGCTGGACCTCGGAAGTCCAGCTCGAAGCGATGGATATCGAGGGCATCGACATCGCCGTGCTCTATCCGACTCGCGGTTGAGAGCGCTGAGTGGACGATCGACTGGACGCCGAGTTCGCCGCTGCTATCGCGCGCGCTTACAACGATTGGATGTACGACTTTTGTCAGCAGGACCCAAAGCGGCTTGATCGGCGCCGGCATGATCTCGCCCTACAGCATGGAAGACGCGGTGAGCGAAGCGCGCCGCTGCGCCGAGCAACTCGGCTTTCGCGCGATGTTTCTGCGCGCCAATCCGCTGGTCGATCACCAGTGGCAAAGCGCTTATTACGACCCTTGTGGGACGCTTTGGAAGCGCTCAATCTGTCCATCGGCTTTCGTGAGTCCGACCGGCACCGGTAAGAACTCAGGTCGGCGAGCGTCATTGAGCCCAATTTCATGCTGCGCCGGGTCTTCGCCCAGCCGATCGAGCAAATGCTTGCTCTCGGCTGCTTCTGCGGCGGCGGCGTGTCTCGCGCGCCACCCGAAACTGCGCGTGGCATTCTTGAAGCCAACTGCAGTTGGTTGCCCTGGCTTTTATGGCGTCTTGACGAGGCCTGCGGAACTGGACGGCGATGTCTTCGCGCCGGATCTAAAGATGAAGCCCAGTGACTACTTCAAGCGCCACTGCGTCGTCTCGATCGAGACCCGACGAAGTGATCGCCAACAACGTGCATCCAAGCAAGTCGGCAACGGCCATTTGGTTTTTCTACGGACTATCCGCACGTCGATTCTCGATATCCCGAGGCGGTCAATCATTTTCTCAAGCTGCCGTCGCCGAGGCCGACAAACGAAAAATCCCTCTGGATAACTGCGCGGCATACTACGCGATGTACAAATACGCCGTCTGGTTTCCAAATAATCCTCTGTGGCGTCATGCTCCGATTCAATACGTCACGCCAACCCGTCTGACGGGATTCAGGCGGCGCTGGCGAACGAGTGACTTACCGAGAGTCCGTTAGAATGAGGGCGGCGGCGGCACATGAATAGTCCTACTGGGAATCGATAACCAAACACAGCCGATATTTGCTCAACAATCGAGGAGAAGGAGAAATGGCTTTACGCATCAATGACTCGGAATTTTACGCCATCGACGCGCATTCGCATTTAGGGCAACGTAAGACTCCGTTGGGACATGGAGTTGCGAGTTTTCTCGGCGACGACCTGGTGCGCAATCTTGATGAAGCCGGCTTGGACTGCGCCGTAGCATTTCCTTTGGGAGCCTCCTACACCGATTACTTCGAAGCGAACCAGATCATGGCCGATGAAATGGCCAAGTATCCGAAACGGATCATCAGCTTTTGCCGAATCAATCCAAACTTCGGCCCGGAAGCTACGGCGAGATCCCTCGACCATTGTCTCGGCACCTTGAAACTGAAAGGCATCAAGCTTCACCCGGAGATCGAGTTCTTCGATCCCAATGAAGCCGAGCTGATGGAGCCGATTTATCACGCGGCACGCCGCTATCGCGTGCCGATTATTTTTCACACCGGGATGTCGAGCAAGGCATCGCCTGGAGTGATCGCCGAACTGGCCGCCCAGTATAGAGATGTGCCCGTCATTCTCGGGCACATGGGCGTGTCGGAATACGTCAAACTGGCGGTGGCCGTCGCCCGGCAGAACGAGAATATATTCTTGGAAACATCCGTGGTCGGCTGGATGCCGCTGCTTCTTGAAGCGTTTCGCGGCGTCGGCACGAGCAAGATTCTCTTCGGCTCCGATCACCCGTATAATCCTCTGGCCATGGAAGTCGAGAAGATCGCCAAGCATGTAACGAAAGCCGCCAAGCTCAAAGAACGACATTGAAGAAAGTGCTTGCCGACAATTTGCTATCCATCTTGAAGCTATGCGATCGTTAAATCCGCGAGCAGACACGGCTTCGCATTGCCATGCTTCCCAACGGTGAATTTCCGCAACTATCTGGAAGGCTGAATGAGACCATCCGAGAAATCTGCTTAGATTCAATCTCATCGACAATAAAAACCAGTTGCTTTTTTAGGTCTGTTTTTGCGGTCGTCGCTTCTGCGCTCATTCCGAGCACATGGAGGCGATGCCCCCGCAGTGCGGGCGAACTACGCGGCGTTCAGCGGCGCCTTCGCGCCGCTCTGGATCGCGGCGGACAGAAATCTCTTCGCCAAATATGGCTTGAACGTCGACATCCGCTACATCGCCCCCGCAACAGCGACCCAGGCGCTCATTGGCAAGAATCTTGAGATCATCAATCCCGGCGGTGAAATCGTCGAGGCCGGGTTAAATGGCGAACCGGTAGTCTATATCGCCGGCATCTTGAATCGCGCCGTGATGTCGATCTATGCGAAGCCGGAAATCGCTTCGCTGGCCGACCTGAAAGGCAAAGTATTGGCCGTCACGGTGCCGGGCGCGACCACCGACTTCGCCGCCCGCGTGTTGCTCCAGCAGGCGCGACTGACGCCGGGCAAAGACGTCAAACTTATTTATCTCAAAGGCATGGTGGAAATCCTCACCGGTATCAATCAAGGCAACGCCGATGCCGGCATCTTCACCTCGCCGACGACTTTGAAAGCGCAGCACGCCGGTTTGAAAGAATTGGTCAACGTCACCGAGCAGAATATTCCGATGATTCACGCCGCCCTCGCTAGCACCAAGGAATATGTCAAGACACGACCCGATGATGCGCGGCGGTTCCTACAAGCCTATCTGGAAGGAATCAAGATCGCCTCTACGGAACCTGAATTCGCCAAGCAAGTCATCGGTAAGTATACCAAGACCACCGATGCGGCCGACCTCGAAAATTCCTATCAGACGTTCTTGCCGGCCTGGGAACGATTGCCCCTCGTCCCGGCCGCGGCTGTGCAGACCATGCTCAACTTCGCAACCCATCCCGGAGCGAAGACCGCGAAGCCGGAAACCTTCATCGACAATTCCATCCTCGTCGGAGATCGGCAAGTCGGGCTTTGTCGATCGGCTTTACAAGTAGGCGCAAAACTCGATATGAGATGCCCAAACGGCAATTGGCCTTGACCCGAAATCCGCGCCGCGAGGGAGGACGGCCTGTTCTGAGCCCCGATCGGAAAGAAACTCAGGGACTTGAACGATTGGAACGACTGAAACGCTTGGGACGGGACGACCTTCAAGGATTAGAGATGCCACGCTTACCTGAAATCGACGCAACCCAACTCTCTCCCGAACAGCACGTGATTTACGACCGGCTGATGCGCGAGCGCCGGCCATATGCGCGGGCCCTTCGCCGTCTGGCTGCGTAACGCCGAACTGTGCGAGAACACGCTCAAGTTACAAGAAATGTTCAGCTTCGCGCGTGAACCTCGAACGGCGCTTGCTCGAGTTGATGATTCTCGTCGCCGCGCGTTTCGCCACCGCGCAGTATGCCTGGTTCATCCACGAGCCCCACGCGCTCAAGGTTCGGTATCGCGCCCGAGATTGTCACAGCCATCCGCGAGCGCCGCGTGCCGGATTTCACCCGTGACGACGAACGGTTGGTTTACGACATCACGACGGAGCTCAACACCACCCGAACGTTGTCCGACGCAAGCTACCAACGCGGCATGGCGCTGTTCGGCGAACAGAGTGATGGTCAGAGCTCGTCAGCGCGATCGGCTTCTACTCCATGGTCGCCATGACGCTCAACGCCTTCGCCGTGTCCAGTGCCCGGTGACAAGGAACCATTTGCTTAGAAGCATCAAATGGAAGCCTCTCTCGGACAAGCAATCACCGATTACTCGCAATTTCTTAATATGAAGGCCCTCATCGCCAGCCTTTTCGTCCTACCCCTCATCGTCAACGCACCCGTATGGAGCCAAGCCAATAAACCATCGTCCGCGGCCGATTTAGCCGCCTACATCGGAGTCGGATCGCGAGCGCTTGCTGCTCGATGGCGCCAAACGCGAAGCCAAAGTCGTCTGGTATACGACTCTAGCCGCTGAGCAAAACAGAAGCAAATCGCCGGCGCATTCGAAGCAAAATATCCCGGTGTAAAAGTCGAGACGTTTCGCACCGGATCGTCGGCGTCTCTCGCGCAAAGACTCCTCACCGAGGCCAAAGCGAAGCGCCACATCGCTGATGCGATCGAAACGACGCTGCCGGGTTTGCTGACCTTCCGTGATAATCAGCTGCTGCTGCCTTATACTTCGCCGCACCTCGGCGGATTTCCCGACGACGCCAAGGAAAATGGGCCAAAGAATCTCGTTTACTGGACTATCGCGCGTAGAATCGTACATCGGTTTCGCTTATAACAAGAATTTTTGAACGCGGCCGACGTGCCGAAAAACTTTGATGGGCTTCTCCGACCCTGCGCTGAAGGACAATATGGGATTATCCGGCGACGACACCGGCGCGCGCATCGTCGGGGCCATGGTGAAGACTAAAGGCGATGGTTTTGTTAAAAAACTAAAAGATCAGAACATCCGAATGCACATGATGGCCGGCAGCGCTCTCACTCAGCTTGTCGCCGCGGGAGAAATCTTCGCATCGCCGAGCCAGTTCTACAGCGCCACCAACGTCGCCGCCAAACGCGGCGCACCGGTGGCTTGGGTGCCGATGGATCTGGTCGTCGCCAACGCCGGCGGCGCGGCGGTATACGTGAACGCGCCGCGGCCGCACTCTGCGCTTCTTTTTTGCCGATTTTCTCTTGAGTCCCGAAGGACAAAAGTTGCTCGAAGAATTGTACTTCGGCAGCGCCAAGAAAGATTATGGATTTAAGCGTTGGTATCCGGAAAAAGGCGGGACAATAGCCCAATACGAGGAAGCGTTGGAAGGCTGGCACAAACTGCTCAAGGAAGTCACTCGGAAGTGACGCGACCCTCCAACGAAACTTAGGTCAAGGATCGTATAAGCGGTGTCCCATGTCCGGGCATATCGCGATCTTCCCCATCTCCTTGGTGATCCCGGTAAGGCGATTGCTCGTCTCCCTGTCTCCCGATCGCCACACCAGTTCTCCCATTTGCCATTCCGATTTTTCGGAGTTATACCGAAAAAATCAAGAGATAACGTCATGGGAGACTTGCCAGATATCGACACGCAACTGAACTCTCTTCCGAGCAGGGCGCGATCTACGATCAGATCATCGCGCGCCCGGTCACAGGCGCGGGTCCTCTCGCTTTGTAGCTGCGCAATGCCGAGCTGCGCCGAGCCACTCACGCGTAAGGGATCTCTATCGGCTTCCAAAGTAGCAGATTTGCGCCCGGCTAGAGTTCCCCATGTCCTTCGCACAGGAAATTGTTTGCGCGCGTTGTCAGAAAAAGTTCGACCCTATCTGAGCTCCTCAACCTCTGCCCCTGCGGTTCGCCTCTGCTGGTTCGTTACAATCTCAAAAGCGCGAAAACGGCTTCGACAAGTCTTCGCTCCACGATCGAATCGCGTTCGCTGTGGCGCTACCGCGAGCTTTTGCCGCTGCAAAATGACGCCAATCTAGTCTCTTTGGGCGAAGGCTGGACGCCGCTTTTGCGCGCAAAGAAGCTCGGCGCCGAGCTGGGTTTGCACCAACTTTGGATCAAAGACGAAGCGCAAAATCCGACCGGCTCCTTCAAGGATCGCGGGCCTTGCGCTGGCGATCTCCCGCGCAAAAGAATTGGGCGTAAAAGGCGGCGATTCCATCGGCGGGAAACGCCGGCGGCTCTTTGCGGCTTATGCCGCGCGTGCCGGCATCGAAGCTCACGTGTTCATGCCGCGCGATACACCGATGGCGAATCGGATTGAAGTCGAGCAGTACGGCGCCAAACTCACCTTGGTCGACGGCCTGATCAATGATTGCGGCCGCATCATCGCCGAAAAGAAATCAACCGAAGGCTGGTTCGATGTCTCTACGCTGAAAGAGCCCTATCGCGCTCGAAGGCAAAAAGACCATGGGCTACGAGATTGCCGAACAACTCAATTGGCATCTGCCGGATGTGATCATCTACCCCACCGGCGGCGGCACGGGACTCATCGGCATGTGGAAAGCTTTTGCCGAGCTCGAAGAACTGGGCTGGATCGGCAGCGCGCGGCCGCGCATGGTATCGGTTCAAGCGAGCGGCTGCGCGCCGATCGTCAAAGCCTTTACCGAAAACAAATCGACCGCGGAGCTTTGGCAAAATGCTGAAACCATCGCCTCCGGTTTGCGCGTGCCGCAAGCGGTCGCGGATTTTTTAATGTTACAAACGATCCGAGAGAGCCACGGTACGGCGATGAGCGTCAGGCGACGACGAGATGCTGGCGGAAATTCCGCGGGTTGGAAAAGCCGAAGGCATTTTTTCTGTCCCGAAGGCGCAGCTTGTGTGGCAGCGCTGCGCCGTCTGGTCGAAAACAGCTGGATCCAGCCCGAACGACGAGGTGCTTATTTTCAACACCGCAAGCGGCCTCAAATACATAGATCTCATCCACCGACCTTTCCTACCGAGTTCGCAAACGAGAAATTAGCACGACAGCCTTTCCGAATCGCGCCGGATTGTCGTGAGCTGAATATGAGGCAGCGGCACATCATGCGGAAAATGGATTGTATCCACCGTCTCGCGCGGTAACCAGAGTTTTTGAGCGATTTCCATCTGCTACTTGAAAGTACATCGCCGCGCGCGCGAATCTTGATAGAGACAACACAAACCTTACGGGGGACAAGATGGAAAATCGAAAATGTCCCGTGCTCGTCGGTAGCAAAGCATGCGGCCTCGCGCTCAGCCTGGTCGCGCGCGAAATTGAAAGCGCAACCGAAGTCTATGAATGTCCGCTCGGGCATCGCACGGAGGTCCCATTCGGCGAACTCGAGAAAAGAAAATGCTCCGTTCTAGCGAATGGCAGGAATGTGGGCTTGCAGCTCAGTGTGTGGTCGAGCGGGAACTCGAAACCGGCACGGAAATTTACGAGTGCCCACTTGGCCATCGCACCTAGGTGCCGCTCGAAACGGAAGCGCCAGACAATTCGTCTTGATCCAGTCACCGACTGACATCGTGCGCGCACGGTGGAAACAAATTTCAATAAGCAAGCCCGCAGCAAGCCGAGGGGTATCAAGTGCCGCTCACAGATTCCGCCGAGAGCACAGCCGAGAACTGGCGTCTCCGAATAATCCATCGACTGCGCCAGAGCCGGCTGTTCCTTTCGAGTGTAGTCGCCGTAGATTATTGTCACCAAGGAGCCTAGTTGTTTTCCTACATGTTTCAACAATCAAACACCACGCCTTCAACCGTTATTGCCCAAATCCCATCGCTCCTTTTCCAAATCGGTGCGAGTGAAGTGGACAAGGATCAACACAGTGAAATCATCATGATTGGATTTACCGATGGCTGGAGCGCTCTCGCCGACGAAATCTCCGGTTTCGGCGTCGGTCGCAAAAATTTTAATCTCTGCATGACCGCTGTGCTTCACGTCCTAAACACTGCGATTTCGGGAAAAGCGAAACCTAAAAAGCGGCACCGTGAAAGCAGGAGTACCGATAAAGGACTGTCCTTGGTCCACCGCGAGAACCGATGCAAACACTTGCAAATGCTAATTGCGCTTGCGTCGGATTCGCGGCGATCCGTACCCGCTGGCTTTGTAGCCAAGCGGTGAAAAACGACCTGGCGAAATCTTTGTCGGGCGTGAGACCAGAGAATTCCACGGCAACGGTTTTCTCCTTGAACTGTTGAGTATCAATCGCAGCGACCGCCCGTTCCAAGGCGCGGACGAGCAACTGCTGCTCGATGGCGGAGCGCGGTGTGTTCGTGATTTGAGCCGATACGGCGCATCCGGCAATCAAAAAGATGCAAAGGCACCGAGACAAATTCTTAAAAATCGTGATCAAGATCGCCGTCCTCCAATCGCCATGAAGATTTTTCAAAGTCTAACGCGGGTGAAATCTATCTCAAGGCCCTTTTTGCAATTGTCGATTGGCGCTGATCTCAGCCGCGCCCCCGCGATAACAATGCGCCCAATGTCCGGATCGTAGATTGGCGCGTGATAAACACCCGCGGCAACAAAATTTGACGATAACGATTAGGGTCGATCTCTAGCGAGTTCACGCTGCCGAATCGTCTTCGATGCGAGTCGGGCCTTGAGCGATGCTGCCTAACGCGATTCGGTTGTTGAACGGCGAAGGCGCTCAGGATAGCGGCCGGGTACCGGCGCTTTCGTCGGCCTCCGCGGTGACTTGGTCGAGCGCAGCAGCGATTTTCGCGAGAGCCGTTTCGTCCGACATATCGTACGACACGGCGAACGGTTCGCCGTAGGCGACCACGTTTCGGGAAAAAGGTTTTGGCAGAAGGTGACGGTCCCAGGAGGCGAGAAACAACGGCCATGAGCTCGAAAAGCTAATCGGCAAAATCCATGCGTGAGTGATTCGCGCCAGCCGCACGACCCCGGCTTGCACCACTCGCGCTGGCCCGCGCGGGCCGTCTACGGTAAGAGCAACATTATGTCCCGAGCGGACATGACGCACCATACGGCGCAGCGCTTCGCTTCCACCGCGCGTCGTCGAGCCGCGCGTCACGAGGTAACCATTGCCTTCGAGCCACCGTGCAATAATATTGCCGTCTTCAGATTGGGAAGCCATGGTGACAATGCTTTCATTCCGATGCGCGTCTATCGGAAGAAACATGCGACCATGCCACAGGGCAAAAAGAATCGGCACGCGACGGGCCTTGAGATCCGCATAGTAACGGTCGTTTAACTGCTCGACGCGCAAAGTTGCGCGCAAAAGCGCGATACCAAATCCCATTAATTGAGTGATCAGCGTCAAACGATTCACATCAAGATCCGTAGCGACTAAGTTTCGGAACTGCTTCTGCCTTTTTGTAGGACAACAAAACCTCACCGCACCAGCCGTTCAATGGCTCTTGAGTTTGACGTTTCAGCGCGAGAAAGGTTTCAGAGGCTTCAGATTGCATTCAAACCACTTGTCTTTATTCCATGCTTTGCGCCTTGCGCACGCTGGCGATAAGGGAGGTGCGAAGCAAGAACTCTTTCTGCCTGGCGGGCTCATCCGCAATGGCTCGCAATTCATCGAAACGCGCTTGGCGCGCCTTGGGATCGCGCTCTTCGAGGCGTTTTTTGTTGTTGATCGTTTGCTCTTGCACGAACTCGATATTGAGCGTGCGGCGTCTGCGCGTGTAGCGGTTGAGCAGATCGTCGCCGGCTTGCTTGGTAATCACCTGATGCAAGCTATGGGCCAATTCTATGGCGTCATGAATGCCGCCGTTTAATCCCAAACCACCAACGGAATTATTCACGTGCGCCGAATCGCCGGCGAGAAAAACACGGCCCTTGCGAAATGTGGCGGCGACGCGCTGGTGCACGTTGTAAAGATTACGATGCACGACGTTATAGCGCCGACCCAGGGGAAATACCCGCTGCAAGCGCGAATAGGTCGATTCATCGCCCAATGCTTCTTCGTCGCTCTCTTCCATCCGGGTCGGAAACACCGCGCGCCACCGGCCTTTGCCGTCGTCGCCCGCGACTTTGAAAAGATTGGTCCACTCATCCGGATCGGCGAGATAATTCCGATAGCAGCAGCCGGTTAAAAGTTCTTGGAAATCATCGAGCGTGCTCAGCACGAGAAAGCGCTCCGGCCAAGTAAAGCCTTCGAATTCGATATCGAGGGCTTTGCGGATCGTGCTGCGCCCGCCGTCGGCGCCGATCACGTAATCGCCGCGAAAGTCTCGCTGCCGTTTGGCCCTTCTGCGGTAACCGTCGCGCTATCGGCATCTTGGCTGACACCGGTGGCGCGGGTGGCGAAGCGCACATCGGCATCGGCAAAGGTTTTCAGCCGTTCTATGCCCATGCGGGCAAGCTTGTGCTGCTCCGTCTGAACGACGAATGGAGTAAGGCGTCTCGTCGCGCAGTACCTCGTGATCGAACTCGACGATCTTGGCGCGCGCCGGCTTGTCCCAAAACTGAAAGTAGCGCGCCACTAAGCCCTCTTGGATGAATGGCTCGATGAGACCAACTCGCGCGATCATTTCGAGCGTCGAAGGATGAGTGGTCGCCGCACGCGGACTATCATCGATCTTGCCTTCAGCCTCGAGCAGCGTTATCGCATAACCCTGTTGCGCGCACGCCAGAGCTGCGACGACGCCGACGGGACCTCCGCCGGCGATGATGATGCGAATTTTTTCATTTAAAAGCTGTCGACAAGCTAGCGATAGGTTGCTGCGAGCTGCTTGAAGAAGCCGGATTTTTCAAGCTCAGCAACGATACTCAGGTTCATGAATTCTTCCGGCTTGTGCTTCAGGACTTCGGGCCGTTGCTCGCGACGACATACTCATAAGTTGCGTCGTGTCCTTGCACGATAGTGCGAGGCAAGGAGAGAAAATCTTCTTTATAAATGTTGTACGCTTCTTCCAGTAGCTCACGGTCATTCATTCTCAGATATCGGCTCAGGACCTTTAAACTGAACTCCTTGTTGGCCTTCAAAAATAAATCTGCCTCGGTATGGGCCTTCACCATACGCAAGACGGTGTCCCTGTCTTCCTTTACGGACTTGCGCCTCGTAACGACCGACATAGACGGATAATTGACCTCTTTGCGCAGATCCTATAGCGCCTTGAAACCATTGCGCATGACGATAACGTCAACCCGGATGGTTCAGGTCCACCGCGTCTACGGCGCCGGTAAGGAGCGCTTGGACCCGCTCGGGAATGTTGCCCAAGGGCTAATAGGATCACGTCTTTGATCGGATCAAGTCCGTACTTCTTCAAGCGTAGAACGCGTGAGAAAACACGCCGACGAGATCGGCGATGGACATCATCGTTAAAGACAATTTAGAGTTCTTCGAATACTCTGCCGTCGCCGTCAATAATGCGGCGCGCTCCGTTTTTGTGGCTGGCTGTGTTCCCCATCGACCCCTATCCTCCCAACGTTTGATGCGCATGATCGCATGAGTTTCTCCGGAGTATCAACAAATTGATGTGCCGGACGGCTAAGCGCCGCGAATCAGCAACACCCGCTTGAAAGATAGTGCGGCCTCAGCCTATGCTCGCGGACATGGCGAGCGGAAAAACTACTTTCGGTCTCACGTTATCCAATCGAGCGCTGATTGACACGCGGGACGCCGCCGAGCGAACTTATCGACATGGCCGTCAAAGCGGAGAGCACCGGCGCAATCGACGCGATTTGGGTCGGCGACAGCATCTTGAGCAAGCCTCGGCTGGAATGCATCCCGTTGCTGGGCGCGATCGCGGCGCGCACTTCGCGGGTGAAACTCGGCGTGGCGTGTATGGCCACCATCGCGCAGCGCAACCCCGTGCTCCTCGCCTTGCAGTGGGCGAGTTTGGACGCGTTATCAAACGGTCGCACCTGGCTGGCGGCGTGCATGGGTTATCCGGCGAGCCAGCATCCGATGGCGGCTAAAGAGCTTGAAGTGATGGGCGTCGCGAAGCAAAGAGCGGCCCGGAAGATTGGAAGAGATGATCCAATCTTTGCGGCTTCTTTGGTCTGACGAACATGCGAGCTTTCACGGCAAGTACTATTCATTCGATGACGTGAATCTCTTTGCCCAAGCCCGCGCAACGGCCATGTCCGATCTACATTGCCGGTACGCCGCGACCAGCTCAGATCGGCGAGCGCGGCGTGGAGCGCTCGCTGCGGCGCATCGCTCGCTACGCCGATGGTTGGATGAGCAATCAGATCGAGCTCGCCATGTTTAAAGATTATCAAGGTCGGCTGCGGGAAATGGTCACTGAAGAGGGTCGGGATCCAAACGCGTTTAAGACTGTCTCTATACTACGGCGTTTCGGTAAACCGCGATCGAGAGCAAGCGTTTCGCTGAAGCGAAAGGCTTTCTCGATGCCTATTACCAAAAAGACTTCACACGAGAAGGCGTGGAAATCTGGACCGCCTGCGGCCCCGTCGAACGTTGCGTCGACTGCCTGCGTGGATTTATCGACGCCGGGGTCGACCACGTCGCTATTCGCCCGATCGGCGCCGATTTGAATCAGCAATTCGTCATTTTCTTGGAAAAACTTGTTCCGCGCTGCAGGCGGTAACGACAAGGCCGCTTAGCTCCCGTGAACCTCTCGGCAGGGAGACGGCATCTACAACCGATCGATGAAAGCCGCTTTTGTCGAGCTCGCGAATCAAGCGCGAATCGATGAAGTCTTCCGGCTTTGCATCCCGCGCTTTGGGCTGCGCTTTTCCAAAGTCTTTAACAGCACGCCCACTCCTTCCGCCGTTGGATACGGCGGGATTTCGAGGTGCAGCGTCACGCGTTCGTAGGCGTCGTCGAGCAATTCGCGGTCGTTGGTGCCGAGATATTTGGCCATCACGCGGGTGGCGAAGGCTTTGTCTTTTAGCGAGCACCGCGCCTTCGACGTAGGCGCGAAGAAATCGCCGCACGAGTGTCTTCATTGGTCTTGAGGTAGTTTTCGCGTCGTCACCACGCCGTTCTGGTGAATCGTCGCTTCTAGCTTAGCCATGTCGAGAAGCTCGCGCATGTTCGCCTTCTTGGCCCGCAAGATCGCCGGCACAGAGAGCGCCGCCCCTTGCACTTTGCCCGTGAGGAGAGCGAGCACGGTCTCGGGTTGGCCGCCAGTCTGCACCATAGTGATGTCGCGCTCCGGATTGAGGCCGTTTTTCTCCAGCGCAAAGCGCGAGGGCGAAATCGGAAAGCGTGCCGGAAGCGCGTGGCGCCGAAGAGTTTGCCTTTCAAATCGACGAAGCGGGCAATGTCCGGTCGGCTGAAAATCGAGAAGACAAACTTTTGATGATCGTTGCGACGATGACCGTGTCGGCGCCGGCGAAATTGGCCAGCATCGACGCGCGTGCCGCCGAGCTGGACGGTGGGCACATCGCCCGAAAGCATCGCCTGGAGCGCCATCGGAGCTTCCCGGAATCGAGATGGCCTCGACAGCGAGACCGTGCTTCTCATAAAAACCCGCTTCCTTGGCAAACCACATGGTCATCTGTGGCGCGCCCACCGATCCGCCGCCGATGCGAATCTTTTCGAGCTTCTTTTCCTGCGCGACGGATGGCGAAAAACCATGCCGCTGCGCAAACAAAGACCAGCGTTACGACTTGAAGCGCCTTCCCCATCGCTTAAAGGAATTCCAACAAGGTCACGGGAAAATATCAATGAGCTCCGCAGATCACGTTCAGCACGTGCTTGCCGCTTTTCCTCTTGACGACTTTGAGCGCGCGCTTCAGCGCCGGCAGAAGCTCTGCTGCGGGTCGTCGACCATCTCGCCGTAGCCGCCGTGCGCGTCGACGATCATCTCGTAGCGCGGCGACGGCGTCAGATTGCGCAGAGGAAAATTGTCGGTACTGACCGCCCAACCGTCCGGCATGACCTGTTGGGTTGCCGCCTTGGTGGAGTGCCAGATTGCGTTGTTGCAGACGATCGTTAGCACGTGGAAGATCGTAAGCTTGCGAAACGAAATGACAGGCGGTCGGGTTGTTGAACATGTAAGTCCCGTCGCCGCAGCTCACGATCACGGTTTTCTCGGGGTGAGCGAGCTTCATGCCCAATCCGCCGCCGATGCCCCAGCCTAAACCGCCGGCGGGAGAGCCGCCAGAAATAACTCGCCGGCTCGCTCAGAACTGAGCTGCTCTTGCGACACGCCGTGATCGTTGACGATGAGGGTATCCGCGTCTCGCACTTGGTCGACGCAATAGGACAGCCACGCGGTATCGATCGGCCGTTGACCACTCGCCTTTTCGGCCTTCTGTTTCAAACGTTCACGATAGCGTTTGTGCTCGGCGCGGATTTTCTCGGCGCGCTCGGCCGACAATTTTTCATTCCTCGGCTGACTTCTCAATTCCTGCGCGAGCAGCTCGAGCGCCAGCTTCGGATCGCCGCCGATAGAAATGTCCTTGGGAAAATTGCGGATCGGAATGCCGCCGTAGTTCGGATCGCGGGCGATTTGGATAACTTTGCCGTTCTCCGGCGGCTTCGCCTTGGAAGCGGATACCACGGCACATCGCACTCAACGACCACGACGACGTCGGCATCTTTGATGTATGGCGCGGAACTGACGCCGAGATGAAAATCATGGGTGTTCGGGAAGCTCACGAACGGGCTCGCCGGCGTGTACGCACCGGCGCTACGCCAGGGCTTCGGCGAATGAAACCATCGCGCTCACCGCCGTCGGATCGGAGCCCAATCGGCCGGTGACAATCAGCGGATTCGATGGCGCCGCGCAATACCTCCGCTGTGCGTTTGAGCGATTCCGTGCGCTCGGCTGCAACGCTTCCGCTTGGTTTTTGCGAAACGGATGAATCGTGATCGAGTCCATCTTTTGCGCCAGCACTTCGCGCGGCAGGGTTAAGTAAACCGGACCTTGCGGGTTACCGAGCGCCATTTCCAGCGCTCTATCGACGACGGTCTCCACTTTTGATCGCCGTTGCGCAGCTCGTAGTCCCAGCGCGTGAACTCGCGCAGCAAGCTGCCCTGATCGAAAGATTCCTGGCCCCAGTGAATGAAGTTGGATCGACTGCCGCGCAGTCCTTCTTCCGTCAGCGGCGTGCGCCCCGCGAGAAAAGATCATCGGCACGTTGAGCCGCGACGCGTTCATCACTGCCGCCGATGCATTCCCGGTACCGACAATCACGTGCACCATCACGACCTGCGGTTCGCCGGTGATCATGGCGTAACCCTGCGCCATGCTCACCGCGACGAACTCATGCGGCACCGTAATCGGCATCGGATGGGCTTGTTATCGGCGGCAAACTTCGCCAAGGCATCGATGATCGGCCCAAAATCGGTGCCGCTGTTGCCGAAGAAATATTTGATTCCCCGCGCGCGAAGAATTTCTACAATATGCCTGCCCGACGGTCTCGACTGGGGATTGTTACTGATTTGTTCGTGTCCATGAGATACTCCTCGATTTATAAATGACGTGACCCTAGCTCATATTATCGACTGAATCACTCCTGGCAAGCCTTGGAGTTATCAACCTTTTCTTTGCGGGCGCGGCAACGGCGAGGCCACGGCGGATGTGATCTACGTTCCTGGAAGGGATAGATGACGCGCGTTGCTGAGATTCCCGGTGCGTGACGGACGAAGGACCCCGTGACACCCAGCACGCCAAACCCTTACCTCATGGATCGCGCTGCTCGTTTCGGCGGCCGGCTCACAGCCGGTGTTATCTACAAAGCCGCTTCTCCTGAAACAAAACCGGCAACCAAGTCACCGGCGTCTGATCCTGCACGCAGCGAAAACCCTTTACTTCATTTTTCCACTCCGGCAGATAGCGATGCGAACAATCGCATGTATTAGCCGGACCGCAAAGGCGCCGTGAAGGTCTGCCCACCCATATCAACGTCGGTCGAGGTCCACTCCCAGATATCGCCGCGTTTCTTTAACTTCCCTCCTTCGCACGTCGCCTTCCATTCATCGACCTTCGGCAGCCGCCTACCAATCCAGCGGCAATACGCCGCAGCGTCGTGGAAATTCACCAGGACGACCGGATCGTTCTCTTTGTCCGTGGGATAACGTCCGTGACTCCAACTCTCCGGCGCTGTATGCCGCGTGGATAAAATGAATTTCAGATACTCGCCATTGGTGACTTCGGTGGAATCAAATGCTGCCGCAGCGAGGAAATAAACCGGAGAAAGAGCCCAGAGGTGACCCAACCTGCTCGCATTTTTCGGCGTAGGACTGTGCATTACGATCCGTGCGGGGCTTTCAAACTGAGGGCGACCAGCCGGTCGCCCCTACATCTTCTCCGTCGCTGATAGCCGCCAACTTCCGATTCCGAATCTTCGCAGTTTAGTTCTTTGCGCTCTTGCGGTTAAATCGTTTTCCTTCACTTGAGCGCTTGCTGTAGCAAAGTGAAATCCACCAGCTGAGTTGGCGCGACGTTCTTGATGCCGGCCTCGGCCAACATGGTCGTGACGAGCGAATTCAGCATTGATTCTTCCACCATGCCGTCTCTTCGTATAGTTGTTTTTCGCCATCTGGTAGATATCCGCCGCCATTTCGCGATCGAGCTTGAGCCAACTCATCATCACCTGCTGCGTGCCTTCTGGATTCTCTGCATGTATCTCAACGCCTGTGTCATCGCTTCAGCATTCGCCGCACCTGATCGGGCTGTTCTTTGAGTTTTTTGCTATTGACGGCGAGACCGCCGGCCAAGAGGGCATGCAGATCGGCGGCATTGATGAGAAATTTGAGACCGGCTTTTTCGCGCGAAACGCTTCGCCGTAATCCATCATCGAGCTATCGATCGACCCTGAGAGAATCCCCGCAATGCGCGTTCCGGTGTCGACGACGCGATAAATGACATCTTTGTCGGGATCCAGGCCATAATGCTTGAGTATGAATTTCCGCGGAAATCTGCTGGGACCCGAGCAAGCCTGGCACGCCCAACGATTTGCCTTTCAACTCCGTCACCGACTTGATTTCGGGACGAACCACCAAGCCCCAAAACGGTCGCATCGTGCCAAGGAACACGATCTTCACCCGGCAAGCCACGCGCAGCCGACACGAAGCTGGAGCCTCGCTCTGAGCGTATAGTCCACGTTACCGCTCGCCAACGCGGCCCGGTCAACCTCTGACCGTGTTAGAAGAAATTTGATGTCGAGGTTCTGCTCGCGCATAAAACCCCGCTGGCGGGCCACTTCTGCCGGTAGGAAGGTGACGGTCGGGCCGGCGTAGGAGGCAATAATCTCTCCAAGGCCAATGCCGGTTGAGTCCACAATAGCGATAGAGCGGCTTGCAAACAGAATATCGTTGCAACAACGACACGATTGATGCGGAGCATATACACTCCTTGGTGCTTCAAAACTCCTCGCGATAAAGATCGAGCGCTTTAAGAACCGGCGCGTCACTCATGGAAAAGAGAATTGCGTCTTCCGATGACGAGCGGTTTAAATGCCGATGGGCATACCAGAGCGGCACGACGAACAGTCGCCTTGTTCCCAATCGAAGCGGCGCTCGCCGATCTGCGTCGCGCCTGTGCCGCGAAACACATGATAGATCACCGTGCTCGTGTGGCGGTGAGTCTCGGTTTCATCGGACGGCAACAAAGCTGCACAGCGCACTGAATCGTCGTCATCGTCGGGCCCTTGGTGAGTGGATTGCGATATTGCAGCAGATAACCGTCAAAGCGATCTCTGGCGGCAGGAGATTTTATCAGTTCGTACAGCGCCTTCTCGGTATCGCGGCCATTTGTAATGAAAAATCTGCAAGCGGCGCACCATGCCGGACGGACGCGCCAAGTTTATCCATCACCTTCTTCGCTGTTTTTCTCGATCGGCTGGCGGCGTTCCGAATAGCGCTCCTGCATGACCTGGTGCAGCGCCTGCACCAGCGGAAAATCCAAACCGTCGAGCCAGAGCATCGGCTCGCTCGAATCGTTCGAGTGATCATGCCAGGTGAGCTTCGGCGTGAGAATCAGATCGCCCGGCTCCATGACGCATTGCTGGCCGTTGACCGTCGTATAAGCGCCATTGCCTTGAAGGACAAAGCGCAGCGCCGCCGGCGTGTGGCGGTGCGCCCGGGCATTTTCGCCGGGCTTTACGTATTGAAATGAAATTTGCAGCGTATGCGTCGCGAAGCGCTTGCTGTGGATTGAGCCCCGGATTGACCAACGCGCACGACGCGTCTCTCGCTGCTTTCCAGGCTGATCACCTCGCCAGCGCGCGCGAGACTATCGTACACGTCCGTCCACTTCCAAAGACAGGGCTCAACGGCGGTCATCGGATGCGGCGGCAGCCCTTCCATGCCCAGGCGCCAATAGCCCGAGAGATTTTTCTCCGCCATGTCGCGGTCGAGACGCGAAACACTATCGACGCCTGCGGCTTGTTTCATGCGATCACCTCAGTGGAGCTGCATGCGACCTGCATAGCCCTTGGCCATAGCTACTGTCAATGTTCGAACAAACTGCCAACGCGTCCGAAATAAAGACGTTTACATCCAGCACTCATTGAGGCTATAGGAAAGCCAACGAAACACGCTGCGGATGCCTCATCGACGCGGAAGGAAGCTTTTCATGGCATATCTTCGACGCATGATAGATCGTGCCATCGCTGGTCATCTCTCTCGCTCTAGCAAACCCCGCCGGAGCGCAGCAGAACTCGCCATCGATTGAACAGGCAAAAGGACGGCGAGGTTGTCTGGTACGGGACGCTCACCGGCGGAGCGATCGTCGGCAACATACTCAAGAGCTTGAAAACAAATATCCCGGCATCAGGGTCAAATACCTTCGCCTCGGCGGCGCATCGCTTCGTCGAAAGGATCAGGAGCGAGGCCCGCGCCGGGAGATTTCTATGGGACGTCGTAGACATCGGAATACATCCAGTTCTTCGAGCTGTCCAGCATGTAACCTTGGCGCGCTATGCCGGGCCGGATACCGCGAACATCGCGCCGAAGCACCGCGACCCCAACGGCACCTGGGTTGGCATCTGCGGCGCCATCGCGACGATCGCGCGGAATACCAAGATGGTCAAACCAAACGAGGCGCCGAAGGATTGAAAGATCTGTTGGACCCGGAGATGGAAAGGAAGGAAAATCGGACTACCTCGGCCGAAGCATTTCAGTGGTACGGCGGAATGATAAGCTACCTGGAGATAAAGCGGGTCGAGACTATATGAACAGCACTGGCCGCGCAAGATCCTCAAACGCAACAGGGATTATACCAATACGTCGAACCTTCTCGCGGCGGGAGAATTTCCCGTCGCCGTCACGCGGGCGCACCGGATCGAAGACGCGCACTCAAAAGGTGCGCCGGTGGATTGGTCTACGGACGCCAATCCGATCGTCATCAGCATCCACCCAGTCGGCATTTCGGAACGAGCGGCGCACCCGGCGGCGGCCCGGCTCTTTTACAATTTCTCACGTCGATCGAAGGCCAGAGCCTAGTTTACCGACGAAGGCTTCCTGAGTTCCCACAGCGGAGTCAAGTCGCGGCTTCCAAAAATGAACCTCGACAACATCAAACACCCCGCGCCGCCGCGATCAAAAAGTCAGCGAGCGCATTCAGACCTGGATCACCGAACATCAGCAAACCTTCCGCATCCGGTGCGCGGCGGATAGACTCGCCCGAATGCCAAACAGCTCTTTTGAGAGAGTCCATCGCGCCAAGACAGCGCCGGAGCTGATGAGGTCTTTTCCCAACCGCAAAAACTTGCGTCATTGTTTTCCGTGATGAGGTGAACTCACGGCAAGCCCTTCCAACAATCCGGCCGTAACCTCGAATCGCCTTGCGCACGTGAAACTTCTCTCGACTTCCCCAAAGTTTGCCGCCAGCGCGTATCGGGCACCTTTGATTTCTACGTGAAGGCGATGAGCTCGCGATGGACGTGTGGGCGGAGGTGTCGTTCGCGAATTGATCAACGAACAACGCGAATTGCTGAATGTGAAGAATGAAATCTCTTTAAACCAGGTAAGCGATTTTGTCCACTGCAGCGCGTCATTAAAGAATTGAACTTGAATAAGTGACGGACCGGCCGTCGGATCGGTCAGCTCGCCTTGCTTCTCCATTTGCCCTATTCTCAATTCCAAATCCGGCCGGCGCTAAGCCCAACTATGGACGCTTCTAGAACACGCCGGTATCGAGCAACGAATAGACGATTTCCTTCAGTGATGGATCGGATCGTATCGAGTCGAGTGACCGGCGGTCCGCCGGCCAAAGACTCGACGATTTCGGCAGATTCTTCCGGCTTGACGCCGGCATACCAGACTTTGCGGATGAACGACGATATTCGGTCCGAAATCGCATCCGCCGAAGCACACATATAGGGCTTCACCTCGGCATCGAGAGATCGCGCTGCTACTTTTCGGTGAGCTCATTCATGAGTCGTTCCGAGCCGCGGCTCAGGCAGTCGACGTTTTGGCACGAAGCAAGCTTTGTTTCATCAATAACACCTCTTTTGTCTCCTATTTGATTAACGCAAATAGAAGCGCGAATGCAATATCCAGCTGCTGGGCAGCGATTTTACTTCTGCGGCAGGACTTCTCTGACGAGTTTGAAAATTGGCGTCAAATCTTGATATTCCGGCTTTGCGAGATCGAAATATTTTTTCCCTGCTCCAAGCGGTTGAAAGCGTCGACGTCGTCTTTTCGGAATATCATTTCGGCGCGAGTTGTGCGCGTCGGGCCGTCCGAGTTTTGCAGCGCGGTCTGGCCTCGCGCGAAAGAAGCCAGTTGATGAACACCTTCGCCGCGTTGGGATGAGGCGCGCGGTTAGAATGCCGAGTGTGCCGCCGGCGGCGCTCCGAGCCTGCCGCCCTCCTTCCAATCCTCGGTATCGAGATAGCCGGATCGGCAACTTCTGCTGCACTGCCTTGCCGACTTCGCTGCCGGCGTTGCAGCGAATACACAGGGCAAATTTCCCGGCGGACAGCCAATCGGTCATCTGGCGCGCGTCCCGGCTCACCGTCACCTGCATTTCGCCGTAAAAGTTTCTTTGAGAAACGGCGGACCTAGCTCGGGGTGAAAATAAAGGAACTGCAGCGTGGCGCCCATGCCGAAGCTGGTCGGATCGAGCGAGGCCATCTTTCCTTTCCACTTTGGATCGACGAGATCCCAGTAGGATTTGAACCTCGCCGGGACTCACCTGTTTTAAATTATAGATCACTTGCCCCTGACTGGGAATCGGCCACGAAGGCAAAATATATCGCTTCTCGGGATCGATATAACGATGCTCGCCTTCGAACCATTTCGACTGATCCTGACCTCGGGAAGAAGCAACACCGGCCTGATCGGCTCCAAGCACATGCGCCTTGTAAAGCGCGTCGTGGATCGTGTTGGCGCCGGCGCTGACGACGTCAGGCAGATATTTTTTCGGCCGGCGCCGTTCGGCGAGCATCCGGGTGGCAAGCTGATTGCCCGAGCCCGAGCACCGTCGCGACTTTGATCTTCGGATACTTCTTTTGAATCCTTCGACGACTCGGTCGTAATCATAGCAACAACCGTAAAGCGTCACCTGCCCTTCGACCTCCGCCGGCGCGCAAAGTCTTGTCCCATTCCTCTTTCCACGGAGATTGAGCCGAAGCGAAGACCGGCCACGCCGCGACCAGCGCCACAAGCCAGGCGACACGCCAAAGCCGAAGCATTTTCAACGAATGATCGCTGGCGTCGCCGCCCATGGATTGCAAATTATGCGATACGGCTCGCGCCTGTCAATTTAAACATACTCACAAGACTCTGACTCGGATACCCGCAATCAAATACCTTTGCGGCGACTTCAAGAGGTGATCATCGCAATTCGTTAGACACATTCGTGCGTGGGCGGCGCAAAATTCTTGAACCCTGAAGGAGGTATTTAGTGCAATACCGTCGGAGCTGTGAAAGTTCTCGTCGTGTTTGACCTGGTTGATCGTCTGCGGCGCGCCTGTCTGGGGACAAGCCAATTTTTACGAGGGCAAAACCGTAACCGTTCTTATCGGCGCCAAGAGCGGTAGTCTCGAGATCGCGGCGCAGATTGTTTCCCATCATCTGGGCAAATATCTGCCCGGCAAACCGGCAGTTATCATGCAGCACATGCCCGGCGCAGCTCATCTACTGGCGACGAACAATGTATTCAACGTCGCTAAGCCGGACGGTCTGACGATCCTCGCTGCCAATCCCAACGTCGCCATCGCGCAACTCTCCAAAAGTCGAACAAGTGCGATTTGATGTGCGGAAATTCCAATGGCTCGGCTCGTCGGGTGCGGACGGCGTGATGTTGTCCATCCGTTCCGACCTACCTTCAAGAGTTTCGATGAGCTTAAGAAAGCGGACCAAAGAATTAGTTGCCGGCACCACCGGCCCCGGTTCTAACGCCCATGACTTTCCTCTACTGCTCGAAGAATTCGCCGGTCTCAAGTTGAAGCTTGTTTCAGGTTATCCGTCGAATAGCGACGTACTCCTGGCGATCGAACGCAAGGAGGTGGACTCTGTGGTCCGCACTTGCCACAACCATCAAGCTGGGCGCCGAGCGCGGCGCAGTACGCCCCTGGTGCGAGGGCGTGTCGCGCTGGCAGGTTTTGAGAACTTGCCCATCGATGAAGACCTAGCGACCAGCGCTTTAGGAAATCGCTGATGGGCATCAAATCGATTCCAGGAGCTATCGGTCGGGCGTTCGCAGTGGCGCCGAGTACGCCAGCCGATCGCGTGGCCATTTTGCGCGATGCATTTGCCAAAGCGATCAAGGACCCTGAACAGATCGCCGAGGCGCAGAAGGCGAAGATCGAGATGCAATTCCATTTCCGCCGAGCAAGTGCTCAAAGATTTCAACGCGATGATGAATCAGACGCCGGAAACGCTGAAGGAGATGGGAAAATACATCAAGGCCGAGAGCTGGACCTTAAGCGAAGCGTCACGACCTCGTCCGGCGTTTTTTTGGTGGACGTTTTGAACGGCTTGGACGTTGGAACAGAGGAATCCGGTTCCGCTTTCGCTTGGAACGGTTCACGGAGTTCGAATTCTTCGGCCAGCCCCGAGGTCCTTGATCGTTATTTTTTTATAAACCGCTGCACCGGCATATTGCCCTGCTCGAAGCGGGGATCATAGGCCATGCCTTGGCGAATGCGCGACAGGTAATTATCCCGGTTCACGCCGAAAAGCTCGTAGCGATACAGATGATTCAGCAGAAAAGTGTGACGCCCATCTGATAGAGCTTACCCACGGCTCCCTGACGTCAGCGCCTCGCGTTCCTCTTCGGTCAGCTTGAACTCGTTTAGCACCGCTTCCGGTTCTTCCATCATACGCTTGCGAAACGCGAGGTCGTTGTCGGTGAGGGTAAAGAAGCTTATTGACCTGATAGACGCTCATGACGCTCCCGCTCAGTCGAATTTCCATACCGCATAGCCGTTGCCTTCGTCGCCTTCGAGAAACAAAGGTTTGGTCTTGCCGACGGCGCCGGCGACGGTGATCCAGTTCAACAACTCGCCGCTGTTGTTGCCGGCGTGATTGATCCGCTCTTCGGTGGCACGGCGCGCCAGCGTCTGATATTGGCCGCGCACGAGCAGCTTCGAAATGGTTTCCGCCCATTCAGTATCGACCCAGCCGCGCAGCGGACCGCCGACGTCCATGGCGAAGCAACCGCTGGCGATCAGCGCGATGCGCTCTTTGCCTGCCCACGCATCGATAAAACGGCGCACCATACGGCCCAAAGCCACACAGCGGGTCGCCAGCGGGCAGCGGCGAAGCAAAACCATTGGTGTAAATCGGCACGACGGGGAGCCGCATACCGGGATTGAGAAAATGCAGCGGCACGGTCAGCGAATGATCCGAGGCGCAGCTCGTGCGCTGCGGCTAGGTCGAATTTATCATTCACGCCGTACTTGAAAAGCGCCTTGGCCAGCGGCACGTGGCCGCGCACCGTGTAACGCGGCATGGGACACCAATCCTCCTGTGGCCCCTGCGCCTCCTCCGCCATGCCGATGCAGAACGACGGTAAGATTGTTATAGAAAAAATTTACGAAATGATCGCTGTCCACTTCGATGATCACATCCGGCTCGGCCTTCTCCACTTGCTCGCGCACCTGCTTCATCAGCGCTTCGCCCTTCACTTTGCCCGGCGCTTGCTGCATCTCGAAAACGAGTCGCGGTGGATGGGGCACGCCGGCGGCTAAAACCAATTTCGCCATGAGCTTCTTCCCTTCGCGGAGCGATCCGTCAACTTTTACTGATTCCGGCTTAACACCGGGAGAATTTTGCGTCAATGAAATTGCGGGGCATCGTCGGCTCGATGCGGCGGAATTCGATTGAACGACTGGAAACGATCTGAACGGCTTGAACGGTTTTCACGCATGAATTATAGTCGCGCCGGTCTTTCTTTCGCGCGTGTCTTTGGAGAATCGTAACGGCGTTCAGTCGGCGCTGACTGGAGTGGCGATCAAAAATGTTTGATGCGTTCATCGAAGGTCTCTTGTTGGTTCTGCAGTGGAAAGCCTTCAGCTTGATGCTTGTCGGCATGGCGCTCGGCTTTTGCGTCGGCCTGCTTCCCGGTATCGGCGGCGCGGCGACGCTCGCCTTGATGATTCCCTTTATTTTTAAGATGAGCCCCGCCGAGGCATTCGCTTTTCTATTGGGCATGCATTCGGTCGCCGCCACCACCGGCGACATTACGTCGGTGCTTTTCGGTGTGCCCGGCGAGGCGATTTCAGCGGCCACTGTCGTCGACGGTTACCCGATGGCGAAAAAGGGCGAAGCCGGACGCGCTCTCGGCGCGGCGCTGATGAGTTCCTTGCTCGGCGCGCTGATCGGGGCGTTCGCCCTCGCGTTGGCGATTCCGATCGATGCGCCCGCTGGTGCTGACGTTTGGCTCGCCGGAACTGTTCATGCTCGCTCATCGGCATCTCGTGTATCACGTCTCTCAGCGGTTCGAACACGCGCGGGCAGATTAAAGGCTTCGCTATGGGGCTGTTCGGTCTGCTCGTCTCGACCATCGGTCAAGAGCGCCAGTCGGGATCCCTGCGCTTTGATATGGGTATGATGTATCTCTGGGAGGGTCTTCGATTTCGTGCCGGTGTTGGTCGGTATCTTTGCGATTCCCGAGATCATCGATCTCGCCGTGCGCGGCACTTCCATCGCCGGCGATCGGCCTGCGGAAGAATTTAAGCCGCGGCGTACATCGAAGGCGTCATCAGACACCTTTCGTCATTTCTGGCTGGTGTTCCGTTGCTCTGATGATCGGCGTATTCGTCGGCATCATGCCCGGCGCCGGCGGCGGTGTCGCGCAATGGATGGCCTACGCGCATGCGGTGCAGAGCGCAAAGGCATCAAAGAGCGAGCGGGTTTCGGCAAAGGCGATATTCGCGGCGTGTTGGGTCCCAGCGCGGCGAATAATTCGAAAGAAGGCGGCGAGTTGATTCCCACCGTCGCGTTCGGCGTGCCTGGCAGCGGCGCGCGATGGCGATTTTGCTGAGCGGTTTTCTGATCATGGGCATCATGCCTGGCCCGATATGTTGACCAAGCATTTGGCGCTCACCTTCTCCGATGGTCTGGACACTGGCGATCGCCAACGTCATCACCGTGCTCCTGTGTCTTCTCGTGCTCGACCAACTCGCCAAGCTGACCTACGTTCGCGGCGGCTTGATCATTCCTTTCGTTCTGTTGTTGGTCTTCGTCGGCAGCTACACCGCAAACAGCCAGATCTGCCGACTTGATCGTGACTCTGATCTTCGGCGTGCTCAGCTATTTCATGGTGCTGTTCGGCTGGCCGCGCCCGCCTTTCGTTTTGGGATTTGTCCTCGGCAAGGTGATCGAAACGTATTTATTCATCTCGATGAGCCGTTATGGCTTTAGCTGGCTTACCCATCCGATCGTCGTCGTCTTGATCCTTCTTATGGCCGCGGTGATCGCTTACCCGTACATTCAACAGCGGCGCCAACGTTCCGAGGCCCAGCTCGTGCGTAAGGGAAGCATTTTTTCTGCCTATTCTTAATCGCGGTCGCCGCCTACGCCATCTATGCGGCGACAGGATGGAATTTTAAAACCGCGCTGTTTCTCTGTCCGGTGAGCATCCCGCTGCTCCTTCTCAGGACGGTTCAGCTTTGTTTGGTGCTTTTCGGCAGCGGCGATGCAGTCGAGGGCGCCGCCATGGATCTTGATTTTTCGAATGACGTGCCACCCAGGTCGCGCGCAGCCGCGTCATTAATATTTTTGCTGGATCGCCGGCTTTATCCTGCTGGTCTATCTTCTGGGTTTCCCATTGACCGTGCCGTTGTTTATTTTCGTTTACCTCAAGTTTCAAAGCGACGTGAGTTGGCTGAACTCGATCATCTTCACGGCGATTACCTGGGGCTGCTTTTATTTATTGTTTCAATCGCTCGTGCACATCCAGTTCGAGTCCGGCGCAATTCCAAAACTGGCTTGGCATGTGATATTTCCTCGCGGCGGAATTTGTATCTGCCCCGATGAAGAGTAAAATCGCCAAATAGGGCTTTTGAGGATCGCGAAGTTCGCCGGGGAGTGAGGCATGCGCTTCCGGAACTTTTAGTTACAACCAATCGCGACCGGCGGTGCCGGAAAAACAAGCCTTCGAAGAATTGCTCGGACAAATCTTGCTCACCGAGAAGTTAGGCTTCGACGAGGCCTGGTTCGCCGAGCACCATCATTCCGACTACGGCATGCTGGCGTCGCCGAATTTGATCATCGCTACGCTCGCGCCGCGCACCCAACGTCTGCGCATGGGTAACCTCGTCAATGTCTTGCCGCTCTCACGATCCGATGCGCCTCGCCGAGGAATGCGGCATGTTGGATATTCTCACGAACGGACGGCTGAACGTCGGCACTCGGCCGGGGCGTGCCGCGCGATGATCTCAAGCACAGGCTCGACCGCGACACCGCCCAAGCGCGCTTCGAAGAAGGCATTGAAATACTGATGCGCTCTTGGACCGAAGACACTTCCACCTACACCGGCAAGGCGTGGAACTACGTCGACATCATCTGCCGTCCGCGGCCGTTGCAGAAACCGCATCCGCCGATTTACTACGGCGCCACTTCGCCCGACAGCCCGGCGATGGTCGCGCGCCGCGGTTGGAACCTGGCGCTGTCGCGCCCAACCGCTCACGAACTGCGCGCGCGGCGATCCAGTCCTATCGCGACGAACGCGCCAAGCACAGCGAATTACCGGGCACAGGCGACGCGATCATGGTGCGCGATATCTACGTCGCCGACACTGACGAGCAGGCGTGGAAAGAAGCGACGCCGCAGATCACTCGCTTTTGGCAACTCGCCACCGACAACGTCTGGCGCGGCGACAGCGTGTCCACCGATGACCTGCCAAAATTCACGGAGCGGTTTCCGTATTTTCCCGGTGGTCTCACGGTCAAGCGCCTCGGATGAGTGGGGGCACATCACTGATCGGCAGTCGAACACGGTCATAAAAAAGCCCCGCGTGATGATCGAAACCGCACGGCCGGATAGTCTAGTCGGTATGTTCAGCTTCGGCGGTTTGAAACATGAGCAGGTCATGCATTCGATCGACCTTTTCGCCGACCAAAGGTAATGCCGGCGCTGGGCGCGTGACGAAAAGGATGTAAGGATGATGGATAAATCGGTAAGGCAATCAAAATGACAAAATCACGACAAAGATGTAGCTTTGCAATGGCTCGAAGTCCGTGATGAACGGCTCGACTGGCTAAACGTCGCCGACTGGGAACCGCGGAGACGGCGGTCTGCGGCCGGTGCGCGTGCCCAAATTTTGGCGCGATCAGTGGCCGGCGCGCACGGCGCGCCGCGGCATGTCGGCGGCGGGTGTGACGTTGCGCCTGCGCACGGACTCGAAAAACTGGTTTTGTCGGTCACCTTCATCGACTCGCCCGACGCGCCGGACAATGCGGCGGTCGCCTGGGAGCGTTCTCGCCCATCGTTTTCTCGCTCTACCGCTGACGGCAAGTACGTCGCCAGCGTCGCGGCGTTGACCCAATGGACTCGGCAAGACGTGACGATTTCGACGATCCTCAAATATCCGGCGAAGCGTGAAATCCGGTGCTGTTTCCGTTCTACTATCGCAACGCCGAGATCGTTGTCCATGCCATGGGCATCGAGCCACAGGCGGCACTGAGACGCGGCGCCGGACAACCGCCCGCGAGTATTATTTCACGGCGACTCGATCACGCACGGCCACGGCGTCGCCAGCCCGCGCGAAACTTACGTCTGGCAAGTCGCGGAGAAACTCGGCTGTGTGCCGCTCAATTATGGCTTGGCGGCAGCGCGTGGGCGGATAACGTCGTCGCACAGACGATGGCGAGCCGGAACGACTGGGACGTGCTCACGATTATGATCCGGAACGAACTCTCTGATTGATCCGATGCAGCCGGAAAACCGAGACCGTTGCGCAATACATCGCAAAATATGATTCCTATCTCGCTACGATTCGAGCAGCGGCGCCGGCCAAGCCGATCCTCTGCATCACACCGATTTTGAATCGCGCCGACTTAAAGCCCAGCGGCAATCAAAACGGCGAGAGACCGAACGCTTTACCGCGACGGCATCGCTAATGTGGTTCAGCGACGGCAAAAGTCGGATGTGAATTTGTACCTGCTCGATGGTATTGACAATGATCAATGATTCGCTCTATCTGCTGGTCACCGACAATGTGCATCCCAACGACGCCGGCATGCACCGTATCGCCAAGGGCGTCGCCGCAGCGCTCCAACCGATCCTAGAACGCTTGAGTAAAGACTCCGGAAAGGAACTAAGCGATGACTGACTACGTAAAAAGTTCATGCCGCGTTTTCGCTATGGAGTGATCCAACCGCGCGCCCACGAAGACGTCCAGCGCGGGCGCAGCTACCAGCTCTATCGCCTCCTGCCGCTCGATTTTATGGAGATCTCAACGGGGCTTGGGCTCGAGAACTACACGGAAGAAGGCGTCGAGAAAGCCATCAAGAATTACTGGACCTGTGTCGATCGGCTGGCTAAAGAAAAGAGTGGATCATATTATATTTAGCGGCGCGCCGATCTCTGCGGTGCTGACCCGTCCGCGAGTGACCGAATTACTGCATCAGACCAAAGAACGAACCGGTATCTCCGCCGACGCTCCGCTCGAAGCGCTGATCGCTGCGCTGAAACATCTCGGATTAAACAAACTTGCCATCGGCAGCCGCTGGGCTGATCCGGTCAACAACGCGATCATCCGTTACCTGGAAGGGGCCGGCATCAAAGTCGTCGGCATTACCAAGCGCAACCAGTGGGCGTCGGATTCTTTCCGCCATGACCCTGGAGCAGGGCTTGGAAATGGCTCTCGATGTGGGACGCGAAGCGGCAAAAACCCTGGCCCGAAGCCGAGGTATTTCGGTGCCAGGGGGCGCTGCGATGGCACTGCACGTCATCCCGGCCTTGGAAGAAGAATTCGGCAAACCGACATTTACCAATATGAGCGCTGAAGTTTGGAATGATCTTGTCCGCCCCGGTATTATCCCGCCGATCGAAGGTTGGGGTCGTCTGCTCGCCGATGGCGGTCGCTAGAGGCAGGATGAGATCGCCGAAAAGAAGTTGCTCCGAACGACAGCGTCGCTGAGGCGCGCACATCTGCACGTGCAATCAGCATGAAAGAAATTTTTGGAGGCTCAGGCGGAAGCAGCAGAACATTTCACGCGCAAGGAAAAGATACGCTGTTGCCCTTGCAGCACAGCGCCGAGACCGACGGTTTGCCGGACCGCAACTTGCCGGCTTCGTCCCGCACTTCCATCAATAATTGATATTCCATGGCGCGCTTGCATGGGGGTGCTCCAGGTCCTTCGACCAGGAACGGACATGTCGCAGGGCGGGCGCGCGGCGCTTCAAATCAAGTGAGTTTTTAGTGAATGGCGGCAAATCGGACAAAACGTGGCGCTCTGAAGAATCGTCGCCTGGCAGTGCGGACAAGCGCGGGACTCGCCCGGCGCCGGTCGCGCGCGAGGCTTTCATCCGGCGCCTCCCTTTTTTATCGAGACTATCCTCGTGAGCGCGGCCGTTGGGAAATTTTGCAGCCTCGCTGGCGCTCCAACCAAATTCGACATGTCCGCGCATGCGCGAACCGGCCGCGACGGTGAGTGTGCTCGCTTTCAGATCGCCGATCAATTGCGCAGACTCGAGAAGGTTCACTTGACCGCTGGCGATCACGTTGCCTTCTAGTTCGCCGCCGAGCGTAACGTTGGCGGCGCTGATTTTCGCCGTAAGGCGGGCACCTTTTTCTAGATTCAGATCCCCTTGATCTGAATGTCCCTTTGAACTTTCCGGCGATACGCACATTGGCGTCACCCTCGATTCGTCCCTCGATGCGTAACGCCGGCGCCGAACACCGACTCACCGCGTCCTTTTGTCAGACTCTCTTTCGCCGTTGCGGTCGCCACGACCTGCATGGGCGGCACTGCGGTCACGGTTGGCTTTTCAGCGGGCTTTTCATTGTTCTCTTCCGACGTTGTCTCGATTCCATAGCGCCATAAAACCCTCCTAGCAAAAATTACGATTTTCGAGAGAAGCTGTGTTTCGACAACCCTAAAACGTAAACCGGGGAGGTTTCACGCAAGGCGGGTGCCAAAACATGGCCGAGACCAGCGCCTGGCGGGTGGGCGCGATGCAGCAGTGCGAAGAGCAGCGTCGTATTGATGCGCTTAATGACTTTTAGGGAGTTTACCCCTTATTCGTACTAAGCCGAAGCGGAGAATTTGCCAGGCTTTAGTCGAGGTGATCGAAAATTCAGACGACGATTGTGAACAGTGTCTGCGAAGCACTAATCACGCGCAGGGAAATCCGGTCACAAAGTGACTGTTAAAATGTGCAAACTCGACGTCGACGGCGGGAATCATCACGAACGACGCTGCTCCCATGCCTAGGTGGAAGGTACCGGGCTTAATGACGGTCGATCCGATTCGTTGCCGCTCCTAAAATCCGATACCGACGCCAGCCGATGACCCGCGGCGGCGATCGAAATCGCGATCATACTGCCGCTGCTCGTCGCGCCGGGCGCGATCGACTTCGTTTTCCATCTCTGTGACCCACCCATTCAGCGTCGGCGATCAACTCCGGCAGAGCAAAGTCTCTGGCGGTAATCTTATCCAGATCCTCTCGATGGCGCTGCGTATTGCGCGCGTCGGACTTCCAATAGACTCTGAAGGGACGGCTGCGCTCGATATATTCGAGCCAATCGTGAATTCTCTTCATCGCGCTCTCGATCTCATTAGTCCCCTCGCCGTGTCGCCACTGCGGGCAAGCGTAAGCCCCAGATAAAGCCGTGCCAAGTTGTCGTCCCTATCCTTGGCGAGCGCGCGCTCGAGAGATTGGCGTGCTTCGTTATATCTCCCGAGCGCATACTGGGAGCGCCCGACGTACGTCCAGATCCCTTCGCGAAAATACATGGGACTGATAAACGTAATCAGGATCACGCTTTGCCGCCTCGAGGAAATAGGCCAAGCGCGGTTTCCGGCTGGTTTGATCAGTAGCGCCTGGCGTCCGGCTTGGTGCTGCCCAGCTACTTGAAAACCGGCACATCCGGCGAAAACGCAGATCAAAGAAAATGCTAGAGCCGACGCCGCACTCGCATACGAGTACAGGTTAGGCGTGCGCCGGGGCGATGTCAATTGGGCGTCGACTGCTCCTCTGACCTGACTGTCTCGGCTTGCGTACGGGTCGGAGACTCGCGCCGCGCAGCCGGTTCTGCGCCCAATGATTTGACTTGATTGGCTGATCTACGTTAACTGTCATCGCCAGCAACCTGGAGGTGGCTTCTGAAATTACGGATGTCAAAGCGACGCTGCATCGCGTGCCGATCGATGTGCCGCTGCTCAAAGAACCGATCGTCACGTCGGTCCTGTTTGCCGCCGTCGAAACCGATCACGGCGTCACCGGCTACGGCCTCACGCGCGGCTCGCAGCGGTTCGCCATGCAGCGAATTCATCAACCGCGAGGCCGGCACCGTTCCTGCGCGGGAAGAATCCGCTGCGAGACCGAGCGCATCTGGAACCAGCTTACTAAGCAATTCAACGCGCGCGCCCAGACCGGCATGTGGAGCTCGGCCGTGAGCGCCATCGACATCGCGCTCTGGGATATCAGAGGCAAGCACTACAAAGAGCCGGTCTGGCGTCTGCTCGGCGGCGCGCAGAATCCGGTGCAAGCTTACGTCACCTTCGGTCTCAAACAATATTCCAAGAGAACAATTGGTCGAAGTCGCCGAAGCAACTCGTCAAGCCCAGGGCGAGACACGTTTCAAGATGGTCGTCGCCGTCGATCCGAGAATCCCAAGCTCGACGCCGAGCGTGTCACGAGCCGTGCGCCATGCGGTCGGCGACGAAGTTGAGTTGATGATCGATGCCAACTATCTTGTTCTCGTTCAACCGCGCGCTCGAACTGTGCAAGTTGGTCGAGCCCTGTGGCATCACCCGGTTCGAAGAGCCGGTTTATCAGAACGATGCCGCTGCTGCTCGCCGACCTGCGTCGCCACACCATCGATTCCGCATCGCCGCCGGCCAAAACGAGGGCCACCGCTTTCCGCCATCGGGAAGCTCATCGTCAACCACGCCGTCGATATCGCCCAACCCAATGTCTGCTCCGTCGGCGGTTACACGGAAGCGGTTAAAGTCGCCGCGCTGGCGCAAGCGTTTAATCTGCCGATCGCCAACGGCGGCGGCTGGCCGCATCACAACATGCATCTGCAAGCCGCGATGGCCAACGGCTGGCGCGTCGAGTTTCACTTTGAAATGTGGGGCGTCGGCGACAAGATCTACAAAGAACCGGCAGCGCCGGATCAACGGCTGGGTGACCTTGCCGGAAACGCCCGGCTTAGGCTTGAGCCGCGCTTCGACGCGCTCAAAGAGTATGAAGAAAAATAACGCAGCGGCAACAAAACTCTTCGGAGGAAATTCAATGAGGCGCGAATTATTTTTTATTTGGTAACCCTTGTCGCGGCAATTTTCTTGATCTCTTCTGCCCGTCGTTCGCCGCCGACAAGATAACGATTCAGCTCGACCAATCCAGACGGCGTTCGACATTGACTATGTCGCCGCCAAGGACAAAGGAGTTTTCGCCAAGGAGAACCTCGATGTCGAGCCGACCTACATGACGCCGGACCTGGTCATCAAGGCGCTCATCGCCGGCACAGTCGACCTGGCGCGATCGGGCACCCACTTCGGCGTGATCGCCGCCGCCCGCGGCGCCGAGATCAAAATCATCGGCGGCTCGAACTACGGTTATCCCTATCAGGTGATCGGCAACCCGCAGTTCAAGACCCTGACCGATCTCAAAGGCCAGAAGATCGCCGGCGCGTCCCTCGCAAGCATCACCGACGACAATCTTCAAAGACGTCATGCAGCGCCGCGGTGTCCCGCCGTCGGCTTACACCCTGCTTTTCGTCGGTGGCAGCCCGGAGAGATTTCAAGCCGTCGCGTCAGGCCAGGTGGCTGCTTCGCTGGCCGAGGCGCCGCCGTACAATTTCAAATCCATCGAGGCCGGCAGAAGAGTGCTGCTCAACTACTCCGACTGAGATCAAAAATTTTACAGTACACGTCGTTTTTCGCGACGACCAAATCGCTGGCCGCAGAACCGCCCGCTGTTCGTCCGCTACATGCGCGCGATCAGCCAGGGCGATGCGTTGGCTCAACGACCCGGCGAACGAGAAAAGCCGCCGTCGAGCTGATGGTACAAACGCTTGAAGGTAGATCAAGCGATCGCGGTCCAGACCTATAAATTCATGATTCCGCGAACAAAGCATTCGCGCATGAAGGCGGCATCGACGGTGCCACGGCCTGGCCCGAAATGATTCGCCTGCTTTCGCGTTCGGACAACATGATTGCCCGACGCGGGCAACCGTGGGAATCTTCGTCGACCCGGCGTTCATGCCAAGCATCGAAGTAGTTATCCAATGCCTGCACGTGGCGCGAAGGCTCCTACTCGCGTGTGACGGGAATCGAGGAATTTTGTAGGGGCGCATGGCATGCGCGCCCACTCTGGATGTCAGTTTGCGCCAACAAGGACGCCCATGGCGCGAAATAACAAAGAGCTTTATGGCTTCCAGCCGCTTGCTCCTGATCTCTTCGTTGGCTTTCTTGACGAAGCTCAAATCGAAGACTTATCGGCGACTTTGATGTCGCGCTGCACTCTCGTTGTTCTTTTCATGTCGTCGATCATCGTTTGCAACACCTTGTCGTCACGCTGAATCCTTCCTTGAGCACGAGCGGGATTGGATGTCATAAATCCAGGCTCACCAGCTCGCGGTCCCTCATGCGCAAGCCATCCATCATGTATTTGATCGCCGATTCCCGCTTGCTGACGTAGTAGTTCAGCCCTTTGAGAGCGCCGCGGACAGAAGCCGAAAGATTTTCCGGATTCTGCTTGATCTTGTCTTGGGAGGTCGACAACAATCCGCACTTCGATGAGATTGGCATACTCGCTCGCGGTGCCGGGAGGCTTGATGAAGCCCTCATCTTTTGCGCTCGGATGCTCATCGCCGTGTTGAATAGCGTCGCTTGAATGGTCTTCGTCTGCAGCGCCGGAAAACGCACTTCGTCGCCTCCCATCACCACGAGATTCACATCCTTCGTTGGATCTAACCCCGTTTTTCCGCAAGATCTCGCGCGCCACGACGGCGAGACGATCCCTCCGGCGACATGATCCCGGTGTTTTTGCCGCGTAACTGTGCCACCGATTTGATGTCCGACACCGCAATCAAATCCCATCCGGGCTTGTCCTGGAAAACCGTGACAAGTTTGACGGGAACGCCCCTGACCGCAGCCGCCAGCGCGCTCCCCGCATTGGTGAAAAATCGACTTCTCCAGCGAGGTCGTCCGGATTGCGATTTCGCCGCGAATGCTCAACAACTCCACGTTAAGGCCTTCTTCTTCTGAAGTAGCCTTCCTTTTGCGCAATGACCAGCGCAAAAACGGACGTGTTCATCGAAGGATAGGCGACGCGGAGATTATCTACGGCGCATGCAGGCTCTGACGGCGACGAGTAAAAGTATCGGAACCGACAAAAACCCATGGCGTTACTATCCAGCGCTTCATAACCAAGCTCCCTTCTTTACCTTTGAATGGCACGCCGCGTCAGGCAACCTGCAAACGCACGCAGTTGACCGCCTTCCATCTCGCGATCAAGTTTCGGTCAAACGCAAAGAACCAGCTGGTATAGGACGACTCGTCGTTCTCGTTGAGGGATAGTCCGATCCCTATACCGACGCCCCTCGGTCCTGATGATTCACGCCTGCGAAACAGCTTACGTCAATCGTTAGCGCGACTGCGAAACCCGTAATCTGCGTATTTAAAACTCGGCGGCAGCGAGCTGCGCGCGGCACAGCGACTAAACTTGATGCGGTGGCGCTGCGAGCCGCGCGACGCGCGACGCTGTCCGGATGATGGGCCGGGCGGATTTCGCGCCGGCGAATAGCGATAGTAGTTGTAATCATAGTAATCCGCGCACCACTCGTGCACGTTCTCGCTCATATCGAACAATCCGAAATCGTTCGGCTCATTGACGCCGACTTTGCCGGGCCGCCGGTCTGAGGATCGCAACCTATGAAGTATTTTTCTGACGGCGGCTCGTTGCCCCAGGGAAAGAGCGCGCCTTCTTTCTCGCCGCGCGCGCGCGCTCCCACTCGGCCTCGGTGGGCAGTCGAAACAGCCATTCGGTTTTTTCGCTCCAGCCACCGACAATATGCCACCGCGTCGTCCCAACTGACGCCGACCACCGGCTGCTGTTTTCGTTGGAGAACATCGGGTCGCGCCAAAACGGCGGCAGTACTCTTTGTGTCTCTTCTAGAAATTGCTTGTACTCTCTATTCGTGACAGGAAATCTGGCGATACCGAAGCTAGCGAGCCACACTCGATGGCAGGGCCGTTCGTTTTCCTGTTCTCCCTCGCTCCCCATTAAAAATGAACCTTCGGGAATTCTGACGATGTCGGGATTGGCTGGGGTCATCATAACTGCCAAGAAACTAAAGCCGCATTGAACCGACTGTCAAGCCGGCGATTGCATGGGGTTGAGGAATTGCCGTATAAGCGGTTGTCCGAAAAAGGCGGAGGTTTTCATGACACCACAAGCGATATTAGAGCGAATCGCAAGTTGCACTGCACGACTATTGCAACGATAATCGTATCTTCGTTATTAATCTCTGCCACCACCGGTATCGGCCCAGACGACGCCATTTCTACAAAGACAAAACGATTCGCATCATCGTCGGCTTCACGTCCGGCGGTCTTTACTGACCAGTACGCCCGCATCCTGGCGCGACACATGGGCAAGCACATCCCAGGAAACCCAAACATCATCGTTCAGAATATGCCCGGCGCCGGTTCGCTGAGCGCGACCAATTACGTTTACGGCGTCGGCGAAACCGGACGGCTTGACGTTGGGCATGCCGGGCAGCGGCATCTATCTCGATCAACTGCTCGAACGCAAGGAGGCGACGTTCGACGTGCGCAAAATAGCGCTGGCTGGGCAGCGTCGATCAGCGCGATTTGTTGCTTTACATGAGGGCCGAGGCGCCGTGGAAATCCATCGAAGACGTCACTGAACGCCAAGGAAGCGCCCAAATGCGGCTCCACCGGAACTTCGGACTTGACTACGATCGTGTAACAATGTCTTGGAAGAAACCTCGGGAGTGAAGTTTCAAGAGGTGCGCGGTTACCCGGGCGGCGTCGAGATCGACCTGGCGTTGGAGAAGGGCGAGATTCATTGCCGCGGCACCGGCATCACGACGCACTTCGCGCGCGAGCCGTATTTCACCTGGCATAAAAACGGCTTCGATCGCCATCTCGTGCAGACGGGAAATAAAAAAGATCCTCGTCTAGCTCGACGCGCCGACGTTGGTCGACCTCATGGACAAGAAGAAAACGTCCTGCTTTCAGCCGCAGCGTCGCCAAAGTCATCGCTGGTGTCCGCGCACCTTGGGGCGCCCGATGATCACCACCCCGGACACCGGCAGATCGGATCAAGATCCTGCGCGACGCCTATTTGAAAGCGTTTAAGGAACCGGAGGTCATCGAAGAAGCGAAAAAAACCAAACTGGATCTCGCGGTCCTTCCCGGCATAGAAGTCGAAACACAAATTCCGCGACGTCATGAACCAACCGAAGGATGTGATCGCGAGCGGGTCAAGAAGCTATCTGAATAGCTGTGGCGTGTCTCGGTAACCATTCCGATAAGCGATGAAACCATTCGTCCTGATACACCGCACTGGTTTTAGGAATTCTATTCGTCGCGGGAGCGGCGTTCGCTTGGTTCCGACGTTTTGACGCATGAAAACATTCTGACCAACCCGGAATTGAAAACCGCCGGTGGATGGCTCATGACCGGACTCATGTTGCTCGCTCTTGGCGTGCGCGGTTGGCGCCAGCGCGGACAACGAACCACGGCCGCAGAAACCGGCGAAAAACCATCCGTCATAGTTTCGTTCGCCGCACAACTTTCGCTACTCGCGAATTTCTTTCGCCGTTCAGAACGCAGTTCAGGACACGTCCCCCGAGATTGCTTTCCGGCGCCGTTCTTCTCCGGCCCGTAAATCACTTTGCCCGGCCGCGCGCCCGGTATGATTGCCGTTGTCGATAACGACGGTGCCGTTCACCAAAACAAACGGCACTCCCTTGGCGTACTGTTGCGGGTTTTCATAGGTCGCCGGATCGGAAACCGTCGCGGGATCGAAGATCACGACATCAGCCCAATAACCCTCTTTCAACAACCCGCGGTCTTTGAGCCTTCAAAGTTTGCGCCGGTAGCTGAGGTCATTTTGCGTACGGCGTCTTCCAGAGTGAGAACTTGTCTTCGCGAACATATTTTCCGAGCACCCGGACGTTTGTACCGTAACTGCGCGGATGCGGTTTGCCCGGTTCCTTCAGGTTCACGGCGCTGCCATCCGAAGCGATCGAGAACCCACGGCACCTGCATCACAAACTTTACCGTCGTCTTCCGACATCGTGTGATGCACGCCGTTAATAAACGCTCCTTCCGTCGACGATCAGGTCGAAGCAAGTTTCCGCCGGATCACTCTGATTGCGCAACTTCGACATTTCCAAGATAGTTTTGCCTTCGAACTGTTTGTTTGCTGGTTTCGTAAATACCGTTCCAACTATTCCTTCCCAGCCACCATGCTCGCTCACGTATTCTGCAAACTCGTGGTCCGCTTTGATCTTATCGCGAAATGCTCGATCTTTGAGCTTGCTGATGGCTTCTTTGCGCGGCATCTCCTGTACCCAACGTCGGAAACAGGCGCGTCCACGGATGTTGCATTGCCGTGTACGGATACTGGTTCGCAGTAACGTCCGAGCCTCGAGCGCGGACCGCTTCGATCTTCTTGATTCACATCTTTAACCTTGCCGAAATTATTCTTGCCGCGCACTTTGATGTGATAAATATGCACCGGAATGCCGGTCTCTTCGGCAATGCGAATCGCCTTGTCCAACTCTTCATTGATTTGTTCGCCTTCGCCGCCCACATGGGTGCCGTAGTAGCCACCGTATTTTGCGACGACCTTTGGCCATCGCGATCATCTCATCGGCGTATTTATAGCCGCCGCCAGTGAACGCGCGTGGATAAATTCACCGCGCCCTCTTCCATCGCCTGGGCGACAAGCTGTTTCATTTTTTCGATCTCGCGGCTGTACGCAGGCCGATCGTCGAATCCAACGACGACCTTGCGGATCTGCTGGGGTGATACGCTCGAAGCGATATTCATCGACGAGCCTTTTTTATTGAGCCGGCGAAAGTACCCATCGAGCGTCGTCCAGTCGACGTCGACGCCGCCGCGCCGTTTCGATTCTTCCTTGTACTCCTCGAGAACGCCGCCTTTGAGCGGCGCCACCGTCGAGCTTTCGCCGATTACATCCAGCGTCACGCCTTGGCGTACTTTGCTCTCCACGTTGCCATCCGCCAGGGCCGTGAGATCCGTGTGCGTGTGCAGATCGATGAATCCCGGCGAAACCGTCATACCCTTGGCGTCGATGACACGCTTGCCGGACTTGGGATCGAGTTTGCCGATCTTAACAATCTTGCCGCCTTTGATGGCTAGATCGGCATGGAACCACGGATTGCCGCTGCCATCGATGACTTTACCGTTCGTGATCACAACGTCGTAGCTGACACCGCCGTTCGTGGCGCTCCGCGGCGGACGTGATCTGAAGCAGAAAGAGCGTAGACATCAATGACCAAATTCCCGCCGTGATTCCCTTTCGCATGACTACCTCTCCGTTTTTTCGAAGTTTCGTTTTGCGAGATATCGCGCTTTCGGTGTTAATCAATAGAACCAGCAAATACAATCGGCATTTTTCATGTTCGCAACAAATTACTCATTTGCTCTGCTTCGAGCTCCTTCCATACCTGGCGCGCAAAGGAAAAATCGCGCACGTCGTCGAGCGCCTTTTTCTTTCGTTGCCCAGCCGCTCGAGGAAATTCTCCATGTCGCCGTCGCTCATGATGCCGTCGCGCAAAATCGACTTCAGCTCGACGTCGGCGGAACGCGCGGCGATCTCCGGAGTCTGCTTGACCCACTGCAGCAGTATGCGAATGGTTTCCGGACGATTCTCTTCGATCAAGCCGGTTCGCCTTGAGCAGCGCGCGCACGCCGCGTTTCACGAACTGCGGATTTTCTTTGATCAGGCGATCCGAAGTGATCATGCCCGACGCCGGCATACCGACCTCCGGCGGTCCTGCCAACACCTTGCCGCCCATCTGTTGCGCCATCAGGTCGTGCGGTGGCGAGAGCGTCGTCACTTCCACCGCGCCGGTGATGACCGATTGCAAACGCACGAAGGTATCGCCCAAAGCCACCGGTTGGAGCTGCGCCGGATTGAAGCCCTTGGATCTCAACAACTCCTCTGCGACCAGATGATCCGAGCCGCGGATACTCGACACGCCGAGCTTTTTGCCCTTCAACTCTTGTATATCTTTCACGCTCGGGTGGGCGATCAAATAGTAAACGCCTTTCTTGAATGCCACGACGACGATCTTCAAGGGAAACCCCGAGAAGAATTCCGCGCACCGTGCTCACGAACGTCCCGGTAAACGAAACGTCGCCATTCATCAGCGCCATCACGCCGAGCCGCGGATTGGCTTGGATGATTTCCACGTCCATGCCTTCATCGCGGAAGAATCCCTTGCTCACCGCCACGTAAAACGACACCGCGGTGTTACTGCGGCTAGAGATGGATATGCGCACTTTCTGGATCTGCGCATGAGCGAGCGGCTGGCAGATCACGAGCCCAAGCAAAATCGTCGCTAGCAGAATCCATGTTGTCGGAGGCTTCACGTTTGTCCGCAACTTAGTCATCCGAATGACTCTCGCCGAATCCTGAAACCCATTACTCCAACACTCCAATATTTTTCTATTCTCCGACTCTCCTCACTTCCCAACCGCTCAGTTCCTTTCAGCGCCTGGCGCGCGAAAGAAAAATCCCGGACTTCATCAGAGGGGCGCCTTTTATCTGCCAACCGATCCATTTGAAACTCGATCTCCGCATCGGTCATCTGGCCGTCTTTTGACAGCGTTTTGAGTTCAATATCGTAGGATCGCGCCGCGATCTCGGCCGATTGCGGCACGAATTTGGTCATGATGCGGATCGTTTCCTCTCGGTTCTCGCCAATAAACCGATTCGCTTTCAAGGTCGCTCGGATGGTGCGTCGCAACACCTCCGGATTTTCCTTGATGGATCGATCCGAAGCGAACAGGCCCGAAGACGGCACGCCGATTTCAGGCGGACCGGAAATGGCCTTCAAGCCCTTTGTTCGCAGCATTAAATCATACGGCGGTGGCACCGAAACAGCCTGCACCACACCGGTGACGGCCGCTTGAAACCTTAGCGACGGGTCACCTACGGCGATCGCTTGAACCAGGTTCGGATCCAGTCCTTTCATGCGCAGCAGCTCCCGGCCGATGATGTGATCGCCGCCGTTGACCGCGGTCACGCCCAATTTTTGCCTTTCAGATCTTGAATGTCTTTGATGAGATCCGGGCGCACCATCAAATAATACGTGCCCTTTTTCAGGAGAATGAAAACCGTCTTCATCGGCAGCCCCTGCACGATGCCGCGAAAGGTGCTGACGAAGGATGTAGTGAACGTCACATCGCCGTTCAACACCGCCATAGCGCCGAGGCGAGGATTGATTTGGATGAATTCGACCTCCAACCCCTCGTCTTTGAAGAAACCCTTCGCTTGAGCCACGTAGTACGAAGCGTTGGTGTTGCTTCGGCTCGACAGCGAGATACGGATCTTTTGGCTCTGCGCGTTGGTGCCATTGGTCAGCGCAAAGAGAACGCCTAAAACAATCGCCAGTCGTTATCAAACGACACTTGTGAAATCGCATCGAATTCATGAGTCGCTCCTTCCGCACCTCACGTCCAACTAAAAATAGGTCAGCGTGCCATTGAGCGTCAAGCAGAATCGGCGCGCGGATTTGCTCATTTACACGCTGGCGCCATTTGGAATAGAGTCCGGACGACATGAAGCAACTAGGCATCCTTGCGTTTCTAGTTGTACTGTTCGAAAGCCAGCGCCGTCGCCAATCCCTATCTACTCAAGCCTGGCGAGCCGACAACGAAACTTCGGGTAGCGACCTCGGCGGTCACCGGCGGCTTTGTGCATTTCTACTAGCGGCCTCGATTATGGGATTTTTGAAAAGTACGGCCTTAAATGCGAGCACGTCTATATCCGCGGCCAATCGCCGGCGCTCGCCGCGCTGGCCGAACGATCAAGTCCAGTTCAACTACGGCGCGGCTGATGGCAGTCTGCCCGGTCTCGCGGCGGGTGTCGAAGCCAAGATTGTCGCCTCTCCGCTCGTCAAGCTTCCCTTACGTCATGGTCGCGCGGAAAGAGATTCGCCGGCCCGAAGATCTCAAAGGAAAATCCATCGGCGTGACCCGGCCGGGTGACTTGAGCGCCCGCCTGTCACGGCAGGTCGTGAGAAAATTCGGCCTGACCACCGACGAAGTTACGATACATCCCATCGGCGGCAGCCAGACCGGAGCGCCATCAAGCCATGGTCGGCTAACGTCGTTCAAGCGATCCTCGGTGACGCCGCCGCTTGATATCCGCGCGCTAAGAGCGACGGCTTCAATATTATCTACCGGCTGATCGACCTCTGAGATTCCGTTCATCTACAGCTCCCTGATCACCAACTACAAAAGTGCTGCGCGAACGGCCGTGAAATCGTGCAGCGCATGGTCGCCGCGCTCGCCGAGACGGTCTACTTCGTCGAGAAGAATCCCGACAAAGGCCAAAGCAGCCATTGCCAAAGCGATGCGCGTGAAGGATGAAGAAGGCGCTTCAATCGTCGCTACAACTGTGTACGCCAAGGAAATCGTCGACCGCACCATGGTCGTGCCGGGTAAATCCGTCAGCGCAGCCGTAGATATCGCCCGCGAAAACCGGGAACCCTAGTCAGAAGAAAACCGGAAGAACTTTACGACAACAGCTTCGTCAATTAATTTAGAAAAAAGCGGCTTCCTCAAAGAGCTTTGGGGTAATGAAAACTATCGGCGATAAGATTCAATCGACCGATCCTCCGTTGAATCCTTCGCAACGTTGCGAGATGGCATCCTATCGACGATGGTGAAATGATCCGCGCTGTTTACAAGCAGCCGCTGATTCGGTCATAAAGTCCGCCGCATGAAGCGACATCCATTGTCTTCGTCTTCCTGATTCTTTGGTTGCCGACGACCGTTTCACTCGCCAATCCTTACCTGCCCAAGCCGGGCGAGAAGACCCTTTCTGATGCGCGTATCCACCTGCGCCGTGTCCGGCGGATTCGTGCATCTCTACACGCGCCTCGACTAATGGCCTCGTTCGATAAGTACGGCATCAAGTTGGAGAATATTTTTATCCGCGGCGGCGCCCAAAACTCTCACCGCGCTCGCGACCGACGAAGTCCAGTTTACCTACTGTGCTTCCGACGCGATCATCCCGGAATGGCGGCAGGGCTCGACGCAAAATCGTCGCGTCGCCTCTGGTGAAGCTGCCGTACGTTTTGGTAACGCGGAAAGAGGTGAGACGGCCGGAAGATCTGAAGGGCAAAGCTTTGGGTATCGCGCGCGCGCCGGCGACTTGAGCGACCGGCTTTCGCGCGCGGTCGTGAAGAAACTTGGGCTTGACTCCTGACGCAGTCACGATCCGACCCATCGGCGGCAGCCAGGGCGAGCGTTATCAGGCGATGGCGGCTGGTATCGTCCACGGCGTGATCATCACGCCGCCGCTCGATGTGCGCGCGCAAGAACGAAGGCTACAATGTGATGTATCGCTTGATCGATCTGAATATACCGTTCATCTACAGCTCGCTCCACACCAGTTATAAAATGCTGCGCGAGCGCCCCGAGATCGTCCAGCGCATGGTCGCTGCCTTTGGCCGAAATCATCTACTTCGTCGAGAAGAATCCCGACAAGGCCAAAGCGTCCGATCGGCTAAAGCCATGCGCACCAACGATCAAGCAAGCGCTGCAATCCGCCTACGACGTCTACGCTAGAGAAATCCTCGACCGCACGATGGTCGTCCCGGCAAAGCGGTCGCCGAAACCGTCGAGCTCGCCCGCGAAAGCGGCAGCCCGGTCAGAAGAAAAGCCGGAAGAGATTTACGACAACAGCTTCGTCAGCAATCTGGAAAAAAGCGGGTTTCATGAAAGAGATCTGGGGCAGCGAGAATTATCGTCGGTAAGCGTCCTTAAATAATCCAAGTCTCAGCGACTCTGCACCCTTCCTCAGCAAACTCATATCCTCCAAATCATCCGGCGTGAACGTCTTCGCGACCTTCAGCGTCTCGCGGTAGATTTCGATTTCTTTCTCCACCGCGGCGCGTGGCTTGGTGCCGTCTTTGCTGTAGCCTCAGCATCTGCGCCGCGAAGGCCTTTTTCCGCCAACGCCAAATCGATCTTGTGATAACTTGAAACATACTGCAACTACTTCGTTTCGATTTGCCGGATTGATAATGTAGGTCATCGTGCGATGTAGCGCGGCAATCATGCCATAGACTTTTTGCGGCGATTTCTTCATGGTATCGATCGCCGTGACTAAACCGATAAAGCTCAGCGGCGCGTAGGTGCGAGCTTCAGCCAGCTTCACGTAACCCTTTGCCTGACAGTTCCTCGACGTAAGGCGGCGCTAGCAACGTCGCCGCGATTCGCCTGCTCGTAAGCGATTTGATCGCGTTGTCGGTGACCTGCATCGCCAACAACGTGACCTTGCCTGCTTCGATGCCGTGGGCGCGTAGAATCACGTTGGTCGACATCCCGACGGCGTCCGTCAATGCCGTAACACCCAACAGTCTTACCGATTAATTCTTCAATCGACTTTATTTCCGGCTGCGCCAGCAAGACGTGGACGGGATCCTGTTGAACGTAGAATACACGCCGAATCGGCAAACCGCGCATGATTGCCGATGTCGCCGCGCCGGTGGTCGAAGAAAAGTCGAGCTCGCCCGCAACCAGAGCAGCGATCGCAACCGGCGGCGCCATCATGACGAGCTGCGGTTCGATCTGCTCGGCGGCAAAAAACCCTTTGTCCTTGCCGAAGTAGTACGGCATGATCGACAGACTCTTGGACGGGATGTGGATAGTTACTTTTGTGGGAGCCGGAGCGGCCGGGCTCGACTGCGCCAGCAGGACAAATGCAACAGTTGCGATCGCGCGCAGAATCACTGACACCTCCCGCATCATCAAACCCATCGTTCCTATTCGACTCATTTATGAAAATGACTGGCTGCCTCTGCCGCCACCTCTTTGACTGCCGGTAGCGGGCAAAACCCCTGCGCCTCGACGGCGAAGACCGGATTGAACTTAGCGTGGAAATTCTCCAGAGCGATGATCGCCGCCAGCTCGACCAACTCTTCCTCCGAGAAATGCCGCTTCAACCGGTTGAAAAACGATCCGTGACCCGTTTGTTGGTGTAAGTCATCCGCTCGCACAACTCCAGCGCCAGTTTTTCCCGCGGCGAAACAACGGCGCTCTTTTTATAATCGCCCAAAGCCGCCTCCACTTTCTCCGCCGACGCCCCGTTGCGCATCCCACTGGATGCGTTGATGTCAATTCAATAGGGGCAACCGTTGATGCTGGCGGCTTTCATGCAGAGCAGATGGCGCAAGTCACCGCTGATCAAGCCTGATTCGAGAATGCCCGCTTGCAGAGCTTGAACGCCTTTTTGAATCGTCGGCCGCAGGCCGTAGACTTTCGCCGTGTTCAGAATCGAGCCGTACTGCTGTTTCCTGCTCCTCGAATAATTTCCGAGTTTCTTCCGATGCTTCTCGCTTTGCTGCATGCCTTTGATTCTCAACATACTCGAGCCTCCAAGCTCTAACTTTCGATCTTCAACAAATCCCCGCGGCCGTTTGGCCAAGCATAGCTTCCTTCACCGCTCCGCCAGCGGCAGCCGCCGAATTTCCTTTATGTATTCGCTCACGCCGTCGACGTTCTTTCCTCGACTTCGGATCGTGGTTATTGAAATTTTGCGGATAGTCGGTGGCGAAAACCAGGCGCTCCGGACGAATGCCTTCCAAGCGCGCAGCGCAGTGCGATCGGACTGCCTTCGAACCCGGCCATATCGAAGTAGAGCCGGTCGAAATACTCTTCGAACGGTTTAGGCCAACTTGAAACGATACGACGAGCGCGCGATCCGTTCTTTGTAACCGGCCAGTCCGCCGCCGAAGTGGGCAAAGACAAATTGCAGATCCGGATAAGCGTTCGATGACGCCGCCCGCGATGAGTCGCGTCACCGCCACACCCAGATCGAACTCGCGCGTGAGAATCACCGGCAACTGGTAATCGTTCATCAAGCTGTAACCCTTCGGCGCCAGCGCCGGGTGAACGAAGATGGGCACGTCTAACTTTTGGATCAAGTCGTAAAACGGCGTGAACTCTTTGGCGTCGAGCGATAGACCGTTGACTTGCGACGAGACGGTTACGCCCTTTAATCCGAGATCAACGATGGCGCGCCTTAACTCGTGCAATCCCGCTTCTTCCAAAACCGGTGCGTGAGCCAAGCCGACGAATCGTCCGGGAAAATCTTTTGCATCTGCGCCGTGCAATCGTTGATCAGCCGGCAATTCTCCAGCGTGGTATCCCAGCCGAGGATACAGCTCTGCACGGCCACGTCGATGCCGACGCGATCCAAGTCGCGGACCTGCGCTTCCAGATCGAAAAGCTGGGAATGGATCGACGCGTCGCCGGTCCGCACCGCGTCCTTGCGACTCGGGTCCATTCCCAGGCGGCGGCCCAGCTCGGCGGGAATGTAGTGGTGTTCAAAATCGATGATCATTCAGCCTCCGTCGAGCGAACGTCCTGTGGGCCGCAAACAGCACAAGAAATTCTGTCGGTTCGTTTGCGCTTGAATGGCTATTTCCGCTGACACCGTTTTGACAGCCAACATCGCCCCTCAGTATATCTCGTTGACATGTATCATAATTTCCTCGCCGTGGTCACGCTGCTCTTCGCCTGCGCCACGGTCTCATTCGCTCAGGATGCGAAAAACCGATCTCGGTCATTCAAGCGATATCTACGCCCGACTTTGGTTATCTGCGCGTCATTGATCGCACGTTCCACGGGCTACTTCGCTCAGGAAGGTTTGGATTTCAAGCTCCTCGTGATCAGCGTGTGCGGCGTTTCCGTGCCGGCATTAGCTATCCCGCCAGGTCCAACTTGCTCCCTGCCGGTTCATCCATGCCCGCCGCGTTACAAGGCGCGCCGCTAAAAGCGATTTTCTTCCTACCGCACATCGACCTTTCAACTGATTGTCCGACCGGAGATCACGTCACCCCAGGCTCTCGAAGGGCAAAGCCATCGGCATATCGAGTCCAGGTTCGAGCAACGATCAAGCGAGCCGGCTGATGATGCGTAAACTCGGCTTAGAGCCGAACCGGCGACGTGACTTTGTTATCCACCGGCGATTCGCAGTAGCACGCATCCTCGCGCTGGAAACCGGCACCGTCGCGGGGTCGTTGGTGAATCCCGACGTGGCGGCGCATATGGCGCTGCGGGGATATCGCATCTTGACGAACTCAGCGGAGGTCTACCCCGTGCCGTTTTCTGGCATGGCTGTGCACGACGAACTGATCAGGCGAGAATCCGGACTTGATCAAACGCTGGCTGCCGCGCTCATATCCGCGCCATGGTATCGATCCGAAAACATCCTGAAGAAGCCGCCCAACTCGCCGCTAAAGAGCTGAAACTCTCCAACGACGTCGCTCTCGGCGCCACCAAACTGCTTGTTCCATTGATCAACGCCGACGATCCCGGCGGGTTCACCGAAAAAAGCATGCGGTTGAATCTTGAATACAGCGCCAGCCGTCAGGGCGGCGATGCCAGCAAAGTGCCGATTTCAGGTCGCCGATGCTACCTGCTGCGCGAAGCGCAGCGAGAACTGGGCATCAACCGCAAAGACGGCTATCAGTGCAAGTGAGCGATCAGGTGGCATCTATGAACATTAATCAGTTTCGATATCAGTAAAACCGGCATGCTGTTTTTCGATCTGTTGAATTCTTTATTCACGGCGGTGACGAGGACGCCAAAGCCCGCAAAATGCCGATGGTGAAAAACGCCGTGCGCTTGATGCGCGCCAGCCGCGCCGCGGCGATGCCAATTTTTTTCGCCAAGGCGAACCATCGCCCGATGGCTTCACGGCGTCGAATCTGATTACGGACACCGACACGAAGTTAAAACCATGGCACAACGGGATGATCGCCTGGCGTAAGCCGAGCGCGGTTGAAAGCGATTGGGGTTCGAAGTCATTCCCGAGCTGGAAGCCGTGCCCTGGACGACTATTATATTCCCAGTGCCGCTATAGCGCGTTTTACCAGACCTATCTGGATCTCGCGCTCCGTGCTCGCGGCATCGATACCCTGATTATCTCGGGCGGATCAACGGACGTCGGCGTGTGCTGCCACGGTATTTGCCGGCAGAGACCACGATTATCATTTGATCGTCGCTCGCGATGCCTGTGCCACCGGCCATGATCAACGCGCCCATGACGCGCTCATGGAGTTGGTCTTCTCCCGCGCATGGCGCGCATCCGCACGACCTGATGAGATCATCGAAATGATCCGCGGGAAATCCGCGCCGTGAACTGTCGCCCAAGCCATGGAACCCAACGGCTCTAAATACATCGCCGGCGTCGACATCGGCGGCACATTCTACCGACTGTGTCGTTCTCGACGAAACGGGAAGAATCACCATCGGCAAAGCGCTGTCGACGCCCGACGACTTTGCCCAAGGCGCGATCGATGCACGTGAAGATGCCGCTCTGAATCTCGGGTTGGCGAGCGCAGCGGAAATTTTGCGCGATACGCGGCTGTTCTTTCATGCCTGCACCATCGGCGACAATACGCTGATCACGCGCGCCGGCGCGAAAACCGGCCTGATCACCACCAAGGGCTTCGCCGATACGATGTTGATGATGCGCGGCCAGTATCACCGATGGCCTTACCGAAGCCGAAGCCGACCACCTCGCCGCCCTGACCAAGCCGGAACCATTGGTTCCGCGCCACTTCACCGAAGAAGTGCTGGACGCCGCATCGATTATATAGGCGCGGTCATCAGGCCTTTGGAGCTCGCTGAAGCGGCCGCGGCCGTAAAACTCGGTCGCCCAATGGGTCGAGTCCGTGGCGGTCTGCCTCCTCTGGTCGATCATGAACGACGCCCAGCGAGAAGCAGTCTTCACGGAAATTATCCAGCAAAACTCTTCCAGCGCTGTTTTTTCACTCTATCCAAAGAGGTGGCGCCGTATCTCGGCGAATATGAGCGATCGGCGACGACGGTTTTCAACGCCTACATCGGTCCGAAGATCTCCACCTACTTGCACAAATCTGAGCCGAGTGCTCAAACTCAAAAGGACTGCGCGCGGGAGCCTCTGATCATGCAAGCGTACGGCGGCGTGCTGGGCATCGAAGCGACCTGCAAGAATGCCGTCGGCATCATTGAATCAGGTCCCGCTGCCGGCGTCGTCGGCAGCGCGGTTTTTGGGCGAGCATATCGGCGAAAAGAATATTCTCGCCACCGACATGGGCGGCACGACTTTCAAAGTCAGCGTCGTGCGCAGACGGCGTGATCGAGCGCGACTACAAGCCGGTTATTCTGCGCTATCATATTCTTTCGACCAAGATCTGGGTCGAATCGATCGGCGCCGGCGGCGGCAGCATCGCCTGGGTCGATGCAGAAGCTGGACTTGCTCAAAGTCGGACCCCGAGGCGCGGGCGCAGCGCCGGGTCCGGTCTGTTACGGCTGTCGGCGGCGTCGAACCGACGGTTTCCGACGCCGATCTCGTCCTCGGCTATCTCAACGAAAATTATTTTCTCGGCGGCAGGATGCAGCTTGGACAAGCAAGCGCAGCGCTGGCGCGATCGAGCAAAAGATCGCCGCAGCCGCTGGGAATTGACCGGAGTCGAAGCCGCTAGCGGCATTTATCGCATCGCCAACGTCGCACATGAGCGATCTGATTCGCAAGGCGACGCGTAGAGCGCGGCCACGACCCGCGTAATTTCGTGCTGTTTGCTTACGGTGGTTGCGCGCCGGTTCATGCCGGCCGCTACGCCGCACAGCTCGGCATCAAAAAGTCATCGTGCCGCTGACCGCCTCGGTGCACGGCGCCACCGGGCTGATCAGCTCCAACGTCGTTTATGAATACGGCAAGTCCGGACCACCTCATCGTGCCCGGCCGACGCTCAACCGGGTAAACGTCAACTTCGCGAGCCTGATCGCGCGCGGACAAGCGCGACCTTCGAGAAGCGGGATTCAGCAGCGAGGAAATGAAAATCATGCGCAGCGTCGATATGCGCTATCGCTACCAAGTCCATGAATTGAATGTTCCCTTTCCGCCGGGAACGAGCGAGATCGACGACGCGGCCATGGAGCACCTTTACGCGCTGTTCGATGAGCTTTACGAGAAAGCATACGGCCAGGGCTCGGCGTACCGCGAGGCGGGCAAAGAAATTATCACTTTTCGTCTTAGCGCCGTCGGTGAGTTGCGCAAAACCGGCGCTCGAGCGTGCCAGTGTGCGCGATGCTGACGCTGGACCGGCCATCAAGGACACACGAGAAGTTTACTTCGAAGAGTTCGGCAGGTTTGCAGCCACTCCAATCTACGATTTCGACCGGCTGACGCCGGGGATGGAACTCAGTGGGCCCGCCCTCGTCGAGACACCGGTCACGACGGTTGTGATCAATCCTAAAGACAACGCCCAGATGGACGGATTACGCAACATCGTCGTTAACATCGGCCACTAGAGTGCGATCACTGGAAACTCTGGCAAGAACCGTCGACCCGATCACGTTCGAAATTCTGTCGCACCGGCTGCACCAGATCGCCAAGGAAACCGGCGTCACTCTCGAACGGGTCGGCGGCACCGTCAACACGACGCAGATGCACGACTACGCGGCCGCGGTTTATCGGGCCAACGGCGAGATTTTGTCCGCCGGCGAAACCACCGGCTGGCACGTCGCCTGCGCCGGTCTCGCCGTGAAACGCATCATCGAGCGCTTTAGCGCCTGACGGCGAAATCGCGCGAGATGACGTCTTCATTCTGAACGACCCCTACCTCGCCGCCATCCATCAGTCCGACGTCTACATGATTTGCCCGATTCACTTTCGCGACCGCTTGGTCGGTTGGAGCGCCACCTTTGTGCATGTCATGGACATCGGCGCTATGTCGCCGGGCGGCGACTCGCCGGGCGCCAGCGAGATTTGTCACGAAGGCTTCGAGAATCCCCGGTTTGAAATTGGTCGAGCGCGGCAAATTACGCCAAGACGTCTTCGACACGCTGACGAACATGACGCGTCAGCCGGTGATGGTCGGTCTCGATCTCAAGTGCCAACTGGCGGCGAACAACGTCGCCAAGGCGCGCATGCAGGAAATGTACGCCGAATATGGCCCGGACTGATCGATGGCGTCGCCGGCGACATGATTCGCTACTCCGAATCGGTCTTGCGCAAACGCATCGCGGAAGTCCCCGACGGCTCGTGGAGCGAAAGCAACGTCATCCAAGGCGACGAGGACTGGAAGATCTGCATCCAGCTCACGAAGCAAGGCGACCGTTTGATCTTCGACTTCACGGGCACCGACGAACAGGCGCGAAGCGCGGCATCAACCTTCCTACCACGCGACCTTCGGCGCCTGCTTCCGCGTACTGCTCTTCTGTCTCAGCCTACGACATCCTGAAAAATCACGGCGTGCTCAGACCCATCGAAGTGATCGCACCCGAAGGAAGCATCGTCAACGTGCAAATATCCCGGACCGGTCTCGCTCAACACCACCTCATCGGGCTCCATGGTACGCTATTTGGCCAAGCGCCGTGCTGATGCAAGCTCTCGCCAAAAGCGAAAGTGGAACAAGGAAGTCATGGCGATCAGCGCCGGCCATCGCAACGTGCGCCACGCCGGCGTCAATCAATACGGTCGGTACGTCGTTCCGCGCTCGGTCACGGCGCTCTCGACGGCACCGGAGCGCGCTCCTATTTGGATGGCGTCAATTCCTGGGGCGGCCACTTGAGCTGCGCCAATGCCGAATGGTTCGAGATGAATTTCCTGATCCTTTATCTTTTTCCGCCGCCATACCCGCGACGGCGCCGGCGCGGAAAATTTCGCGGCGGCGCCGGCGCGGAAACCGCCCACATCCTGCACGATGCGCCGGAAGGAAAAGTCAAAGGCATCACCTACGGCGTCCCGGCGCGCGCAACTCGGGCCAGGGCATCTTCGGCGGCCGCTCCGGGCGCGTCCAGCGTCGTCATTCATCTCGAAAACACCCATGTGCTCGACATGATCAAGAACAAGCGGCCTATCGAGGAGATCAGCGACGTTGGCGGGGAACCGGCTCAACTGGCTTACAAAGAATTTGAGTTCAAAGTTAACGACGTCGTCTCACATGCGGCTTGCCAACGGCGGCGGGTACGGCGATCCACTGGAGCGGGATCCGCAGCTCGTACTGAAAGACGTGATCGACGGTATCGTCTCCAGGCAGGCGGCACGTGAAACTTATGGCGTCGTTCTCAAGCAAAACGAACAAACCATAGATTTAACCGCGACCGAGAATCTACGAAGGACTCGCCATGGGGACGCGCACACGCCAAACGACGGCCAGAGCCAGCAACATCAGAGCTGCAGTCGTTCAGCGTCCTGATCAGTAAGTTCGCCAATATAACCCGATCGTCATGTCCGGACGCAGAAGCGCGGCGCGCGGCGCGACCTGAATCCGGGAATTCCCGCAGACTGGCATCGTGGTGTCCGCCGGAAGACGGACAAGCGTGAACAACTTGTTTAACGAACTTCTCCGGCCAGCGACACCGGCGATGCGTATCGTTTTTAATAACGAACCGCCCAGGCAGAGTCGCATCGGCGCCCGGTCATTTTCATCATTAAACTGTCTATCCCGATTTCGTCCCCCGATAGCACCCAACACACCGGCATGTGGCTCATGTTCCGCGCATAGCCGATGTTGCCCGAACGATCGATGAGAATAATGCCGCCGGTGCTCTGCAGCCGCTCTCTTCGAGATGGGCAATCGCCATGCGGGCAGCGAGTCGGAGCTTCGATATCATCGGCTTCGTGCAAGAAATCCACCGCGCGTTTCGCCAACACGAGACGCATGATCGCTTCTCCTGACCGGTGTATGACGCGGCGCCATAGCCGTCCGCGTAGGTGCCGCAACCGATCAACGGTGAGTCGCCGACCCGGCCCGGCAATTTGTTGAAGATGCCGCCGGGTGGGAAGTCGCCACCGCCAACCTGCCCGCGCTATCGAAGGCGACGGCGCCAACGGTGCCATGCTTGCTGCTTGCAGCGTTTCTTTCGCCTCGACTATGGCGAGCGATTCCGGCGCACACCCGGAAATCCGATTTGTCGGGCGAAAAGCAGCGCGCCTCGCCTGCGAGCATAATGCGCCGGCTGTCTTCCAAGATGCGGCGCGCGAGCTTGATCGGATTCTTGACGCTTCGAAACCGCCGCCACTGCGCCGGCGCGCGAAGCGAGTGACCTTCCATGATTGCCGCATCCATCTCGATTTTACCGAGGCTGTTCAGCGTAGAGCCGGTGCCGGCATTGAACAGCGGATTGTCTTCGAGAACAACGACAGCGGCTTCCACGGCGTCGAGCGCAGCGCCGCCCTGTTGAAGAATCGTCGCCAACCGGCGAGCGCCGCTGTCTTACACCCTTCGAGTCGCGCGGCAAGACTATCGTCTTTGATCGGCCCGGCGCCGCCGTGCACGATAATCGATGGTGAATAAACGACCGCCAGTGAACTTCGCCGGAATCGAATTAGTGCCAGTTCTCGCAACACCGCCCGGGCAGGGCGCGCTGCCATCTGAGCCGGCAAGCTTCACCGGCGGGCAAAATAATTCGTAGCGCCCCGGCGGCACGTCGGACAAGTCGATGCCTTCGGAGCAAAATCACCCCGTGATCGAGAAACGCGCGGTGAACCGGCACCTGTTCGTTAGCCGCCGCCGCCGACAGATAATCCAATCCGACCAATTTCAAACCGAGATCGATTCAGCGCTTTGGCGCCGTCTGCGGAAAACGGCGCAAAGCTCGCATCAGACGCCAACCCTCTCAAACCAGGTTGAATTCGCGTCCTGAACAGCACGCGCGGTTTCACCCTGCAATCCTGCCGCGGCCATATCCGCCGCGGTAATATGCGTACCGGCTTCACGGCGCACACGCGCGCCGGACCGATGAAAGTTTCCAGCGGTAAAGATTCGATGGTGAGGCCATCGGGCACAAAATGAAACGGCGCGTCGACGTGCTAACGGCGTGGACGCTGGTGTGAATCGATGACGAATTATTGGTGTCGCCGCGGCTCATGCGCTTGGCGCCTCGATCAGCCTCGAGCGGCTGCGCCGTCACCCAACGGACCGACTGTGGTGAAAGGGTCAAAGAGATGTCGTAAATCTTCACGGCGTCACCTCCAAACCGATTTTATTCGAGGCCAATCCGCGTGACAAGCGGATTGTAGTAGTCGTAACCATCGAGAAAGATTTCTCAGTCGCTACGCTTCTTCGAAATGACAACCCGGCGAGTCGCAAAATCAGCTGCCTGTCATCTTGACCGTAAGGGAGAAATCTTTCCCGTTATAGATTGAGCATGCTTCCGTCCTTCAATCATCTTCCCAAATGAATCGCAAAATTTCCGCGACGACGCTCGAAGATTCCGGCGATCACCTTCCCATTGACCGACTCCACGTCGCGCAAAAGATTGCCGACAGGATCAACTGACCAGACCGGATAGCTTCGCGGCGATCGGCGCGACGATGACGACGCGGCCCATGCTGATCGCCGTAATAATCAACAGGATAGACGTCGTTTGCCAGACTCCGGTAGCGAGAAACGGTCCGAGCGCTTGGCGATTCCACACCGCCGCTGCCAGAGCGCGGCGACACGGCAAAATAGATCAAAAACCCGCCGAGCGAGACGGTCGCCCATCAGCGCGGAGAAAAACAACGGTCTCGTTCGCCATCGCCAGAACGAGCGCCGTATCGGATGGTTGATGCCGGTGAGAAAGCGGCGCCGATCGGCAGTAATAAGTGCCAACCCGAAAGCCGGTCAGCTGCCGCCCGGTTTCCACGAAATCAAAACGATCCCGGCCACCACTAAAAAAGTGCCGAGATGATCAGCAAAGTCGTGGTTCGCCGAGGATCATGACAGCGATGGCGGCGCTGACAAAGTGGGCTTACGGACTGAAGCGCGCTGCTGCGCGAAGCGCCGATTTTTCGATACCGGTGTAAGGCCAGCAAACGCACGGCCAACTGGAAAATTCCCACGAGAGTGAAAAGCAGAATACGCAGCGGGTACTGCGTGCGCGCTTCCAGTCACGAGAATTGCCGACCGCGCAGCAGCATTGCCCTGGAGCAATACGTAACTGAAATCTCCGTGCTTTTACAC
>ERZ1370068.10424-contig-9124_pt1 | contig 59999 bp, 108 predicted proteins | sample MGYA00561227_ERZ1370068 | MGnify/ENA primary metagenome ERZ1370068 (study PRJEB38410, sample SAMEA6850437) | metagenome | study: Metagenomic assessment of the ecological functions of the soil: analysis of the soil microbiota associated with the... | reverse complement strand
TGCTTCGGTTCCGGTTGCATTGTTAACCACAACGCGCCAGTCAGATCCTTAAATCGCGCACCTCAAGGTGCTCAACGACAAGGTCGCTCACGCGGATCGCCTCCGAACTCTGTGACTACCGCGTCCCAGATAAGCTTCGATGACGGCTTCATCACTGACGACATCTTCCGGCCTGCCGCTGGCGATAACATGGCCCTGATTGAACGCCAGGACCCGTCCCGGCCAACGTCATGATGACTTCCATGATGTGTTCGACGATCACGATCGTGATGCCCATCTCGTGGATTTTGCGGACCAGGCGGATCGCTTCCTGCAAGTTCGGTCGGCGTCAAGCCGGCGAGCGACTCGTCCAGCAACATAAGGCGCTGGATTCGTCGCAAGCACGCGTGCAATCTCAGAGTCGCTTTCGGCCTGGCGTCGCCGAGTGAATGCGCAGCGAGGTCTGTCTGCGCCTTCAGTCCGGTCAACTCGATGATGCGGCTTGCGTGATCACGCGCATCACCTTGATGCGGATGTCGGAGAAAGGCGCCCACCATCACATTATCGATGACACTCATGCCTTCGAAGGTCGCAGGCACCTGAAACGTACGACCGATCCCGAGACGTGCGTGCGCTTCTGGCGGCGCATTGGTCATGTCCTGACCGTCGAAAATAATCTTGCCGCTGGTGGGTACGGCATCGCCGGCAAGGCAGTTGAAAAATGTGGATTTGCCGGCACCGTTTGGACCAATCAAGACCGACGATCTCGCCTCGTCGACCGACAGGTTCGCATCGCGGACCGCAAAGAAATCGCCGAACGATTTGGAAACTGCGTGCGCCTCAAGAAGCATGCTTGCGTCTCCAGCGCCGCGGAGAGATCTGTTCCCACAAGTCGTATATGCCCCCGGGCTCATATCGCGCGATAAGCACGATGATGCCGCCATAAAGGATAAATGTGAGTCCTGTACCGCCGCCACCAGAACCAGGTGTTGGTCGCTGTTCTGCAGCGGGATCAAAATGAGCGCGCCGATCAGCGGACCATAGAGCCTCCCCGCGCCGCCTAATGCGGCAATGATGACCATCTGGACCGACACGAGAATGCCGAAACCGCTTTCCGGATCGATGAACCCTGTTTTGACCGAATAAAGAGAGCCCGCCACCGAGGTGAACACGGCGCTAAGGACAAGCGCTCTGATTTTGGTCTGTTGAACCGGAACGCCAAGACTGCGGGCAGCGCGTTCACCGGCTTTGATCGCCCGTAGGTAGTAACCAAATCGGTGGCGCTCCATCAGATAAGTGAAACTCAGCAGAACGGCTAAGAGCGGTGAGAAAGATGTAGTAGTAGGGCAACTCGCTGCGAAAGGTCAGATCCCACCAGCCACGCGCCGTAGCAGGTCCCTGCAGTCCCGATTGCCGCTCCGACCAGATCCCGGGTGCCGAAGTAAATTCTGATCAATTCGGCGACTGCGATGGTGGCCATGCTGAAATAATGGCCAGTTAACCGGAACGTTGGAATACCAATCAGGATCGCTAGCGCGACGCTGGCCGCAATGCCGAAAGGAATTCCGGCCATCGGTGTCCATCCGTAGAGCTTGTAACAGAAGGAGCGGTGCGTAGGCGCCGAGCCCGAAGAACATCGCGTGGCCGACCGAAACCTGACCTGCATAACCACCGACGATATTCCAGGCCGACGCCGAAATCGCAGCGAGCAGAAATGTCACGCCGACGTCGAGATAGAAAGCTCCGGAGAAGATAAGTGGGTAGATGAGCAAGGCAACTGCCAGCAGAACGGTCGGGGATAAGGCCGGAATTTTATTCACGCTTTGCCCATCAAGCCTTGCGGCCGCAACCACAGCAACGCCACGAACAATGCATAGACAACTATGTCCTTGTAGATTGGTCCAAACCAGAACGCGGAGAGCGCCTGGATAAGTCCAACGATCAGGCCCGCAAACAGCGCCCCAGGCACGCTACCAAAGCCGCCGAGTGCGACGACAACGAATGCCGTCAATCCGAATGTCTCCCCACCGACGGCGACCAGGGATAGCGCGATCGCCATAAGGGCTCCAGCGATCCCGGCCGCGCCCGCCGACAGACCCCATGCGAGTGCCTGCATGCGATCAGGCTTGATGCCCATCAGCATCGCGGCCCCACGGTCTTCCGACACCGCGAGCAACTGACTGCCGATCGTCGTGCGCGTGAGCATCAGGTGCAGACCGATCGTCAACAGAATGGCGATAACGCCGGCGACCAGTTGCGGTATCGGCATCAAGATCCCGCCGACATTGATCGTGCCCGATAGAGACGTCTGCGGCAGCGAGACGAAATTCGCCGAAAAGATCCAGAATGCCGTGTAACGCAGTAGAAGGGCGAGCCCGAAGGTCGAAAGGATTTGCGCAAGCATAGGCCCACGCAGCACGTAACGAATAAGGGGACAGATAGACCACCACCCCCAGCACGAAGAGCGCGAAGGCCGCTCCAAATCCAAACGCCGCCGGGCCGCCTCCAAGGTACACGACAACGAGCAGGCTCACGTACATGCCGAGCATGACAGAACTCGCCATGCGCGAAGTTGATGAAATTCATCATCCCCCAGATCAACGTGAGACCCGAGGAGAAAAGTGCGTAGATGGCTCCCAGAAGGAGACCACCTACGATCACCTGCAAAAGAAGCATCGGCTAATTTTTCCCGCCCGTCATCGGCCATTGTAGTTTGGCGGTGGCGGCGTTGTCAGGCCAGACCAGCTCGTAGCTTTTGTCGTGCAACTGGATCAGATAGGTGGCGGCGAGGATGTTCTGGCCGGTCTCATCGAATTTTACCCCCTGATAGCCCATCATAAGTTGTTCGGGTTTGAGATCGGTCTTCGTCAGCGCCTCACGGATCTTCTCCGGATCGGTCGATCCCGCGCGATTGATCGCATCGGCAAGCGCGAAGAAACTCTGCATGTTCCGCGCGCTTGTGTCGTCGAGATCGCGGCCCGTCTTGGCCTTGTACATCTCATTGATCTTGTATGTCGTCGAACCAGGTTTACCGATCGCCCATGCGCTGCGGTTCATCGGCACCCTGCGCGGCGTCGGCCACCGCCGGAATGAATGACGGATCGGAAAATCCAGTATCGTCGCCGATCACCATTGGCGGCTTGTATTGCAGATTGTTCATGCTCTTCATGTAGAGGATCAGATCTGCCGTATAGCTGATGAAGATCACGACATCCGGATTCTTCTCCTTGAGCTGGAGAATCTGCGCCGACACGTCGGTCGAGCTCGCGCTATAGGGAATTCGCAACGCGACCGGTACGTTGGCTTTCTTCGACTCCTCGACGATCGCATCGGCGACCGACGTGCCGTAATCGGTATTCTCGTTCACGATCGCAATTGAATCGATTTTTTTGCCTTGCTTCTTCATGTCAGCAAAAAATCTCATGTAAGTGCGAGCATAGTCGGAAGGCGATCGGCGTGCCACGAAATACCCATTTGAATCCGCGACCGGTGATGTTGCCGGCGGCCGATTCACCGACCATGAACGGAATGCCATAGCGCTCGGCGACTGCGGTCGCCGTGAAGCTGCACGAAGACTGATAGGCACCCATCAATACGTGAACTTTGTCCTGGGTGATCAGCCGCGTTGCCAGCTGCTGTGCGAGCGACGGGTTTCCTTGATGATCGACAAAGATAAGCTCAAGCTTGGCTCCGCCCATGTTCGGCAAGCCAGCGGTCTTGGCGAGGAGGCAGATCGCCGAGTTCAGGGTGCGCGTTATTGACGATATCGGCGGCGACTTCGGCGGCGGCCTTGGACGCCTGACCGGCCGCTGCTGCATTGCCCGTCAGCGGCCAGATAATCCCGATTTTGACCGAACTCTGCGGCGTTGGTTTGCGCTGCGGCGTAAAACGTGAAGGCGGTTGCCGCAGCGGCGACCGCTTTCAGCACGCGAAATCCTTTCATGTTTCCTCCCCGGTCACGATTGATCAATGGACCGATTTTTGGCTACGCGACCGGATCCGGCGACCCGGCATTGTCTCAATACGGCTCCGTCACTAACGTAAAACTGGAAGAGACCACGCTAGGTTTGGCGTCCGATGCTGTCAATTCCACGCGCGGTCACGGCCGCGCTCTGGAGGCAAGAAATGCAAAACCAGTACGACGTGACGATCATCCACGGTGCGGCCGGCAACACATCTCAAAGCCTTGTCCGTGCTCGAGCACGGCTTGGCGAATGACCCGGCACTGCTCGCCTGCTGGTTTTCAGAAATAGGCGCGCTCAACCAGATAATGATCCTCCGGAGTATCAGCGATCCGGCGCAGCCCTCGAAAACCGTATGGCGACGCAGAAATCGAAAGATCCGTTTGACGTCGGCGAATTCATGACCGGCATGACCATGGACCACGTTTGTCGCCTTTGATTTTCTGCCGCCGATGCAGCCTGGCACACTGGGGCCCTGTTTCGAAGTGCGCAGCTATATTCTCAAACACGGCGGGCTGGCGCCGACAATCGAACTCTGGCGGAAGGCCGTTCCTGCTCGCAACAGAATTTCTCCCGTGCTTACCGCGATGACCTCGGTCACCGGTGCGGTCACCCGTTTCACTCATATCTGGCCATACAAATCAGTTGAGGAACGTGGGCGTTTGCGGGCCAAAGCAGCCGAGGAAGGTGTGTGGCCTCCCCGGGAGGACCAGACCATATTGCCGCTCAGCAAGTCGATATATTTTTCCCGGCGCCGTTCTCGCCGATCCGCTGATTGCGAATTTACGACGATCGCATTCGTTTTGTCTCGATCAGGTCGATGACATCCCTGCCCGTCTATAGCGACAGCGTAGTCGCGTCGCGCTTCATCTGACCGTGATCAGGCCGTCGAGTACATCATCGAGGACACGTTGCGGGTCACGTGTCCGCGGATCGCCAAAGCCACCTCCGCCGGGCAAGGCAAGGCAGATCGCGTCACGCGCGGGCACTGTCTGCGCGCCCTTCGGCCGGATCGGCTTGCTCTGAACGAAGTGATACTGCCCCGTTTGCGCCAGACGCACCGCCTTCGCGTCCTCGCGCGGGATTGTGCACCCGTTCGAAATTGCAAAGCAGTGCGATTGGAGCATTGTCGGCGCCGCCGAGCTCAATGACCTGGCCGAGCCCGCCGCGAAATCTTCCGGCGCCGCCGGAGCTTTCGCGGAACTCGCGGCGATAGAACACAACAGGCGCCACGCTCTCCGGTTGCTTCCACGGGTATCGTGCGCACGCCGGAAGGAAATGCCGTCGCGCTCAGCCCATCTTTGCCCGGTCGCGCACCGGCGCCGCCGCAATGGAAAATCACGGTGCTGAATGCCGGCAGTGCATTTGCATCGACATCCGTGTCGATCTCGTCGACCAATGAGCCGCCACCGAAGATCTGCGGGTTCCACAACGAGCGATGCGCCCTCGGCCGGAACGCCGCCCGCCATCGCCTGGTGAAGGCAGCCGAAGACGGCATCAGGCAGCATATGGCCCACCGTGTGGCGAGCCGCCACCGGCCATGGTCGATTGACGTTGAGCACGCAGCCTTCAGGTGCGCTGACCGTGATCGGCGCGAGCGAACCGGCGTTGTTCGGCACGTCGGGCGCGACAAGGCATTTGACGCCGAAGGCCGTGTAGGCGAGGCAATAGTTGTAAACGACATTGATGCCGTGGCTCGACGCCGGCGACGTTCCGTCGAAATCGACGTGCAGGCCCTCGTCGGATATCGTCAGAGCCGCGTTCAGGACGAGGCGGCTTTTCGTAGCCATCCATCGTCAGCTGATTGCGATAGGTGCCCTTTGGCAGAGCGCGGATGCGCGCGAGCGTCGCCTCGCGTGACGCCTCAATGATCGTATCGCCGAGCCGTGTCGAGATTGGCGATCTCGAATTCGTCCATCATTTCGATCAGGCGCCGGACGCCCTCGTCGTTGGACGCCGCGCAAGCGTAGATGTCGCCTTCGACCTGCATCGGCTCGCGCACATTGGCGCGAACGATACGCAGGAGATCCTCGTTCATGCGGCCCTTCGCGCGCGAGGGGCATGATCGGAATGGACAGGCCCTCCTCGAACACCTGACGGCCGTCGGGTCCCATGCCGAGACCTCCGATGTCGACGACGTGGATCGTGTTGGCAAACAACCCACGGCTTCACCCCGGTAAAAACTCGGCGTCACCACGGTGATGTCGTGAAGATGACCCGATGTGAGCCAGGGATCGTTGGTGATGAAATGATCGCCCGGCTTCATGGTCGCGAGCGGGTAGACATCGAGAAAATGTTTCACCGCATTGGCCATCGAGTTGACATGTCCCGGCGTACCGGTGACCGCCTGTGCCAGCATGCGCCCCTGACGATCGAAGACGCCGGCCGAAAGGTCGCCAGCCTCACGCACCGAGGTGCTGAACGCGGTCCGCAGCATGGTCTGTGCCTGCTCTTCGACCACGGCGATCAGCCGGTTCCACATCACCTGAATATGGATCTGGGCAAGCGCGGCGTTGGGACGTGCGACCATGGTCAGATCTCGCGGCGGATAAGTTCAATATAGCCGAACCGGTCGATGCGAGCGCCAAAGCAGCGGACTGATGACCGTCGACGTCTCGTCTTCCGCGATCACCGCGGGTCCTGTCAGTTCTGCTCCGGGCTCGAGATCGGGCCGCCAGAAGATCGGAACCTCGAGAAATTCGCCTGCTGCCGGGATCGAAGACCGGCCGATGCCCATCCGGCTTCGGCTTGATGCGGATTTGGTCGACAGCCGATTTGGCAAGCTCGCCTTCCGAGGGGCGCTCAGTGTCAGCACCCAACTCAGGATTTCTATTTCAATCCCCGGGATTGGCCGGCTATATAGCCGGCGATATGCGGTTTCGAAAAGCTGGGTCAATGTAGCTTTGTCGGCGGCGACTGAATTCACGCACGGGAAGCTGCACACCGATCTCGTGGCCCTGTCCGCGATAGCGCATGAAGGCCGATCGTCGCTCGGTGAGTCCGGCATCAGGTGCGCCGCGCCGGACTATAGCCTCTGCTTCTGACCGCATCTCGGAAAGAGCCGGTTTGCCGCAGTAGCATCGAATGCTACTGAGACGCATCAACCGACCGCGAACGACTTCATATGCCACCGGAGCACGCAAGAGGCCGACCGCCGATCCGACGCCAGCATTGGCCGGAACGAGGACGCGGCCGATCCCGAGTTTTTCGGCAACGCGCGCGGCGTGCAGGGGCGCGGCGCCGCCAAACGCAATCAACGTGCGCGAACGGAGATCTTTCCCGCTCTCGATTGCGTGCACGCGCGCGGCGTTCGCCATGTTCTCGTCCACGATCTCGCTGATGCCCAGAGCGCAGCGTGCTCGGTTGCGAGATCGAGTTTGGAACCGATCCGTTCGGTTGCCGCGCGCTTGGCGCTCACCACATCCAGATTCATCTTTCCGCCGGAAAACGCAGCGGGATCGATGCGGCCGAGCACGACATCAGCGTCGGTCACGGTCGGTTCTGTGCCGCCTCGGCCGTAGCACACTGGGCCTGGATCCGAGCCTGCGCTGTCCGGTCCGACGACGATCCGGCCGAGAGTATCGACGCGGGCGATCGAGCCGCCGCCCGCGCCGATTTCGACCATTTCGATCACCGGAATGCGCAATGGCAATCCGCTGCCTTTGAGAAAACGGTAAATGCGCGCCACCTCGAAAGCACGCGCGGTCTGCGGCTGCGCCTTGTCGATAAGACAGATCTTTCGCGGTCGTGCCGCCCATATCGAAAGATACGACTTCGTCGAGGCCGTTCTGGCGCGCAACGCAGGACGCAAAGATCGCTCCGCCCGCCGGTCCGGATTCGACAAGACGAACAGGAAAGCGAATGGCTGTTTCGACACTGGTGATGCCGCCACCGGACGTCATCAGCAGCATGGGACAGCGAAAGCCGGCCCGCTGCAGGTTCACGCTCCAGATTGGCCAGATAGCGGCCGATCATAGGCTGAAGATATGCGTTGGCGCAGGCCGTGGAGAACCGCTCGTATTCACGCATCTCAGGCGAGACGTCAGAAGACAGCGTGACCGCAATGTTCGGCAGCGCGCGTGCGATCGCATCCCCGACCCGGTGCTCGTGAGCTGGATTAGTGAAGCTATGTAGAAATCCGATCGCCACAGCCTCGACGTGCTTCGGCCGCAAGCGTCTCGATAGCGCGGGCAACACTGGATTCATCCAGCACCTGGAGTATTTCGCCTTGTGCGTTGATACGCTCGCAGATCGGGAGGCGCCGGCGCCGTGGCACCAGCGGCAGCGGCAGATCGATATTGACGTCATACTGCTCGAAGCGATTTTCGTGCCGGATTTCCACCACGTCCCGGAAACCTTCCGTTGTGAGAAGAGCAGTTTTTGCGCCCTTGCGCTCGATCAGCGCGTTCGTCGCCAGTGTCGTTCCATGAATGACGACCCCCACCTCGCCAGGATCAACGCCGGCTTCGGCAGAGGACCGAGCGCAAGGCGGCCAGCACGCCTTCTTCGGGGGCGCGCGAGGTCGTTAAGGTCTTTGGCTGTGAAGCGCCGGTGACCGACTTCCAGTGCGACGTCGGTAAACGTGCCGCCGATGTCGACCCCGATTCGGGCTTTATGGAGAGCTGTCACGCGTGAGCACTCAGGTCTTCCCTTGCAAACAGTATCGTGACCGGGCGTCACAGCAAAGGGACGGCGGAAGACGAAGCCAGTCAGCGCACAAGTGACGGACGTTTGGGATCAAATTTCCAGTTTGGAATCAAAAATTGCATGGCAATCGCGTCATCTCGCACACCGAGCCCCATGCTTTTGTAACGCCTATGCGCCGCATCGATCTGAGCCATATCTATATTTATGCCGAGGCCTGGCTGCTCCGGCACAGCGACCGCGCCTTTTACAATCTTGAACGGCTCCTTGGTCAGGCGCTGGCCGTCCTGCCAGATCCAATGCGTATCGATTGCTGTGACATTGCCCGGTGCGGCCGCGGCAACATGCAGTGAACATTGCAAGAGAGATGTCGAAATGATTATTCGAATGTGAGCCCCAAGTGAGGCCCCAATCGCGGCACATCTGCGCAACCCTCACCGATCCCTGCAGCGTCCAAAAATGCGGGTCGGCGAGCGGGATATCGATCGCGTGAAGCTGGATCGCGTGACCCATTTCCCGCCAATCGGTGGCTATCATATTTGTTGCCGTCGGCAGACCAGTCTCGCGGCGAAACTCCGCCATGATTTCACGCCCGGAATACCCTTTCTCCGCGCCGCAAGGGTCCTCGGCATAGGCGAGAACATTTCGTTGGCCGCGGCATAGTCGCACGGCCTCGTCGAGCGACCACGCGCCGTTCGGATCAATCGTGATGCGCGCGTCCGGAAATCGCTCCGCCAGAGCCGTCACGGCAGCGATCTCTTTGTCTCCTTCGAGGACGCCACCTTTCAGTTTGAAATCCTCAAACCCATACCGCTCATGCGCGGCCTCGGCGACCCGAACAATGGCCGCCGGCGTTAAGGCTTCTTCGTCGCGCAACCGAAACCACTCGCCATTTGCATCGGGGGTGCTACGATACGGCAGGTTCGTTCGTTTCCGGTCACCGACGTAGAATAGATAGCCGAGCATTTTGACGCTTGACCGCTGCTGGCCCTCACCAAGGAGCGCCGCAACGGGAACGTTGAGATGCTGTCCGAGAAGGTCGAGCATCGCAGCCTCGACGGCCGTGACAGCGTGAACTGTGGTGCGAAGATCGAAAGTCTGCTGACCGCGGCCCTCCGCGTCTCTGGCACCAAATTTCCATCGTATGGAATTGAGTATGCCATTAAAGGCGGCAATCGATTGCCCGATGACCAACGGCCGCGCTTCGTCGAGCGTCTGGCGGATGCGATCGCCACCCGGCACTTCGCCCACACCTGTCCGACCGGCATTGTCGCGCAAGGCAACAATATTGCGGAGTGAACAGCGGGCCATGCGCCCCGCTTAGGTTGAGCAGCATGCTGTCTTCCCCGGCAACCGGGATGACCAGCATCTCAGTGACGATGGGTGCGCCCTTGCCGAGATCGATCATGGCCGAGTTTTATTCTGCAACGATATTTCCCGCCTCGATCACCTTTTTCCAGCGCTGGGTTTCGGCGGCTAGAAATTCGGTGAATTGGGTACCATTGCTGGCAACCACATCGAAACCGATGTCGTTGAACTGCTTTGTAGCATCCGGCGAATTGATAGCGGCGGCGATTTCGCTTTCGAGTTTGGTGCGCACATCTGCCGGTAACCCCTTTGGCGCTGCTGCGGCCTGCCAGGAATAGACAACGAGATCGCCGATGCCTGCTTCGGCGGTCGTCGGAACATCCGGGAGCGCGGCGGCGCGTTTCTCACCGGTCACCGCTAACGCCTTCAATTTGCCCGCCCTGATGTGCTGAGCGACAGCACCAAGATTTTGAAACGAAGCGTTGGCGTGACCGCCCATAAGGTCATTGATCGCGGGGCCGCCGCCTTTGTACGGCACATGCACCCCTGTGGTGCCGGTCCTTTGCCAGAACAGTGCCGCCGTCAAATGATCGGACGAGCCGATCCCCGAAGACGCGAATGTGACCTGATTTGGATTCTTCTTGAGATGCGCGATGAGCTCGGCCGCGGTACTGACCGGAAAATCCGGACTCGTAACCAGTACATTCGGCGTTCGTACAAGCAGCGAAAGAAGGTCAAAATCTTTGAGGGGATCGTATTTGAGATTTTTGTACAATCCCGGATTAATCGCGTAAACGCCTATCGACCCGATCAGCAGGGTGTAGCCATCGGGCGTAGCCGACTTCACTCCGGCCGCACCGAGACCGCCATTAGCACCCGCGCGGTTTTCAATGATGACAGACTTTCCGATCCGCTCACTGAGCTTGTTGGAGGTCAGCCGCGCGGTGACATCCTGACGCGCCGCCGGGTGGAAATGGCACCACGACCGTGATGTTGCGTTCTGGATAATCCGCTGCGTGGACGTCCACGGCGACCAAGGTCGCAAGGGCCACGAGCGCAAACGCACAGCGCTGCCTGAAATTTCATTGGCCAACTCTCCCCACGGCGACACGACTCAGCCAAGTTCGCCCGCTCGGGGTCTCCATGCAAGGTCGAATTGATCGAATGGCGGCGGTGACGCCTATTCCCAAGGAAATTCTATCAGAGAGGAGTGGGCCGCCTCTCGTGCGGCACTGACGTTGGCAATAGCGATCGCATTTGTCAGTAAATTTCAGACAGCGACCCTGGGAATCCTCCTTAAGGCAACCAGCCAAACCCCAAGTGCAATAGGAGCCGCAGTCGCTCCAGCAGGCGACCGATGCCCAAACCGCCTCGGCTCGCTTGCTGCGCGGAAATGGCAGCTCTGAACTGTGCGCATAGTAACGCCAGACCGGCGTCTTCCCTTCGAGGGCAGCAGCCGGGACAGCGGCTGTCAAAATGCCGAGAAAAAAGAGACCTAAGAATATCCGCGAGAGTGTCATGTTCGCATCCGTCTGCGGTGCGCAGGATACGCCGGCGACATGGTTTCGCCAACGATCTACTTGAGGACCTGTGGAACCCTCATAACCCGAGAAGGCCTGGGAGAAGAAGTACTACGCAGAAGCACGAAGCGCTGCAGAATCGATGAGGACGTTTGCCAAAACGGCTCCTTGATCTTGCCGTCAATCGCGGCTAGCCCCTCCCCCATGAATGACCCTCACGTGAAAGCGGATGCCGCCGCGCCAAAGATCAGCTTCGTCTCGCTCGGCTGCCCGAAGGCGCTGGTGGACAGCGAACGCATCGTCACGCGCCTGCGCGCGGAGGGCTACGAGCTTTCGCGCCAGCACCAGGGCTCTGATCTTGTCATCGTCAATACGTGCGGGTTCCTCGACAGCGCGCAAGGCGGAATCGCTTGCAGCCATCGGCAATGCGCTGAAGGAGAACGGCAAGGTCATCGTTACCGGGCTGCATGGGTGCGGAGCCGGAAAGCATTTCGTCCGCCTATCCCGACGTTCTGGCGATCACCGGCCCGCAGCAATACGAGATCGGTGGTCGAGGCCGTACATAGGGCGCTTCCGCCGAAGCATGATCCCTTTCTCGATCTGGTTCCGCCCGAAGGCATCAAGCTCACCCCGCGACACTATGCCTATCTGAAGATTTCCGAAGGCTGCAACAACCGCTGCTCGTTCTGCATAATCCCGCGCTTGCGCGGCGACCTTGTCTCGCGATCAGCAGCCGATGTGCTGCGCGAGGCCGAGAAGCTTGTCGCAGCTGGCGTGAAGGAATTGCTGGTCATTTCCCAGGATACGTCAGCGTACGGGGTGGACCTTAAATATGCGGTTAGCAAATGGCGCGATCGCGACGTGCGCGCGAAATTCATCGATCTCGCGTGGTGCTTTAGGTGAACTGGGTGTTTGGGTGCGGCTGCACTATGTCTATCCCTATCCGCACGTGGACGATGTCATCCCGTTGATGGCAGAACGGAAAGTGCTGCCCTATCTCGACATTCCTTTCCAGCACGCGTCGCCGGAAGTCCTCAAACGCATGCGCGCGCCCGGCAGCGCAGGAAAAAACACTGGAGCGTATTGCGCGCTGGCGGGAACAGTGTCCGGACCTGACTCTGCGGTCGACGTTCATTGTCGGATTTCCCGGCGAGACCGACGCGGATTTCGAAATGTTGCTCGAATGGCTCGACGAGGCGTCCCTCGATCGGGTTGGCTGTTTCAAATATGAACCGGTCAGAGGCGCCGCCGCCAATGATCTTGCGGCGCCGATACCGGACGAAGTTAAGCGAACAGCGCTGGCATCAGTTCATGCAAGCGCAACAGAAGAATCTCCACCCGCCGGCTGAAACGCAAGGTCGGTTCGCGGCAGAAAGTCATCATCGACGAAATCGGGCCGACCGTGGCAAAGGCCGTTCCATGGCCGACGCGCCGGAAATTGACGGCGCGGTCTACGTGGACGCCCGCCGCCCACTACGGATCGGCGAAATCACAACGGTCAAGATCGAGCGCGCTGACGAATACGACCTGCATGGCACCGCGGTCGGGTTCTGATTACTTTCAACGGTTCAATTGACGCGCCGTTTTGACGACTGCATCAGTCAGAGTTTTAAGTTCATCGGACGCAATCGTAAAAGCTGGCGTCAGATAGATGATGTTTTCCGATTGGCCGGATGAAGACCCCTTGTTCGATGAAATGAGTGCGCAGGCCATCGAGGTCGTCGATCCGATCGATTTCGACGACGCCGATCGCGCCTTTCACGCGCACGTTTTTCACACGCGGCATATCTCGGCAGGGCGCAAGACCTCGCTCCAGGGCAGCTGAAATGTCGGTGACCTGCCGCAGCCGAGGCTCTTTTTCAAAAGATCGAGTGATGCGTTCGCCGCAGCGCATGCGAGCGCATTCCCGGTGTATGTCGGGCCGTGCATCAGCGCCTTTTTCGGATCGTCCGACCAGAATGCATTGAAGACCTTACGTGTCGCAATTGTTGCTGCGAGAGGCAATGTGCCGCCCGTCAAGGCCTTCGACAGCGTGATGATGTCCGGCGCGATCTCGGCCTGCTCACATGCAAACATGCTTCCTGTGCGGCCGAACCCGGTGAAGATCTCGTCAAAGATGAGCAACGTATCATGCCTGTCGGCAAGGGCCCGTAAACGCTGAAGCACGCTCGCGTCGTGAAATTTCATGCCGCCAGCGCCCTGGACCAACGGTTCGATGACGATCCCGGCGATTGATTCGCTGCGTTCCGCGAATAACCGTTCAAGCGTTGCGGTCGTCGCGTCATCCTCGGGCAGATCCACAAGCTGGTGCTTCTGAAGTATGCCCGCGAGCAGCGCGTGGATGCTCGCCTCGGGATCACTGATCGCCATGGCGCCGGTCGTATCGCCATGATAACCGGCCTTGAACGCAACGAACTGAGACTTTGTCGGCGCACCGCAGTTGATCCAGTACTGGATTGCCATCTTCATGGCGACTTCCACGGCCACCGAGCCAGACTCCGAAAAGAACACGCGATTCAGCTCACCGGGCAACAAGCCCGTGAGCCGGCTCGCAAGCCGGAGGGCTTGTTCGTGCGCGAGTCCGCCAAGCATCACATGAGGCATTGATGCGAGCTGTGTCGCCACCACATCTCTTATGTGCGGATGGTTGTAGCCGTGACAGGCAGTCCACCAGCTGGCTATGCCGTCAATCAACTCGCGTCCATCAGTGAGTACGATCCGGGAGCCCTGGGTTCTCGCGACTGGCAGCGGAGCTGGCAGCGTTTTCATCTGGGCATAAGGAAGCCAGACGTGCTCCAAGCCGTCGAGATACCAATCCGGCATGACGCTGTTTTCGCTGGCTCGCCCGGCCATTTGACGTTTCCCTCCTGTGTTCGTGCTAAGCATCTGGTCGGAACCTGGCGAAGGTCACTGATGCACTCACTCGACGCCTTTGCGCAAGACAAGCTCGACGACCTCAAACGCCGGCACCTATACCGAGCGCTCAACGAAACCGTGCGCGAGGACGGCATCTGGATTGAACGAAACGGTCGTAAGTTGCTTTCATTTTCCTGCAACGATTATCTCAATCTGACCCAGCATCCAGCCGTCAAACAGGCTGCGATTTCCGCCATCGAGGAGTACGGCGCCGGCTCCGGCGCTTCGCGGCTGGTGACTGGAAATCATCCCTCTATGCGAAACTGGAATCGCGTCTAGCGCGGTTCAAGCGCGCCGAGGCTGCGTGCGTTTTCGGTTCCGGATATCTCGCGAATGCCGGGATTATTCCCGTGTTGGTTGGGCGTAATGGATTGGTCGTTGTCGATGAGTTGTCGCATGCCTGCATCTATGCCGGTGCCCACTTATCCCGCGGCACGGTCATAACGTTCCGCCATAACGATGTGACGCACGCGCGTGAACTCCTGGCGACCCATCGCGGCAGTTACAATCACGCAATGATCGTGACCGATGGCGTATTCTCAATGGATGGAGATCTTGCGCCGCTGCCTGAGATTGGTCGCGCTTGCGGAGGACTATGACACCTGGGTCATGTCGGATGACGCGCATGGCCTGGGCGTCGTCGGGGGCGGCCGCGGATCAAGCTTTGTCGGAAATTCGGCACATTCCTGTTCCGCTGCAGATGGGCACCCTCTCGAAAGCCATCGGTTCATACGGTGGCTACCTTTGTGCATCCGCGCCCGTAATCGAACTGATGCGCAACCGCGCGCGAACCCTGATCTACTCGACCGGCTTGCCACCCGCCTGCGTAGGGGCCGCGATTGCTGCGCCTCGACCTGATTGAGCGCGAACCCTCCTACGCTGCCTGAACCGGTCCGAAAAGCAAAAGCATTTACGCAACGGGCGGGGCTGCCGGACGCGCAAAGTCCGATCGTACCGATCGTGATCGGTGACGAAGAAATCGCGCTTGGCAAATTCGCGTTTGCTGGAAGACGAAGGGTTTCTGGCAGTCGCCATCCGTCCTCCGACGGTTAAGCCGGGAACGGCACGCCTGCGCCTGACCTTCACGGCGCAGCATCCGGACGATCAAGTCGAACGACTCGCTGACTTCGTGCGGGAAAAGATACTGGCATAGATCGTGGCCGCTTATTTCGTCACCTCGACCGGTACCGATATCGGCAAGACCTTCGTGACCGCCGCGCTCATTCGCTATATGCGCGAGTCCAACCAGCCGGTTGGCGCGCTGAAGCCCATCGTGAGCGGATACGATTCCTCGGTAGCAGAAACAAGCGATCCAGCGGTCTTGCTGGCGGCGCTCGGACGGCGGATGTCGGCAGATGAGGTCGAACGCATCGCTCCCTGGCGGTTTCGCGCCCCGCTTGCGCCCGATCTCGCCGCCGCGCGCGAGGGCCGTCGCGTTGATTTTGTCGAGTTGGTCGAATTCAGTCGCGCGGCTATCAACGGCGCAAAGGGACCACTGTTCATCGAAGGTGTCGGGGAATCATGGTGCCCGCTCGACGGACGACGCACCGTGCTCGACTGGATGACGGCGCTTGATATTCCGCTGTTGCTAATAGTCGGCGGCTATTTGGGAACGATTAGCCACACGCTGACCGCGCTCGACGTGCTGGCGCAGCGCAAATTGACGATCGCCGCTATCGTCGTGAGTGAAAGCGACCGCGACGCCGTTGCACTGGACGATACCGTGGCTAGCATCGAGCGATTTTCCAATGGTGTTGAAGTCGTGGGGCTTCCGCGTCTCCCCGCCGGAATTACGCATCACCCGGCAATCGCCCGGATCGCCAATCTGCTTTGACACGCCGTTAGCCGTTGAAGCTCAGCATGGTCTCGACCATGCCTTCCAGATTGACCAGGCCGTGCATCACCATGGTCAGGATGGTCGATCCGCTCGCCCAGCGGATCCACCCGAACAGCACACCGAAGGCGAAAACCTGGGCAATCAGGAACCAGTCGTATTGAACGTGGATGATCGCGAATATTCCGGCCGTAAAAACGATCACCGGCCATGCTTGCTGCGGTGTTTTCAACCAGCCTTGAAATAGAAAGCCGCGAAACAGGCGTTTCCTCGCCGATCGGAATGAGGATCGTCACGGCGAACAGCAGCAAAGGCAACAGGTTGGCGGCTGTGGCCGCCTGGTACATATCGCTCTGGAAGCGGTCGACAATGTTGCGACCGGCGAGCCAGCTCACGGTATCCCCGATGGCAATCAGCACGGCCACACCAACAACGGCAATTATCACCTCGCCGCGGCGCGGCAGCTTGTAGCCGAGATATTCCGCGACGTTTCCTCTCGAACTGGCCGCCAAGAGCGAGCAGTGCTACCTGTACCGGCGCCGATACGAAAATAAACAAAACGATGGCACCGCCGTCCTGCGCCAATGTGGCGACCTCGCTCAATTTGAGGCCGTACCCCAAGCTCAAAGCCAGAATCGCGGAAAGCTGCCCGACGAAAGCGCGAATGCGCCGATCACGAAATGTGGCAAAGACGCCGAAAGGCTTTACGGCGTCGCTCAAGGCAGCGCCTTCAGCCACTGGCCCAGCGCAGCGCGTTCCGCTTCGGTCATATCGGTCTGGTTGCCGAGTGGCATCGCCTTGCTCTGCACAGTCTGCGCGTAGATGACCGCAGCATGTTTCTTGAGGTCGGCGGCAGATTCCAGAATTATATTTTTCGGCGCTTCGCGAAAACTTTCGTGCGTCGACTTTTTGCGTATGACACGTCGCGCAGTGTTTTTGCACAATAACGAGTACTTCGGCGTCGGATATGACTGCCAGCCTGCGCAGCAGCGCAGCGGTGGCGAGGATTATCATCGCCACCGCGTGCAGGTATCATGCAAGAGGCCTTCTACGGCACCAAGATCGACGAACCCGGTGGTGTCGCGGCCTTCCATTTCTGTGTGCGCCTTGGCAGCGTCTTTGAGCGGATATTTCTGGTTGATCGGGATTTTCACCGCGCCTGAGCCGACGACCTTGAACAGGTCAGCTGGCGGTTGCGATCAGGTCATCGCGTTTGGCCACATAGTTGTTAAGGGTCGGTCGTGTCGCGAAAAGCGAACCCTTGGTTTGCAGAATATTGATGTTGAAGGCGTCGATCTGGCCGGATGCGCTTCCGAAACTGACGAAGTAACCGAGCTGACGCAGGCAATCGAGCGAGGCAGGAAAGGTGGTTTTGCCGATGCCGTCGTAAACGACATCACAAAGTTTGCCGCTGGTGATCTCTTTCACCCGGGCGACGAAATCTTCGTCGCGATAAAGGATCGTGTGGTGGCAGCCGTTCTTCTTGGCGAGCTCGGCCTTCTCCTTGGAGCCGACAGTACCGATGACAGTCGCGCCGAGATGGTTTGCCCATTGGCAGGCAATCAGACCGACGCCGCCTGCGGCGGCGTGGATCAGGCACACGGTGCCCTTCTCGACCTTGTATGTGCGGTTGATCAGATACTGCACGGTCATGCCCTTGAGCATCATGCCTGCAGCCTGGTCGTAGGAAATGTTGTCGGGAAGTTTCACCGCGCGATCCGCCGGCACCAGCCGCTCGGCCGGCATAGCCACCCAGAGGTCCGACAAACGCGACGCGGTCGCCGACTTTGAGGTCGGTGACGCCGGGGCCAACCGCCATGACCTCGCCGGCGCTTTCGTTGCCCGCAATGAATGGCATGCCGACAGGCGACGGATACATGCCCATGCGGAAATAGGCATCGATGAAATTGACGCCGCAGGCATGCTGCTTGATCTTGATCTGGCCCTGGCCTGGCGCGGCGATCTGGACATCTTCGTAGGTGAGGACTTCGGGACCACCGGGTTTGTGAACGCGCACTGCCGCGACCATTTTTACACTCCTTGGATAGACTTGTTATGCAGGAAGGAATTCGGGCCGCGATAATAGGCGGCCGCACGCCGAGCGCAAGGCGGAGTCAACGCGCGCCGGAAACGCGAAGATTCGCGCCGTTGATATAGGAGGCAGCGTCCGACAGCAGAAACAGGATGGCCTCGGCGACTTCATTGGCTTGGCCCGGCCGACCCATCGGTAGCATGGGCATGACCCGATCAATGCGTCCCGGCGGCTGAATATCGGTGTCTATCACGCCTGGCGTAATGGCGTTGACGCGGATACCTTCCTTAGCAACCTCGCGAGAGACGCCCGATAACCATGGAGTCCACGCCGGCTTTCGCCGCGGCATACCACACACATTCGTTCGCGCCGCCAAGCGGTGCGGCCATCGAAGAGAGCATCACAACCGAGCCGCCTTTGCCGCCGTGTTTGGTCGACATGCGGCGAACGCAGGCGCGCAGACAGAGCAACGCTCCGAACGTGTCGATGTCGAGTACTTCGCGGATTGTCTGCGCGCTGACTTCGTCCAGACGCGAGCCTTCTCCAATAATCCCGGAACTGTGCACGAAATGCGGTGAGCGATCCGAAAGTGTCGCTCGCCGTGTCGAACACGTCGTTCTATATCGTTCTCCAGCGCCATATCGCCCTGGATGGCAATCGCCTTTCCTCCGGCCTTCTCGACCGCCTCGACGACGGAAGCCGCCGCGTTTGAATTGTTCTTGTAGTTCACCGCCACGTCGTAACCCTGCCCCGCCGCAAGCTTTGCCGTCGCGGCTCCAATACCGCGGCTGCCGCCGGCGATTAACAGGACTGGTCGGGACATGAGTTGCTCCTTGAGCTATCTCGCGCCTTTCACGCGGCGGACCGCACACGGTCAGGCAATAATCCGACGCTAAAGAAATATACGGCGATGAGCGACAACGGCACCGTGACGTAAGGGCCCGGCGACAGATCCTGAACAACCGCGGCCAAGGCGAGCACCACCCACATGGTCAAAATCGCAATATTCAACAATCGCCAATGTTGGACACGCAGAGGATGGAGAAATTTCACAGGCGCAAAACTCAGAGCCGCGAGCAAGGCAACCGCGATAGCTGCCACCCATCCTGGCGGTTCAAGCAGATACAGATAAAAGGCCGCAAGATTCCAGACCGCCGGAAAACCGCGAAAATAATTGTCCGCAGTCTTCATCTCGCGGTCGGCAAAATAGAGAGCACCACTGATGACGACAACAACCCCGCCGGAATCGCAAGCGGCTGCGGCATGAGTCCGCTTGCGGCGATCGCGTAAGCCGGAACGAAGACATACGTCGTAAAATCGACGACCAGATCGAGCGTATCACCTGACCAGCGCGGCAACAGCTTCTGCACCTCGAAAGCGCGCGCTAACGGCCCGTCGACGCCATCGACAACGAGCGCCAGGCCGAGGCAGAGGAACATCCCCGCCCAATGACCCCGGTCCGAGGATGAGCGCCAGCAATGCCAACGCCGCGCCGGTCGCGGTGAAGACATGAATCGTGAATGCGCGGACGTACTCGAATCCCGCCACTTAACCGTTGCCCCAGTCGAGCTTTTACGATCTCAGCCGATCGCCCCGCCAGATTCCAGTTGCGGCCGAAGCCGCGGAAACGCGATCTGTCGGCACGAGAGACAATAACATCAGAACCAATCCAATATTCACTGTTGTGGATCATTACATTCTTGCCCGCTTCCTTGCCCCGGACTGGGGTGATCGCGCCATCAACATATTTTTCGATGCGGATGATGCGCGTTTCTCCTTGCGTCTCATAGGTGATGGGCACCTGGTGCACCCCAAGAAATTGTCCAACAAGAATCGATAGTAAGCGCGTGGTACCTCCGACCCGGCCGGTAAAAATTCGTGTCAGCCCCTTCACAGCCTGAACGGATGCATCCTCGTCGACGAAAAGAGCGGCGGTCCAGTTGCCACGCGACATGATGCCAGGCAGGTCCATCATGAGGCCCACCTTTATGCCCGCAAGATCGACGGTGTCGAAATGTCCGTCGTCGATGCGGATGCCCGCCCAGGTCTGACAACGGCTCTCGGTCGGCGGGTGCTCGCCACGCGACAATACGCAGGGACAAAACACCGTGCAGCTGCACGACAGTGCCAACTCGCCTCTCAAAGTCCAACTTTCCGTCAACGCACGACTCCCGCTTTATTTTCAACTCGTTCGCAATGGCCATCTGCCGGCCCCAGCTGCAAGAAGAATACTAATGCCGACGACCATAAGCACGATACCAACGGCATGAGTGAAACGTCGGCCCGTGAGCATCTTCTCGATCGTCATTACGATGGCGATCGCAGTCATCCAGACGATGTTCATCAAGCCAACCCCGAACATCAGCAACATCATCGCCCAGCAGCACCCAGGGCAGTAGAGACCTTGCTTTAACCCGAGCCTGAATACTCCGGCGTTAGTCGTCGCCCAGTTTGTGAAGAAAATGGAAACGGCTGCTGACACCGCGTGAGACATGCATGCTTCAGCGCCGGAAAATTGGTAGATGCCGGCGAAGATAAATATTGCACCGGACAGCAATGGGTTCGCCGATGCCATGCCACGGTCGAGCAATGCCGTCCGCGTTAAAGCTATCTGTCCGAGGACTGCGAAAACCGAAAAGCCAAACCACACGGCAGCGTAGCCGCCAGCAAGTACAAATGGTGAGACGATCCGTTCGCCCTTGCGAGCGGCAGTGTCGGCAATTTCCGTATAGGTCAGAATCATGGGCGCGGCGCTCGGCAGCATCATTGCCAAGGCCATCGCGCACCACATCGAGAAGATGACCGCCACGGCGTAAGGGCCTGAGAGGCCATCTTGCAGGGTGCCGCACAACGCCTGCACAAATCCTGGCCCGCCCGGAGCACTCGCTGTTCCGCCGAAAAGGAGCGCAAGGTAGAGCCAGCCCAAAGCCGCCGAGCACAATCACGCAGAGCCAAGCCAGTACCTTCGGCCGCGTGAAAACGTGTCCGAGGCTCGCCACGGCGGGCGACAGGTGTGTCATATCATGGCGGGCAGTTTCACTCATGCAGCTTTGTCCATAGCCCATAAGCCGACGTGAGGGTATTGCAAGTGTCCGGCTTGGTTTCCGATCGAGCCGGCGCGTGCTAGTGCGGTTAACGCGAGACGGAGCCTTTGGATGCCAGGAGCGCATGACGATCGATGCGCCGCCCTCGTGGTCGGCCGCGGGCCCGCTGGGCTTACTGCCGCGATCGCCCTCGCCGAGGGTGGCGTTCCCACGGTTCTGGTCGGTAAACGATCTGCAAAATCGGATAACCGGACCACGGCTTTACTCGCTGGTTCCGTTACCGCGCTCGACACGCTCGGTGTCTGGGCCTTGTGCGCCGCACAGGCCGCTCCGCTCAAGGTCATGCGGATTGTCGACGACACCGGCCGATTGTGGCGCGCACCCGAAGTCAGATTTGAAGCGAGCGAAATCGGATTGGATGCGTTCGGTTACAACATCGAAAATCGTCATCTAATCGACGCCCTGGAAGAGCGGGCTCGCAATCTTTCCAACTTAAGTGTGATCGACGTCGAAACAGTAGCGCTCACGCCCGGAACGGCATTCGGTTGCTGTTGCCGTCCAGGACGGATCGACATACCATGCGCAGTTCGCGATCGGTGCGGACGGTCGCAATTCGATCTGCACGCGCAGCGGCCGGAATTGACCTTAGCGAGCGCGAATACCCGCAGGTGGCACTGACGTTGTGCCTACGGCATTCCCGTCCGCACCATGACACATCGACAGAGTTTCATACCCCAGCGGGTCCGTTCACGCTCGTGCCTTTACCGGGAGATCGATCGAGCCTGGTTTGGGTGCTCGACCCTAAAGCGTCTGAGGAGCTTTCGGCTCTTGATGATGCTGAACTGAGCGACGAAATCGAGCGCGCGTCATATTCGATTTTGGGAAAGATCGAAGTCGAATCGGGCCGCGGCCGTTTTCCCTCCGCGTTGCGACCGCACGGCGGTTCGCAGATCAAGCGCATCGCGCTCATCGGCGAAGCTGCGCACGTCATTCCGCCGATCGGCGCGCAAGGTCTCAATCTGGGTCTGCGCGACGCTGCAACAATCAGCGAGCTTGCGATCCTGGCAAATCGAAGCTGCCAAGATATTGGAGCTGACGATATGCTCGCGCACTACGATCGCTTGCGGCGCGCCGACGTGGGCAGCCGAGCACTCGCGGTCGACTTGCTCAATCGCACATTGCTCAGCGACTTCCTGCCCGCCCAAAGCGCCCGGGGATTAGGCCTTTACCTGATCGACCGCATTGGCCCGTTGCGGCGTGCAGTCATGCGCGAAGGCGTGGCCCCGCCGCGGCCCAACCGCGACTGATGCGTGGGGAAGCACTCTAGCCGAGTTTCGGCGCTTTCTTTACGCCAGCCGGTTCGCGAAACTCGGACTGATCGGCAGTGGTAGCGCTGCCAAACTCTTGCCCGAGGCAGTTGCGGCTTGGTGCGCAAACAGCCCGCGTTCGACAAAATGCGGGTCGCGTATGGCCTCTTCGAGCGGGTGACCACCGTGGTGCAGCAGTCGGCCGCGGCGAATATCGGTCGCCATTCCTCGGATGTCCTGGCGGCGATAAGTTTCGCGATGGCGTCGCGCGTTGCTCTCGGGTCCCGGGTGTCATCGACAAGTGGCGCCGGCAGGGCAATTGCCTTGGTAAAGGCAATCCAGAATTTCTGTTCGATCGCCCCGCAGGCAATCAATTTTCCGTCCTTCGCCGGATAAATTTGGCAGCGCGGCGAACCGCCAACGAGCCACATTTCACCAGGCGCCGGAAAGCGCTTGCTCGCAACGCCGAGCGCGAGCGCCGCCCACGTGAAGGTGAACATCGCGTCAGTCATCGCTATGTCGATGTGGCAGCCCTGCCCGCTTTGATCGCGAACCCGCAAGGCAAGCAAAATGTTGATGACCGCCGGAAAGCTTCCGCCGGCGATGTCGGCGGCAAGCATCGGCGGGACCACGGGATTGTCGCGTGGCCCAGGCTGCAAATCCAACAGGCCAGTGTTGCCGATATAGTTGATGTCGTGACCGGCCTCATGCGCGCGTGGCCCATTTTGGCCGTAGCCAGATATCGAGCAATAAATGAGCTTCGGTTGAGCGCCCTCAGATCCTCGTACCCTAGGCCGAGACGCGACATCACGCCCGGACGGAATTGTTCAACGAGAATATCGGCACGTTTGATGAGTTCGGTCAGTTTGGCGCGATCCGGGTCGGCCTTGAGGTCAAGGGCGATGCTGGTCTTCCCTCGGTTGAGCATTACAAAGCCGCGCTTTCGCCATCGACCATCGGCGGAAAGCGCCGGGCGTTCTCGCCGCCGGGCTTTTCGATCTTGATCACCTCCGCACCGGCTTCGGCGAGCATCAAGGTCGCCAGCGGACCGGGGAGCAAGGTCGTCAAGTCAACAACGAGAAGACCGGACAACGGCTGCATGAATGCACCTGAACAAGGTTGCCGGGAAACGTTGGGTCTCCCCGCCCTACTTGGCGCGGCCTTTGCATTGCTCTAAACGGCAGAGCCATCTTATGGAAGATCTCATGAAGCCTCCACGACAGTTCTTTGTCCCGCTAGCGGTTGGCGCGCCTGCGCCTTTGCGCGAGTTGCCGGTCCGGCTGGAGCGGATGATCCATTTCGTTCCGCCCCATAACGAAAAGGTCCGGGCAAAGGTGCCTGAGCTTGTGCGGCAAGTCGACGTGGTGCTCGGCAATCTCGAAGACGCCATTCCGGTCGAAGCGAAGGAGGACGCGCGCAAAGGATTCATCGAGATGGCGAATAAGGTCGATTTCGGGTCGACCGGACTATGGACGCGCATCAACGCACTCAACTCGCCCTGGGCGCTTGACGATGTGATCGAGATCGTCGGCGCTGTTGGCGACAAACTCGATGTGATCATGCTGCCCAAGGTCGATGGACCTTGGGACATCTACTATCTCGACCAATTGCTGGCGCAGCTAGAAGGCCGACACACACTGAAAAAACCCATTCTCATTCACGCCATTCTGGAAACAGCACAGGGGGTCAACAATGTGGAGGCGATCGCGACAGCCTCCCCGGATGCATGGATGAGCCTCGGTCCGGCCGACCTCGCTGCGTCGCGTGCCATGAAAACCACGCGCGTCGGCGGAGGCCATCCCGAGTACAAAGTGCTGGCGGATGCCGAAGGCGGGAGGCCACGCGCGACGTCGCAACAGGATCTCTGGCACTACACCATTGCCAAAATGGTCGACGCATGCGCCGCAGCAGGGATCAAACCGTTCTATGGGCCGTTTGGCGATTTTTCGGACGCCGCTGCGTGCGAGGTTCAGTTCCGCAACGCGTTCCTCATGGGTTGCCTGGGGGCATGGTCGCTGCACCCGTCGCAGATCGAGATCGCCAAGAAAGTATTCTCACCTGACCCAACTGAAGTCGCATTTGCCAAGAAAATCGTCGAGGCTATGCCGGATGGTGCTGGGGCAGTGATGATCGATGGAAAGATGCAGGACGACGCAACCTGGAAACAGGCCAAAGTACTTCTTGATCTGGCCAAACTGGTTGCGACCAAGGACCCCACGATGGCCGCGCGCTACGCCTTGTGAGGAATGTGAAGGAAAGTTCGTTCATGGAAAAAATGCGTAGCGCCAAGTTCAAGGTCGGTCAGGTGGTCAAGCACCGTGCATTTCTGACTGCTGTCGCTAATAAACCTATTGATATAACAATAAAGTTATACCAGTCGCATCAAAACAATGATTTGGCAACGTTCTTGGCAACACCGTGCAAAGTTCGAACGGGAGTCCAAAAGCGCAGCGGCGAGCCAGCCATGTCACCGAACCGCCGCCACTTGCCACAACGCACCAACCATGGAGGGGGCGTGCGTCATGACCGACTGTAGTCTAACAAGAACACTCAGCGGCACGACTCCACTTCCGGTTCCTCAAACCGAAGGAGTCTCAATCATGTCACGCGATATCGAGCCGATAGCCGGGTCAAGCCGGCGTTCCTCGTACTGCCCGAACGATCCAAATCAGCAAACATGCGCCGACGAATCCGGAAATTAGGTAGCCGAGCCATCCTCCTAGGTTGACCCCAAAGAAGCTAAAAATGGCGCTCGCAACCGCCGCCCCGATGATACCGAGTACGATATTCATCAGGAGTCCCGTATCACTCTTCATGAAATGCTCTGCCGCCCAGCCTGCAAGTCCGCCAATAATAATGGCTGCAATCCAGCCTACTTGTGGATCATTCATGGCCCGTCCTCCTCAAATGGCCTCACGGGAAACTTGTCTAACTTAGACAGCTTAAAGGACCGCTCGCCGGCGGGGAATACGATATTTGGCGGCGTCTGGATAAGCTCGGTGCCTCCGCAAGGTGCTGTAGTGGGCACTGATATCAAGGCCGCGAGCACTAAAGGGGCCGCCGAGATGGTGAAAACGGCGGCCCCCACGCCACCGCCTCAAAACACTGGGGAGCGTTAGAGCGGATAGCTAGTGCAAAAAATATCGGTCACATGGCGTTTTCAGGGCGGCCCATTTCCTCATGCCGCGTCCGCCCGCTGCGCCTACTGCTGCTTACCCGTTTGTCCATTGCGGACGCAGTCGAGTACAAATAGACGGACCGCGGAGGACAAATTGCCCTGCTTGCGTGTCTTGTCGATCGTTGTAACCGTCTGCGGCACCGTCGCACCTTGGGCTGTGCGCGATCGCCTTCAGGCTGCTCCAGAACGCATCTTCGAGAGAGATGCTGGTCTTGTGGCCATCGATCACGACGGAGCGTTTGATGACTGGCGATTTCATGGTGCCCCCTTCGAGTTAAAGGCGGTTCTCGTAAGATCGTACCGTGATTCTGGTGCCGGGCCAAAAGAAAGGGCCAGGCGATGGTAAGATCGGCCTGCGGCAATAGCTACCGGAACGTTATGGCATTCGATGCGTTTGCGGGATGAGCCGTCACCCCCGTCCCCTATCCCCGAAGCTGGCGGCGCTTATTGGGGCTGCCGTTTCCCCACGGTGGCCCCACTTTTTATGAACCTAACCCGATAAGGGAAAGGGCCAGGATGGCCGGGAATCTTTGTGTCGTCCGCCAAGTTGAGAAAACGAACACGGAGATGTGCCATGCGTCCTCAGGAAATTGGTATTGCCGAGCAAACCGAAGAAATTTCTTGGCGGCATGTTTGGCTCAAGAGCGTGCTGATAGATGCCGGCAATCCTTTTCCAACGAGAATTTATCGTCCTAGGCCAACCAAACGGATGTCAGTGACGCGCCGACTGGAAAAACTTCACCGCATGCGAGCGGCCCTCGAACCCCAGCGATCATGGATGGCAAGGTAGTTTCCTGTCCTGCCCCCGCATGCCCCACTTTTAGAAATTCATAATCCTGGATAGATATGAAAGCGGAGGAACTATTCCGAAATGTCCCGGCAAGCATCCATGAACTTTATCTAGCTCTCGCTGGCTTGCACGCCACGCAAGCTCCGCCCGCGATCAGTGCTTAAGATAAGTAAGGCAACGTAACGACGCCGGACCAAACGAAAGGGCCGGGCGATGGTGATCCAAACCCGGCCCTAACAACCGCGTATCTGGGTGGAACCGAAGGGCACGCGGTCCTGAAAATAACGTTTGCTGAGTTGCTCCGTTCCTGTTGGCGCCGGTCCTTGTAGGAACACTGGTGCTGAACCGGGCGTTGACCACCCGACAGTTGGTGGACCCGCGGTGTCAGCACCATGAAACATTCGATTACATTCTTGGCAGCTGCTGCATTGGTTGGAGCAACCGTTGCTGCTAAAGCGGACAACGACGACAAAAACTAATCCCTATCTCCCCACCGCCAAAACCAAGCACGTCAGGCGCCGGTCAAGAGACACCAGTACCTCAGGCTCCGGTCAACAAACCAACGAGCCTGGAATTACTGACAAGGGCCATGATCTTGACTCTGACCCTAAAACGGGCCCCCGAACCCGCGATGATGTGCTTCGTGACATACTTAAGGATCGGTACTCGAAATAGCGGCGCGGCGGCAACGCAATTTATCGATGGCACATTCTGAGGTCATTGAGATACGGCTTGTTCTTGTATCGGCACGCAAAAGCCGTGGTGCGGATTATTGGGACAAAGACGACTACGATGTGCGGCTTGGTGACGCGAGCGGAGGAGTAGTCGGCCGCATCTTCCGTCAGCCGCGGGCACCGAAGGAGCAGCCGTGGTATTGGACGATAACCGCACGGGAGCAACCGCCCTCGGTTTATAATCACGGCTACGCAGCGAGCCGCGAACAGGCGATGCGATATTTCAAGGCGCGGTACATAGGGACATCCAACTAACGTCTGGCATCAGACATGCGCGGGCGCAAAAAGGAGACCGCCGATGGTGTAGCCGTCCCCCAATGGGTCACCGAACCGGGGTTTGGGGGATCAGCTCGGCTCCCTGATGGCTGAGGCTCATGGAAACGCCATGACACGACTTTTCGACAAATGAAATTCACCGAGAGCATCCCTACTAAAAAGGCAAAAACTACCGAGCCATCCGCTGAACTCAAATGATGGCCGTCACCTGCGACATAGATCGCGGCGGCGATTCCAAAGGCAATTGCAACCAGGTCGATCAGTAATCCGGTTAGCCAGCCTACAAGGTGTTCTAGATGCGCTATCCTCTTTTCTAATTCTTTAGTCCTAATGGCCGCGCTATAGCGAAAATCTCTAATTTGGCTTTCCATGTTCAGCCTCATGCAGCAGGCGAATATTTGCAAAAACATCTAGCAACAAAAAAGCGGTCTATTGCATTTGACATGATGCCGATATTCGATTGTGGATTAGTGGCCATGATGCAACAGTTCCACACAATGCTTTTAGTCATTTCATCTCCGTTTAGTTGTCTGTCTCGACGGCTGCCAGTTCAAGCAAGGCCGTCGCGCCGTGGTCGATATTCTCGAAAGTGCCGATTAGTTTGCCGTCGTGTTGCCACTTGCACGTCATTTAGCTGAGGCGCAAACTCTGAATGTCCCAACTTTTAGGGGCTACAAATGAAACTCACTGTCGCAGCGATAATTTTACTCTCTTCAATTGCAACTAGTTTCGCCGGTAACTTCACGCTCATTCCAAAGAATAAGATCGTCCAAGCTTGTGCCGTTACGTGCCAGAATAACTTCGACCTGTGCGTAAACTTAACATTCCCCGCCTCAACCGCCGCCAACGGTAGGCACCCAACAAACAACGCCAACACTACCACTGGTAATTGGCAATTGTCAGGAGGACCTAAATCTCTGTTTATTGTCCTGCCGGGCGAACTCACGAGGCTGAGAGCCACTTCATAATGCGCTTTAATCGGCGCGTATTCGTCGCTCAAGTTCAGTCTCCACCAGGTGAAAGTTAAATTCTCGGCAAACGCTTCCGGGTCCACGCCCTTGTCAATCTGTTCGGCTCATGACTTGGCCCCGCTGGGCCGAAGTCGATATGATCGAGTAGCCCCTGCTCGTGAAGGCCAGGCCATCGCCTCGTCTGTGGTGATTTGCCGATGGCGCAAGCTAACGCCGATTGTCTCTAGTGCATTGACAACAAGCCTTGCGCAGGCAACCGCCGTCCGATTGCTATTGGTTAGAATTCTCTCGTTCGGCGACGGGGTCGAGGGGCTTGCCCGAGACCGAGCCTTTCAGTAAAGAGTTCACGCTTTGTAAATCTTTCTATGTTGATGGCTGATTGCAGCGGCCCCTGCCAAGGACGGCCGCTGTTTCCGTTTTCAGTGTTGGCAAAAACGCTACGCGCAGCTGACGCGCTGTCGCGATCAGCAATGCGCGAGGTGATCCACGCGTCTGATTTTCATGCTCGGCCCAGGCGCGGCGGCCCGGTCCGATTTCAATGCGCTTCGAAACTTGCCTTGCTTCTCCAAGCGCCAGATTTGAACTTTGGAATATTGAATGCTCTTGGCGGGCTTTAAGTCGTCATAACAAAGCAGTTTCATTTTGTGTCCTCACGTTGCGCCGAAGCGAGACTGAGGACACCTATTTATTGAATGCTATCGGAAAGCGGGGACACTAAATACGATTTAATTATTGTCCCGGTTTACGGCGGCGATTGCTGGCGTCAGTAAGGGCACGGGCGAGGATAAGGTTTTCTTCTTCGTCAATGGTCTCGCTTTAACCGAGCCAGGCGTTTCGGAGCTGTGGTGCGGTCGCCGCCATGTTTGGGCACTGGATAAAAGCCTTTGTTTTCCATGAATCTCATAGTTGGAGTGATGACCTTTCTCAAAGGCCGGCCCGAAGTACGTGCGACCTCCATAGCGACTCTAATTGCCGCAAGATCCTCCCTTAGTCCTGCGTTCAACCGTCTCTCTTGGGCGGCCGGGCCTCTGCTCGCCTGAGCATTCAAGAGAAATGCCTCCAAGAAAAGCAGTCCGAACTGAGCGAGCATCTGAGACTGGGGTTTCCTTCGGCATCGAGCTGCGATCTGACGCTATGCCGTTTGCAAAAATCCGCGAAAAATCTGCCTTCCAAAGATTTTCATGGCCCTTTGACGATGGCCCGTTTGCTTTCATCGTCACGCGCCTCGCCGTCTCGGCTGAACCACGTTAGCCGGCGGTGGTGTAATGATATCGCGCAGGCGTTTGGCCCATAGATCGAGCGCTTGACGCTTTTCATCGAGATAGGTGTGCCGTGGTCGTACACCTTGTGAAGCCCTGGTTTTGTGTGTGCGATCACAAGTTCGCGAATCAGATCGGGTACTGGAAGTGCCGACAGTCCGGTCCGCATCGTGCGGTGGATGTCGTGAATGACAACGGCGGCAAGGGGCCGTCGTAGCTCGCCCCGCATTTTCACATCAAGCGCGTGCTTGGCTTTGGCGAACCCGCCGACGACTGGTCGTACGCCATAGCTTGCCGAGAACAAATAATCGCCTTTAGTGAAACGTGGCAGGCTTTCCAAAATTCTTACCGCCTCATCCGATAGCGGCACGGCATGACCAGCGTCCGATTTCATCCTTTCGGCGGGGATTTCCCAAAGTTTTTTAGCTAGATCGAACTCACTCCATCGAGCCTCCGCTACCTCACTCTTGCGCTGACCCGTAAGCGCGAGCATTTGGAACAGGGCCCCGTAGGGGTAGCCTCATGGCCTCGCTCGCCTTCCACAAAGCCCGCAGCTCGTCGTCATTGAGAACACGGGTGCGAGCCTTTTGGCACCAATAATTTCCTTCGGCCTCATGCGGTCGCAGGGGAATTTTCCAGACCGTAAACACCCCTACTAATCGCCCAATTAAAGATGCGGCGGGCATAGCCTCAAAACGTTATGCGCCTGATACGGCTTTCCGGCATCGACAAGGCCGTCAACGACTGCCAACACGTCACGGCGGGTAATCTCAGTGATCGGGCGAGCCGCCCAGCGCGAAACAAACTCTCGTCGAATGACTCCTTCGGCTTTTTGAACTGGCGCGTCTTTGAAAGGTGGCGTTTAAAGAACTCCTCGGTTACAGCCAGAAAGGTGTTTTCCTGCTTGCGCAGCGCGACGCGCCGGGCCGCCTCCTCCGCAGACTCCGGGTCGATGCCCTTGGCGATCAATTTAATCCAGCCTCGGGCCTTTTTCTCGCGCCTCCTCTAAACTCATCTGGTCGTAGACCCTGAGCTTGCGGCGCGTCGGGTTCTTGCTGCCGGGATAGCGAGCCGTCAGGACGAATGTTCGTCGTCCGGTGTCGGACACGCGCACTCGAAGCCCGGAAATCCAAGATCCCAAACGTCCGTATGAGTGCCGGGCTTTGTCGGCTTTAGACTTTTTAGCGTGCGGTCTGTAAGGTTGCGCTTCATGGCCTGCCCCATTTGGCAACGGGTTGGCAACGAAGTTGGTGGAATTCAGTGTTGCCAAATGCAAGCCGAAGATACTACAAGAAACGCGATATGCAAGGTTTATAAGGGTTTTTGATGAGCAATGCAGTGGTGCGAAATGCCAAATATACGGTAGGACAGATAGTCAAGCACCGGATATATCCTTTCCGTGGCGTCATCTTCGACATCGACCCCGTGTTCAACAACACCGAGGAATGGTGGCAGGCGATTCCTGCCGAAATCCGTCCGCGGAAGGATCAACCCTTCTATCATCTCTTCGCCGAAAACTCAGAGACCGAATACGTCGCTTACGTGTCGGAGCAGAATCTGCTTCCCGACACCTCGACACGCCGCTTCGTCACCCGGATGTCGCCGAGGTTTTCGAGCAGGATGAAAATGGCGGCTATCGGCCGCGTCGCACTGGCCTGCACTCCAGCCGAAATAAAGGCGCGGCCCAGGGCCGCGCCTTCGCGCTTCGGACGAAAACCGAAAGCGCTTATTTTTTCTGCGCCGGTGCCGGTGCCGTCGGGAACGCCGGAGCCGCGGGTACCTGGCTCTGCTGGCCCTCGAGCTTCTTGCGTGCTTCGTCGGCTTTCTTCTGGAGCTCTTCCTGCAACTTGCGCTGCTGCTCCTCGAACGCTTTCGGATCGGTCGCCGGGCCGTCGTACGCTTTGGCAAAATCGCTCAACGGCAGCGGCAGGCTGATCGGCGTGTCCCTGCATATTGATCGCCTGCACGATGATGTTCTGTCCCTTCTTCATCTTGCCGATCAGGTCGTCGGTCACTTGATAGTCAGCCATGCAGCCCACCGGGAAGCAGATGCTGTAGGGCGATTGCGCAGGTTGCCCCTGATCGATCAGCATGCGGGTGCCATGCGACAGCTGCATGCCGAGCGGAACGGTCACACGCAGCACCTTCTGTCCGCCTTCCGGCTCGAACAGCTGAACGATCGCGACCGGCATGCCGTTTTCCAGCCGGCCATCTTTGGTAATGACGCAGACCTGTTTGTTCTGGGTATCCGGTCCCTTACCGCAGACCTTCATCCACGGCGAATACATGAGCTGCGGCTGATCACCGCCCGCCTGCTGCTGTCCGGGTTGTCCGGGTTGCCCTTGCTGACCCTGCTGCGGCGGTTGCGCCGGCTGACCCTGCCAGCCGCGGGCGCCTGTTTCTGGGCCGGGACCTGTTTCTGCGCAGGCGCTGCGGGGGCCTTTGCTGCGGCTGCTGGGCGAGCGCCGGTGCGGCCAGTGAGCAGCGCCGCCAACGTTCCGGCCACTGAGTCAGCGCCCGGCCCAAGGGCCGGGTCGAAGCAATCCGATGATCCATTGCGATTATCCCTTATTCTTCGCGTTCGCGACCAATGGCTGCCGAACGGCGCTTTCAGGCGGCTCTCTCCGTGTGAAATACGGCGGGAGCGTGACACTCGGGGTGCCTGATACCCGAAATTGAGCCTGCAATAAAGCCACGAATGCACTGAAAATGCTGCCCGGTCGGACCCTCGGGCGTATGATAAATTTACACAAAACTGGATCGAATCGCATTCGAACGCCTTCCGCGCTGAAACTGTGTTCCAACCGCGCTGACGCAGCTGCGGGCGTCCCGGCGTGCAGTGATATTTGGCACCCTGCTGGCCGCGACTGGCGGCCTGCGTCTCGCGCGCGCTGAACCGCCTGCACGCCGTGGCCGCACGCTCTAGCCATGCATGGCGAACCTGAATGGGGTTCCAATTTCACCCATCCAACCTATGCGAACCCTGCGGCGAGCAAAGGTGGCCAGCTTGTGCACGGTGTGCTCGGGACCTTCGACTGCCTCAACCCGTTCATCGTCAAAGGCATATCCGCAGCCAATATGCGCGGCTATGTCATCGAGAGTCCTGCTCGCACGCGGTTATGACGAACCATTCACGCTGTACGGCCTGCTCGCCGAAAGCGTCGAGACGGATGCTGCCCGCAGCTATGTCACTTTCACCCTCAATCCGGCAGCGCGGTTTTCGGACGGCAGGCCGGTAACACCCGCAGACATAATCTTCTCATGGGAGCTGCTGCGCGACAGAGGCCGGCCGAATTTCCGCACGTACTACATCAAGGTCGTCGAAGGCTGAACAAACCGGCGAACGCACCGTCCGGTTTGACCTCACCGGCGCCGACGATCGCGAGCTTCCGCTCATCATCGGTCTGATGCCGGTGCTAGCAAAGCACGCCATCAATCCCGCGACCTTCGAGGACACGAGCTTCGACCCGCTGCTCGGTAGCGGACCCTACGTCGTCACGCGCGGTGAAACCCGGCGACACCGTCACATTCAGGCGCGACAACAATTATTGGGGACGCGATCTCCCAATCAATCGCGGCTTATGGAACTTCGACACTATCCGCTTCGACTATTACCGCGACGGCAACACGCACTTCGAAGCGTTCAAGAAAGGTCTTTACGATTTGCGCGTCGAGACCGATCCCGGCCGTTGGCAAATGGCTTACGAGTTTCCGGCGCTTCGGGCTGGCCATGTTGTCAAGGAAGACATGCCCTACGGACTGCCGAAAGGCATGAACGGTCTTGTCTTCAACACGAGACGGGCGATTTTTTCCGATGTACGGGTGCGCGAAGCCATCCTGCAATTGTTCGATTTCGAGTGGATCAACCACAATTATTTCTTCGACCTGTACAAGCGCACCGGCCAGTTATTTCGATGGCTGCGATCTGTCGGCGCACGGCGTCGCCGCTAATGAACGAGAGCGCGAACTGTTAAAGCTGTTTCCGGATGCGGTGCGCGCCGACATCATGGATGGTACTGTGGTCCCCGCCGGTCACGGACGGATCAGGCCGCGATCGTCGCAACCTCGGCCGCGCGTTCGCGCTGTTCAAGGCTGCCGGCTATGAACTCAAAGGCACCCAACTGACCAATGTCGGCACCGGCAAGCCATTCGTCGTTCGAAATTCTCACCACGACCCGCGATCAGGAGCGGCTCGCGCTCGCATTTCGTACGCAGCCTGAAGCGGGCTGGCATCGAGGCACGAGTACGGACCGTCGACGCAACCCAGTTCGAGCGCCGTCGCATTGGCTTTGATTTCGACATGATGGAGTACCGCTGGGAGCAATCGCTCTCGCCCGGCAACGAGCAATTGTTCTACTGGGGTTCGGCGGCAGCCGATCAGCAAGGCAGCCGCAACTATATGGGGGTCAAATCGAACGGCGGTCGACGCAATGATCGCTGCGATGCTTGCCGCCACGGGCCGAACCGATTTCGTCGCCGCGACCCGCGCCCTAGACCGCATCTTGCTCTACCGGCTTTTACGTCGTCCCGCTCTACTTCCCGCCGGTACAATGGGTGGCGCGCTGGACGCGAATCGAGCATCCATCACATACCTCCCTGTTCGGCTATTTGCCTGAAACGTGGTGGCAGACGGATCTGAAGCCTTGAGGCCTTGCCTATGATCCTAGGCGAAAACCCACGCGGCGGTGGGCACGGCGGCGACACTCGACGATCTCCCTGTCGCGCCGGGGTGCGTCATCCCGAGTCGCCTCGCTCGGCCGACCTGCCGGGCGCGGCACTTCCCGTGGTGAAGACGCTGTCGGTTTGCAGCCCCAGGAGATCGCGCGGATCGCCAGCAGCGAGCGATGGCACCGTCCACGGTAGCTTCCGGAAGCTGGATCGCCACGGCGTGCTCCGGGCGTGGCGTATGATTCCGGTGCCATTGCCGCTGCTGTGGCGGCAGGAGGAGATCGTTGCGCGCTTCGGCAGGTCGGCTCGTTTTTCATTCGCCAGCACAACAGACGAACGGCCAGACTCGATGCCACACGATTGATGACCCGCTTGATCCGCAATATCGACTTTGCGACGCGTGAGAGAAGGCGCCATCCTGGTCGCCTTCACGCAGACCGATCTGCGTAACACCCATGTGATCGCGCGCCGCATCGCAGGCATGCTGAGGAACAACATGCTGACGCCGCCCGGCGCAGGAGAGCCACCAAGCGCCGCAACGTTACGCTGGCGACGCTGAAGATTGGCGACACGCTCGACACGCTGATGCTGCGCGTGGCTGGCGGCCGGATGGTTGCGGCGGAATAACGCTCGGCCTAGGCTCGCTGCGCAAAGGGAGCCACGTCATGCCCAATCACCAACCGTGTCCGCATCGACGTCGTCTCCGACGTGGTTTGCCCGTGGTGCTTTATCGGCAAGCGTCGGCTGAGAAAGCGATCGAGCTGAGCCCTGACATCCCGGTCGAGGTGCATTGGCGTCCCTACTTTCTCAATGACTGGATTCCGCGCGAAGGCATCTCGCGCGAGCAATATCTGACGACAAAATTCGGCTCGCCTGAACGTTACAAAGGCATCGCCCAGCGCGTGGCCGCGGCCGCTTCGGCGAAGGGCTGACCTATGCCATCGACAAGATCAGCCGGCAGCCCAATACGCTCGACGCGCACCGCCTGATCCGCTGGGCGGACGGCATCGGCAAGGCAGCCGAGATGAAGCAGAAATTGATGGACCTTTATTTTACGGAAGGCGCCGATCTGACCAACCGTCAGCCGTGGTTGACACGAGCCGCCGCCGATGTCGGCCTTGATGCCAAGGATGATCCGAAAAGGCGCTGGCCAGTGACAAGGACGTTGCCGAAGTCGAGCGCGAAGCACTTGTCAGCCAAGGAGGCGGGCATCGAAGGCGTGCCCTGCTTCATCCTTCGATGGAAAATTTGCGATCTCGGGCGCGCAGGCGCCGGAATATCTCGCTGAAGCGATCGCGCGCGTCGCGAGGTCGGCCGACGCCGCCGAATAAGTTCCGAGGTCGCATCGCTATGAAGATCACCGCCGCCGTGGTGCACGAGCGCTCGGGCCCGTTCACCGTCGAACAACTCGATCTCTGCGATCCGCGCGAGCGACGAACTGCTTCGTCGAAGTCGTCGCCAGCGGCATGTGCGCGACCGACTCTGCACGGCCGCGATGCCTATTACCCCACCAAGTTTCCTAAAGGTGTTCGGCCACGAGGGCGCCGGCATCGTACGCTGCCGTAGGCAACAAGGTTTCGACTTTCGCCGGGCGACCATGTGGTGATGGCCTATCCCTGGTGCGGCGAGTGCCCGAACTGCAAGACGCAACGGCAAAGCTACTGCCTGCATGCATTCGATCTGAAGATGAACGGCACACGCGCCGACGGATCAACGCTGCATTCGAAAGACGGAAAGCCGGTCTACAGCGCCTTTTTCCAGCAGTCCTCCTTTGGCAATTTCACAATCGCCAACGAACGCTTCGCGGTGAAGGTTCGCAGCGACGCGCCGATCGAAAGCGTTGCTGCGCTTCGCTTGCGGCAGGCCAGACCGGCGCCGGCGCGGTACTTCAACGTGATGAAGCCGCGCGCCGGCGACAGTTTCTGTTGTGTTCGGCGTTGGCGCGGTTGGCCTCTCCGGGCCTGATGGCGGCGAAGATTGCTGGCTGCGATCCCATCATCGCGGTCGACGTGCATCCAGCATCGGCTCGCCCTGGCGCGGGACGCTCGGCGCCACACACACGATCAATCACACCGAATGCAAAGACGTCGTGGCCGGAAATCACGAAAGATCACCGGGCTCGGCGCGCGCTTTACGCTCGAGACATCGGCGCTTCCGTCCGTATTCCGCGAAGCGGTCGATTGCCTGATTCCAGCCGGCACCTGCGTGCTTGCTCGGCAGCGCCGCGCAAGGGCACCGAGGTATCATTCGAGACACCGTTCTCTGCAAAACGGCCGCACCGTGCGTGGTGTGATCCAGGGCGACAGCGTTCCGCAGGAGTTCATACCTCCGCTGCTGGTAGATCACATCGTCGCCGGGCCGTTTCCCGGTCGAGCGCATGATCACGTTCTATCCGCTTGGCCGACATCAATCGAGCCGCAGCTGGAATCGGGCGACGGCAGAGACCATAAAGCCGGTATTGCGGATGCCGCACTAGGCGGCAGTCACGCGGCCTTAGCCTGCTCGGCAATCGACGCAAGCTTGCCGCAACACGGCGGCGGTGCCCTTCAGGCGATCCCTGCGGACGCGGCCAATCTCGAAGAACACCAGCTGCTGGCCCTTGGCAGTTCTTCGGATCATTGCGCATGCGGACCGCCGAGCCCTGCTCGCGGATGAAGGCGATCAGCCCTTCCGGATTGGCAAAGATGTTGTCGCGGAACGACAGCACGATGCCCTTCGGTCCGGCCTCGACCTTCTCGACATTGGCGCGGCGGCACAGCGCCTTGATGCGCGACGATCCTGCAGCAGGTGCTCGACCTCCTGCGGCAGCTTGCCGAAGCGGTCGACCAGCTCGGCGCCGAAGGCGTCGATCTCGCGTTCGTCCTCGATCGTCGGCGAGCCGCCGGTAGAGCCCGAGCCGCACCGACAGGTCGGCGACGTAGTCCTCCGGGATCAGCACCGGCGTGCCGATGGTGATCTGCGGCGACCAGCGGTCGGCGACCGGCGCGGTGATGCCGGCCTTGAGGCTCATCACCGCCTCCTCCAGCATCTGCTGGTAAAGCTCGAAGCCGACTTCCTTGATGTGGCCGGACTGCTCCTCGCCGAGCAGATTGCCGGCGCCGCGGATGTCGAGATCGTGCGAGGCGAGCTGGAAGCCCGCGCCCAGCGTGTCGAGCGACTGCAGCACCTTCAGCCGCCGCTCGGCCTGCGCGGTGATCGTGCTTTTGCGCCGGCAGCGTGAACAGCGCATAGGCGCGCAGCTTGGCGCGCCCGACCCGGCCGCGCAGCTGGTAGAGCTGCGCCAGGCCGAACATGTCGGCGCGATGCACGATCAGCGTGTTGGCGGTCGGGATATCGAGGCCGGACTCGATGATCGTGGTCGACAGCAGCACGTCGTATTTGCCGTCGTAGAATGCCGACATGATGTCTTCGAGCACGGTCGGCGGCATCTGCCCGTGCGCGACCGCGACGCGCACCTCGGGCACGTTCTTGTCGAGGAAGTCCTTGACGCCGGCCAGGTCCTCGATGCGCGGCGCAGACATAGAACGCCTGCCCGCCGCGATATCTTCGCGCAGCAGCGCTTCGCGCACCGCGATCGGATCGAACGGCGACACGAAAGTGCGCACCGCGAGCCGGTCGACCGGCGGCGACGCGATGATCGAGAGATCGCGCACGCCGGTCAGTGCCAGCTGCAAGGTGCGCGGGATCGGCGTCGCGGTCAGCGTGAGCACATGCACTTCCGGCGCGCAGCGTCTTGAGCTTTTCCTTGTGGCGCGACGCCGAAATGCTGCTCCTCGTCGACCACCAACAGGCCGAGATCCTTGAACTTGATCATTCTTGCCGAGCAGCGCATGGGTGCCGATCACGATGTCGACGCTGCCGTCGGCCAGCCCCTGCTCTGACGTCTTGGCTCAGTTCGGCCGTCGGCACCAGCCGCGAGGCCTGCGCGACCTTCACCGGGAAGCCGCGGAACCGCTCTGATGAACGTCTTGGAGTGCTGGCGCGCCAGCAGCGTGGTCGGCACGACGACGGCGACCTGCTTGCCGTCCGATCGCCGCGATGAAGGCGCGCGCGCAGCGCCACTTCGGTCTTGCCGAAGCCGACGTCGCCGCAGACAAGCCGGTCCATCGGACGTCCCGGAGCCGAGGTCGTCGAGCATCGCGTCGATGGCGGCCAGCTGGTCGTCGGTCTCCGTCGTAAGGGAAGCCGGCGCAGAACTCGTCGTACGCGCCGGGCGCGACGGTGAGGCGCGGCGCTTCGCGCAGCTGCCGCGCCGCCGCGATCTTGATCAGTTCGCCGCGCAATCTCGCGGATGCGGTTCTTCATGCCGCGCTTTGCGCGTCTGCCAGCCGCCGCCGCCGAGCCGGTCGAGCTCGACGGTCGCTTCCTCCGAGCCGTAGCGCGACAGCAGCTCGACGTTCTCGACCGGCAGGATAGAGCTTGTCGCCGCCTTCGGCGTAGTGGATTTCGAGGCAATCGTGCGGCGCGCCGGCCGCCTCGATGGTCTGCAGCCCGACGAAGCGCCCGATGCCGTGGTCGACATGCACCACCAGATCGCCGGGCGCGAGGCTGGTCGCCTCGGCGATGAAATTCTCCGGCCGCTGCGGCGCGCGCGGCGCGGCCGCACCAGCCGGTCGCCGAGGATGTCCTGCTCGCTGACGATCGCGGCGTCGTCGCGTCTCGAAGCCGGATCTCGATGCCCGAGCACCGCGAGCGCGACCGTCGGTCTTCGGCAGCGCCAGCGCCTGCGGCCAGCTGGCGACCGGCGCCAAGATTGTGGAGCTTGTGATCGGCGAGCACGTGGCTCATGCGATCGCGCGCGCCTTCGCTCCACAACGCGATCGACGACGCGCTTGCCCGCGGCCTGCAGCGCAAGGACATGCGTGCTCGACCGCTTCGAACACATTGGCCCGGCTCGGCGCGCTCGGCGGCAAAATTGCGACCGCTGCGCGCGCCGACATCGACGACGCGTCCGCTCTCGGGTACGGCGAAAGGCGTGAGCCGCGCCAGCGCCGATGCTTCGAGCCGCTCTTTCCATTCCGCCTCGCCGAGATAGAGCCGCTCGGGCGGCAGCGGCTTAGTAGGGTGGCGTGCGCGCCCTGCTTCGAGCGCGTCGCGGCGCGCGTCATAGTAGTCGGTGATCTGCGTAAATCGCTCATGCGCGGCGTCCTCGGCGAGTGCTCAAGCGCCAGCGGCGTATCCGGCAGATAATCGAACAATCGTCTCGAGCTTGTCGTGGAACAGCGGCAGCCAGTGCTCCATGCCCGGATAGCGGCGGCCCTCGCTCACCGCCTCGTACAGCAGGTCGTCGGGAGTGGTCGGCGCCGAACGCCGCGACATAGCCGGTCCGGAAACGGCGGATGGTTTCGGTCATGAGCTGGAATTCCGCGACCGGCACCAGATCGAGCGCGCGCAACTGGTCTTCGCTGCGTTTGCGTCTGCGGCATCGAAACTGCGGATCGTCTCCAGCGCGTCGCCGAAGAAGTCGAGCCGCACCGGCATGTCCATGCCGGGCGGATAGAAGATCGAGAATGCCGCCGCGCACCGCGTATTCGCCAGGCTCGCGCACAGTGGAGGCGCGGACAAAGCCGTTGAGCTCCAGCCAATCGACAATTCCCTGCATGCCGATGACGTTGCCGGGCGCGACCGACAGCGCGTGTGTTGCCGACAAAGTCGCGCGCCGGCACGCGCTGGAGCGCGGCATTGACGGTCGTCATCAACACTGACGGTTTGTCGCGACCGCGCACGCGGCGCCAGCCGCGACAGCGCTGTCATACGCTGTGCCTACCACGGCCGTATTCGGCGACACGCGGTCGTACGGCAGGCAATCCCAGGCCGGAAATTCCAGAACCTCGATCTCGGGCGCGAAGAATGTCAGTGCGCGGGACAGCGCCGCCATTCGCTGCCCATCGCGGCAGACAACAGCAAGCGAAATTGCCGGCGCGTTTTTCTTTGCCGCAATCGCGCGCGCCAGATCGGCAAACACAAGCCCTTCGGCGCCGTCTGCGACCTGCGAAAGGGTCAGCGGTTTCCCAGGCTTCAACAGATCGGCGGGTGATTTTCCGGCAGCGATCACACAGCACCCTTGGTATTGAAATTGCGAAGACGAAGAAACAACGCGGTGTCAAAGTCCGACGGGACCGGCTCCATTCCGTTCACCCAGGCGAAGATCCGCTGGTCCGGCACGTCGAGCCAGCGCTCAATTTCTGTCGAGCTCGGTATCGCTCAAGGACGCCATTTTCGCGTCGGCAAAACGGCCGAGGACGAGATCCATTTCCCGAATGCCGCGATGCCAGCAGCGGAACAGCAGTCGCCGCCGGCGTGCGATCCAGCCCTTCGCTCGAGAGGTTCGTTCCGGTGCTCACCCGTGTCTCCAACGCCAAAACGCCCGGACGGGGCCGGGCGCGGCTTATATAGATGCTTGGTCGCGCCATGTCAGCCGGTCGGTTTGCACAGGCCTGCATTGCGCCGGAATTCCACGCACGCCAGCATGGCGTAATGCGGCCGCCCGTACTCAACCCACTGTTTGCTTCGCTCACCAGCCTGCCGGGAGTGGGACCGAAGCTCGAGAAGCTTTACGCCTCCTGCTTGATCGCGAAGCGCCGCGCGTCGTCGATCTGCTGTTCCACCTGCCGTCAGGAGTTATCGACCGGCGCGTCGCGGCCAAAATTGCGTGATGCTCAGCCGGACCAGGTCGTTACGGTCGCCGTAACGGTCGACAAGCACACGCCATCGCCACCACACCGCTCACGTGCGCCCTATCGGATCTATACGCATGACGATACCGGGCGACCTCACCCTCACCTATTTCAATGCGCGCCGCGACTATCTGGAAACACTCCTGCCGCGTCGGCGAAACACGCTACGTCTCCGGCAAGGCCGAGTTCTATGACGGCATGTTGCAGATGGTGCACCCGGACCGCGTGGTGGATGAGGCCGGCTTTGCGACACTGCCGCTGGTCGAGCCGACTTTATCCGCTCACCGAAGGTCTGGCGCTCGGCAATGTCCGGCGCGCGATGGACGGCGCGCTGGGTCGCCTTCCGGACCTGCCGGAATGGCAGGATGAAACCTGGGTTGCGCGCGAGCAGTTTCCGGCCTTTCGCCAGCGCATTGCGCAGCCTGCACCGACCGACCGCGCCATCCGATATCGCTCCGGAGAATCCGGCCTGGACCAGGCTTGCCTACGACGAACTGTTTGCCGGCCAATTGGCGCTTGCGCTTGGTGCGCGCGCACATGCGTCGTCAGCCGGCCGCGGCTCGGCCAGCGAAGGTCGCCTGCGCGCTCGCATCCTCAAGGCGCTGCCTTACGCCCTCACGCATTCGCAGCAGAAAGCGGTGGACGACATCCTCACCGATCTCGCCCGACCCGCAGCGCATGCTGCGGCTCCTGCAGGGCGACGTCGGGTCCGGAAAGACAGTAGTCGCGCTGACGGCCGCCGCCGCTGTGATCGAGGCGGGACGACAGGCCGCAATTATGGCGCCGACCGAAATTCTCGCGCGCCAGCATCTCGCAACGATCGCCCCGCTGGCCGAGGCCGCCGGCCTCCGCGTTGCCATCTTGACCGGCCGCGAACGCGGGGCCGCCCGCAAGGAGATCCTGGATCGTCTCGTGCTTGGCGATATCGACCTTCTGGTCGGCACCCACGCGCTGTTTCAGGAAGACGTCGCCTTCCACGATCTCGCGCTCGCCGTGGTCGATGAACAGCATCGCTTCGGCGTGCACCAGCGGCTCGCACTCACCCAGAAAGGCGAAGCAGTCGACGTGCTCGTGCTCACCGCGACACCAATCCCGCGAACGCTTGTCCTGACTTTTTCGGCGACATGGACATTTCCGAGCTGCGCGAAAAGCCGCCGGGCCGCCAGCCGATCGACACCCGGACAATCCCTTTGTCGCGTCTTGAGGAGGTTGAGGACGCGGTCGGTCGCGTGATTGCGGAAGGCAAGCGCGCCTATTGGGTCTGCCCGTTGGTCGAAGAGTCGGAGAAAATCGATCTCGCCGCTGCTCAGGCGCGCTTCGAGGCATTGCGCGAGAAATTCGGCGACCAGGTCGACCTCGTTCACGGCCGCATGAAGGGATCCGACAAGGACGCGGCGATGGCGCGCTTCGCCGTGGGCGAAACGCCGATTGCTCATCGCCACGACCGTGATCGAGGTCGGCGTCGACGTGCCGGAGGCGACAATCATGGTCATTGAGCACGCCGAACGCTTCGGACTTGCCCAGCTGCACCAGCTGCGCGGGCGCATCGGTCGTGGGCCGGGCGCATCGACTTGCCTGCTGCTCTACAAGGCGCCGCTCGGAGAAACCGCAAAGGCGCGTCTCGCGATTCTGCGCGAAACCGAAGACGGCTTCCGCATCGCCGAGGAGGATCTGCGGTTACGCGGCGAAGGCGATGTGCTGGGCACACGACAGAGCGGGCTTCCCGGTTTCCGGATCGCGCGGGCCGAAATACACGGAAAATATCTCGGTGCGGCCCGTGACGACGCTGCCCTTATTCTCGTCGCGCGATCCAACTCTCTCGACACCACGCGGCGAGGCGCTGCGGCAGTTGCTTTATCTTTTCGGGAAAGATGAAGCGGTCAAGTTGATCCGCGCAGGCTAATTCAGTCGACTGCTTCGGTTTTGCGCGCAACTTGCGCCGCCTTTGCAGTGGCGGCGAGCGAAGCAAGCTTTTTCTGGGCCTCGCTGTCCGGCTGAACCATACCGGCCGAAATCAGCAGCGGTCATCGCATTTTCGACCGTAATATCGAGCTCGATCAGGTCGCTGCGCTTCACGTAGAAGAAGAACCCGGTTGTCGGGTTTGGCGTGCACGGCATGAACGCCGAGACGTGTTCACCCTGCGGCAGCTTTTTCACTACATCGCCGCCCGGCGGCTGCGACAGAAACACGAGCGACCACATTCCCGGCGCCGGAAATTCCACCAGCGCCACTTTGCGAAAACTCGAACCGGTCTTCGAGAAGAGCGACTCGAAGATCTGCTTCATTGTCTTGTAGATTGGCCGCACGATCGGCATGCGGCTGAGCAGACTCTCACCCAGCTCGACCAGTGTCCGCCCGACCAGGTTGGCGGTCAGGAAACCCAGGAGCGTGAGGACAAGAAACGCAATGATCAGACCCGTTCCCGGGATCGGCCACGGCATATAGCTTTCCGGCCGATAAGTCGGCGGGATCATTGGCCGCACGAAATCGTCGACCCAGGTGATGATCGACCAAACCAGCCAGACGGTGATCGCCAGCGGTCCGGCGACCACCAGCCCGGTCAGGAAATAATTGCGAACGCGAGCGGCAAAGCTGGTTTGCGACGCCGACGACTTTCGCAACATCCGCGGCCATTGCATCGCCCGGCTTCTTGCGATCTCGCTCATGGGCGAGTCTTATTCCACCGTGACCGATTTCGCGAGATTGCGCGGTTGGTCGACGTCCGTGCCGATGGCCGCAGCGGTATGATATGCAATCAGCTGCACCGGAATGGCGTAGACCAGCGGCGTTACCGTCGACGCCATATCGGGCAGCGACAACGTCTCCAGCGAATCTGACTGTCGCCTCTCGCGCGCCTTGCGGATCGGTGACCAGGATGATCTTGCCGCCCCGCGCGGCGACCTCCTGCATGTTCGAGACCGTCTTGTCGAAAACGCGGTCGATGCGGCGCGATCACGATCACCGGCATGGTCTCGTCGATGAGCGCGATCGGCCCATGCTTGAGCTCGCCGGCGGCGTAGCCTTCGGCATGGATGTAGGAGATTTCCTTGAGCTTGAGCGCGCCTTCCAGCGCGATCGGAAAGCTCGTGCCGCGGCCGAGATAGAGAACGTCGCGCGCCTTGGCGAGATTTTGCGCAAGCTTCTCGATCTGCGGCTCGAGCGTGAGCGCCGCCGCCATCAGACCGCGGCACCTCGATCAGCGCGCGCACCAGGTTCTGCTCGTCCGCTTCCGACATATGACCACGCGCACGGCCGGCGGCAATCGCGCAGACAGGCAAGCGTGCTGAGCTGGCACGTGAAGGCTTTGGTGGATGCGACGCCTATTTCCGGTCCGGCGAGCGTCGGCATCACGACGTCGCTTTCTCGCGCGATCGTCGAGGTCGGCACGTTGACCACGGACAGAATGTGCTGCTTGTTTTCCCGCGCGTAGCGCAACGTTGCCAGCGTGTCTGCGGTCTCACCCGACTGCGAGATGAAAATCGCAAGATCGCCCGCTTCGAGCGGCGCACCGCGATAGCGGAATTCCGAGGCGATATCGATCTCGACCGGCAGTTTCGCAAAGCGTTCGAACCAGTATTTCGCGACCAGCCCCGCATAGAAGGCCGTGCCGCACGCCGAGATCGACAGCCGCTTGAGTTTTGTCCAATCGAACGGAAGCGTCCCGGGCAGCGCGACCCGCTCGTTCACCATGTCGATATAGTGGGCAAGGGTGTGGCCGACAACTTCCGGCTGCTCGTGGATCTCCTTGGCCATGAAGTGCTTGTGATTGCCTTTGTCGACCAGTTGCGCCGATGCCGTGGATTTGACAATCGTGCGCTCGACGCTGCGGCCACTCTCGTCGCGGATCTCAGCGCCCTTGCGCGTGAGCACCGCCCAGTCGCCGTCCTCGAGATAAGCTGATGGTGTCCGTAAACGGCGCAAGCGCGATCGCGTCCGGAGCCGAGATACATTTCGCCCTTGCCGTACCCGATAGCGAGTGGCGATCCTTTGCGCGCGCCGATCAGCAGATCGTCGTTTGCCAGTGAAGAGGAACGCCAAGCGCGAACGCGCCACGCAATTGTTTGAGCGCAGCCGCGACCGCATCGGCCGGCGACTTGCCGCTTCTTGATCTCCTGCGAGACCAGATGCGCGACGGCCTCGGTGTCGGTTTCACTGACGAATTTGCAGCCGCTTTTGCGTCAGCTGTTCGCGCAGCTCGCGAAAATTTTCGATGATGCCGTTGTGAACGACCGCGACGACGTCGGTCGCGTGCGGATGAGCATTGTCTTCTGTGGGACGGCCATGCGTGGCCCAGCGTGTGTGACCGATCCCGATATTGCCCCCAGCGGCTCACGATCGAGCCGTGTTTCAAGCGAACGCAATTTGCCTTCGGCGCGACGACGGCCGAGTACGCCGTGGTCGAGCGTGGCGACACCCGCGGAGTCATAGCCGCGGTACTCGAGACGTTTCAGGGCGTCGAACCAGCTGCTCCGCAACCGGCTTGGTTCCCAAAATTCCGACAATCCCGCACATCCGTTCGGATGGCCCCTTTGCCCATCATTCATGGTTTAGCCGGCCGCAAGGCCGACTGACGGAAATCACAACGCATTTCGGCGTGTGACGGTTGTCCTGCAAACTCAGGATTTTTTGCGTTTCTTTCCAGCCAGGTTTTGCCCAAGGCTTTGACCTGCCGCAAGCGCTTTGCCCAGCCTTCCTTAACCGTCTGTTTGGCGCGCGCTATCGCCAGCGCGCCCGCGGGAACATCCCGTGGTTAGCACGGTGCCGGTGCCGACATAGGCGCCGTCGCCTACCTTGATCGGCGCAACCAGGGCGGAATTCGACCCGATGAAGGCGCCTTTGCCGATATCGGTTCGGTGCTTGGCCACGCCGTCATAGTTGCAGGTGATGGTGCCTGCCCCAATATTGGCGCCCTCGCCGATCCTTGCATCGCCGATATAGGTAAGGTGATTGGCCTTGGCGCCAGCCTCGATCGTCGCCTCCTTGACCTCGACGAAATTGCCGATGTGCGATCTCTTGCCGAGATCGGTGCCCGGACGCAGCCGGGCGAAAGGACCGACGCGGCGCGCCTTTGCCCACATGCGCGCCTTCGAGATGCGAGAACGAACGGATCGTCGCGCCATCTTCAACCGAGACGCCCGGGCCGAACACCACATGCGGCTCGATCGTAACGTCCTTTCCGAATTTGGTGTCGGCCGACAAACACACCGTTTCCGGCGCGACGATGGTTACGCCGGCTTCAAGCGCCGCCATGCGCAGGCGCTGCTGCAGCACAGCTTCGGCTTCGGCGAGTTGCAGCTTTGTGTTGATGCCGCGCACGTCATCCTCCGGGGTTTCGATCGCTACGGCCGTCAGACCCATATCGCGGGCAACGGTCACGGCATCGCTGAGATAGTATTCGCCTTTGGCATTTGCATTGCCGATGCGATCAAGGATGGCGAGCGCCTGCTTTCCATCCAACGCCATCAGGCCACCATTGCAAAGAGCGATCTTGCGTTCTTCGTCCGTCGCATCGCGTTCCTCGCGAATGGCGGCAAGTTCATTTCCACGCATCAAAAGCCGCCCGTAGCCCGTCGGGTCGGCTGGCTTGAAGCCGAGGACCGCTACCGCCGCGCCGTTGGCCAAGGCACCACGCAGTTTCGACAAAGTCTCAGCCCGCACCAACGGCGTGTCGCCGAACATCACCACAACGTCGTCGACGTCGACGGGCGATAGCCTCGCGGGCAGCCAGCACGGCGTGGGCGGTTCCGCGCCTTTCGTGCTGCTCAAAGATCTGCGCCTTGGGCGCGTACGTGCATGCATCGGCCGTCGACCGCCTCGTGGCCAGGCCCGACCACGATCGCGAGATCGTCGCTTCCCGCGGCACGCGAGGCGACGATCGCGTGGCCGAGCAACGAACGGCCACCGAGCGCGTGCAGCACCTTCGGCATTTGCGACCGCATGCGCGTGCCTTCGCCGGCCGCGAGAATAATCGCAAGGCATGTTCGACGAAGGCATTCGCGGTTGCTCGGGTTTTTCTGAGGTCCGAAGCATCCCATACCCCAGCCGGGCCACAGGCAAAAGGCCGCGGCGTCGATCAACGCAACCAAGATGAAAGGCAAGAGGTCGCCGGATTCTGCTAATGTTTTCAATGATTCGGCTACCGAGGGGGCTATGGCGACCGAGCGAGACGCAGCCGGAACTCGCTTCACGCGACGACCGCAGGCGTCGGCGCGAATTGAACTCGCTTTTCTGGCTATGCGGATGGGGCGGCGTGACGGCAGTCGCACTGATCGCTCTTACGATCACCAGCCAGACAGAAACCGCCAATGAACGGCTACGGCGCATTTTCGCTTCTGGCGAAACATCCGCGATTGCCGGAATGCCGCCGCGGGTCGCTCAGCTTGAATCCGAAACCCAATTGCTAGTGGCCCAGGTACGCGCACTGACTACTGAACGCGATCGCCTCTCAGGCCGTATCGCTTTGCTCGAAAGCAGTATCGACGACATGTCTGGTGCGATCAAAAACAGGCGGCTGCGACTGCGGCCGTGCTCGCGGCAAGAGACAATCCGCCCGCGAGCCCGACAGTCACCTCAACGACACAGTCGCAACGAGCCTGCCGGCGGCGAACGCGGACCGGACGACACGACTACTGCGTCGATCCCACCCAATCCAACGCCAAAGACCGACACTCTCGCGTTGGCCACACCAATGCCGCCAGCCCGCATTGCCAATGCATCGGCGATTGACATCGAACAGCCCGCTTCAAGGCCAAGCGAGTTCGGCATGGACCTTGGCGGCGGAGTGACGATCGAGGGGTGCGCCAGCGCTGGACAACGGTCAAAGCGAATTCCGGCCCCGTGTTGAACGGATTGCGTCCGCTTGCCACGCGCGACCATCGTCCGCGGCGCGACCGGATATCGCCTGACCGTCGGGCCCTTGCCTAACAGCGCGGCCGCGACCGGCCTTTGCGCCGCACTTTGCTCGCAGCGCGCACCGCGTGCCGCGCGGTCAAATTCGAGGGCGAGCAGATCGCGCAGCACTGATTGTCGAGGCAACGGCGTGACGGCATACTGATCGCATGAAATTGTTTTTGCCAAACGCACGCGCCATCAACTGGCTATTGATCGTCGGGTTCTGTTCGATCGGATATGCGCTCTACATGCGATACCTGGCGGTCGAGCAATCTACGATTGGACTTGCCTCGTCAGGCGGGACTGAACACCTGGCTGTGTTTCACACGCCAGGTCACCATCGTTTTGTTCACTTATTCGGTTTTCGGATGGGTCGCGCTGATTGTCGCTACTCTCAATCTTTGCGTCCGTCGCTTGTGCTTTTTGCCCTCGCTCTCGCGGCGGCAAGCTGCGGGGTCGTGCTTTACAATGTAGGTCTATCTTCGTTTGCCGCCGGACTTCTGGTTCTCAGCCTGGCGCGTCGCGCACCCGAGCCAGACTGAAAGAAAGTGCCGCCAGCGTCGCGCACAACCAGAGCGACTGCCAGTTAGCGAAGCCTTCGTTGAACAGAATGTAGATCACCGAAAGCGCGAGCACGACTGGCGCCGGCGATTTCCGCCGTCGGACGCGTTCCTTTCGGTTGTGCAACCACAAAACGGTGTACGACAAATGGCACGACCGCGGCCGTGAGCGGTGCAAACGGAAAATCGCGATAACGCGGGTCGAACACCAAAGCGAGGGCAACCACGAAGGCGAGCAGCATCGTGGCGATCAGAATGACCCCGGCTGAGGTCGCAACCGGGTTTTGCATCCGCTCGTTCTTCGGGCCCAGGATGCGGAAGAAGGCTGGCACGGAGTGCCGCAGATCGTTGCAACGCTGAGAACGATTGGCGCGGCTATGCGCCACCGCGGCGAGTGAGAGCGAGCGCGACCAGCCCCCAGTCCGAGACTCTCTATCGGTACAGTTCTCGACCGTCCAGCCGATCAGGATGCCGCCAACGAGCGCGTTCATACTGACGGCAAGCCAGAGCGAAGGTGGCGTGTCCTTTGTCCTGAACGCTCGTGGCTACAGCGAAAATTATGACCGTGAAAATGATTCCGCCGACACCTTGCCAGATCCAGAGCGGATGATTGGACACAGCCTGTGCGCCGGCGAACTTCGGCGCGCGTGTCGCGGCATCGAAGAGTCCCCAATGTCCGCCTACTGTGCCTTCAAGCGCACGCTTCCACGGCTGGTCGAACGCTTCGATAATGTTGACGTTGAATTTCTCGCGCTTGCTCAGAGGCAAGCACGTCCTGGACAACACGCGTTTGGTTGACCGGCGATGGCAGCGCGCCTTCCCGCATGCGCCCCGCGCTGGGCCAGCCAACTTCGCCGATCAGCACCTCTTTGCCCGGAAATGCGGCAACGACCTGACGGCGAATGGACTCGATATGCGTCAGGCAACGCCAGCGCGGATCGGGAAATCCTCCCAATACGGGAGGATATGAATGGTTATGAAGTCAGCGGCGTTCGCGACGTCGCGATTGCGCAGCCAGAATTCCCAGACATCGGCATAGGTCACATGAGCACTGCACCCGCGCCTTGATCGCCCGGATCGTGCTGGCGAGGTCGGTTGCGCGTCATATCGCCGCGCAACAGGACCTCATTACCAACCACAACCGACCGGATGGTGCCCGGGTATTTGTTGGCGAGCGCGACCGCTCGTCTCGATCTGGTAGCGGCTCTTTTCCAGGCTACTCGACAGCCACAGGCCTTGCATAACCTTCAGACCGTGTTTGGCCGGCGATGCCCCGCTATCTGGTCGAGGCCGAAATCCACCGAGTAGGTTCTTGACGCAGTCCGTCACCGTGCTCAGGCGCGTCAGATCGTCCTCGATTTGAGCCGCCGGAATCATGGTCGAAGGATCCAGAGGCGTCTGGGTGCCGCGGAACGGCGTGTAGGACACGCAATAGAGCTTTCGCCTCGACCCAGCTGGGACGGCATCAGTAGCGCCGGGCTGCCGAGCCAAGTCCACGACACCGGCAACGGCTGCCGCCGTAGAGGACCAGAAAGGCTAAGGCATGGCGCATCGGATACCTGGTCAGGAAGCGTCGCTAGGCCGGCGTCCGGCTTATCGTGCGCCGCCGCCCCTGCCAAGTTTGACCGGTCTTAAGCAAGGAACGGTGGTTACTCTGGACAAAATTCGCAGGTTGAGGCCAAGTCTTGCGTTTAGAAAATACAGTTAAGGACGCGACAGGACCCGAAGGCGCAGTACGGTCACCCACCGCCGTATTAGCGTCCCAATCGCGTCGCACATCTTAGGACGAGCGCACGCTCCAAGAGCAACATCCGACGGGGACAATGCGGTTTTCTCTCAAGTTGCGTCAGTTTTCTGCCGTGCTGTGTTGTGTAGCCGGCATAGGCCTTACCATTCCGGTCGCCTACGCGCAGAGCGGCGGGAATGGCCAAGCCGCCCGAACCGCAAAAACCGGCCGCCGACGCGGTTAAGGAAACCCAGAAAAAGATCGATGAAATTGCCGAAGCGACGCGGGTCCTGAATGGCCCGGCCGGCAATCCGGAATGCGTCTGGCTTGGCCGCCGCGTGGTTAACCTGCTCTGGCGCGACGATCTCGATACGGCCTTCCGCCACCTCGACCTTTACGACCGCTTCGGCTGCCCGAGCGCCCATATCCAGGCCACGTTCCGCTGCCTGGTCCGGCAGGGAAACATCGATCCCAAGGCCGCAGGAAACGCTTAACGGGCGCGTCCACGCCTGCTGGCTTAACCCTGGGCTGGAGCCGGCTCCCCGCGGAAGCCGCCGTCCAGCCTCCGGCTTCAACTTCGGGCGGAACAACTCAGCGTTAATTTGCGTTTCCATTAAGGAAATTCATTAGGACGCCATGCGCGTGCCAAGGATTTGCCATGTCGCCTAGTTACTTGAATCGTCCACCTTACGCCGAGCTACGCTGCACTCTCGCAGACGAAGTATCGGCTGAGCCCAGGGACGGGCTCAAGGGTCTGCCATCCTGCCCCACTTGGTTTTGAGTACCATGCGCACCGTCGCTGCCGTGGTCGCCCTTGTGGCGTGCGTGCATGCCGGGTTGTGGGCATTGCTCCGCGACGATGCTCGCGCGCCCAACTTCGGCGGCCAGCTGGCCAGCGTTTCCTACGCGCCCTTTGAAGGTTCGGCGCATCCGGACTCAGGCGCTTTCGCCCGCGCTGCGCAAATCCGTGCCGACCTCAAACTGCTGGCTCCGCTGACTCGTGCCATCCGTACATATTCCGCGACGGGTGGCGTTGAGCTCGTGCCTGGCATCGCGACCGAATTCGGGCTGCGAGTCACCGCGGGCGCGTGGATCGACAAAAACCAGGATCGCAACGAGCGTGAAATCCGCTCGGTGATCGAGCAGACCAAGCGCCACAGCAACATCAACGGCATCATCGTCGGCAACGAGACCATCTTCCGCGGCGAGCAGAAGGTCAGCGATCTCATCCAGAATGATTCAGCGCGTCAAGCGCTCGACCAACGTTCCGGTGACGACGGGCGAAATCTGGCACGTGTGGATCGAGCATCCCGAGCTTGTTTCCGCCGTCGATTATATCGCCGCGCACATTCTTCCCTACTGGGAAGGATTCTCGGAAACGCAGGCTGTCGATCAGGCCGTCGTGATTTACGACAAGCTTCGCAAGGCATATCCCGGCAAGCGCATCGTCATCGCCGAGTTCGGCTGGCCGAGCGCTGGCTACAATTACAAGAACGCCAACCCGGGTCGCATCGATCAGGCTGTCGTGTTGCGCGATTTCGTCGTCGCGCGCCGAGGCGTACGGCATCGATTACAACATTGTCGAAGCGATCGACCAGCCGTGGAAGATCTTCGAAGGTGGCGTCGGCCCCTATTGGGGAATTTTCGACGCCGCGCGTCATCCCAAGTTCGAGATGGACCGGACCGATCACGGATCCGGATCACTGGCGACTTGCGGCGATCGCGCATCCTGGTCAGCGTTCTGTTGTCGCTGCCGTCTGCTGGCGATGAGCGCCGTCACCGTCTGGCAAGCCGTGATGCTGGCGGCCTCGGCCAATTTCGTCGGTGCCTGGTTTGCCGCCGTGTTCGGCTACTGGAACGGCCACTATTTTGTCCCGGGCGCTGCTTTCGCGCTCGGACTCGGAATCGTACTCCTCGTGCCGCTGATCGTCATTGCGCTCGCGCGCATCGAGGAAATCGCGGCGATCGCTTTTGGCCGCAAACCGCTGCGGCTGGTTGCTAGCCCGCCGCTTGTCCCCGAGCGTCTACGCACCGAAAGTCTCGATCCACATTCCGGCTTACAATGAGCCGCCGGAGATGCTCAAACAGACGCTCGATGCGATCGCCGCGCCTCGACTACCAGAATTACGAATGCATCGTCGTTATCAACAACACGCCCGATCCGGCGCTGTGGCTGCCGATCGAGGAACATTGCCGCACGCTCGGCGAGCGTTTCAAATTCGTGCGTGCCGACAACCTCGCCGGTTTCAAGGCGGGCGCGCTGCGCCTTGCTCTGGTCCATACGGCTGCCGACGCGGAGGTGATTGGGGTCCTCGATGCCGACTACGTGGTGCACCAGGACTGGCTGAAAGACCTTGTGCCGCTGTTCCGCGATCCGACGGTTGGCCTGGTGCAGGCGCCCCAGGATCACCGCGACGGCGAGCGCAGCGTCATGCACCATGCGATGAACGGCGAATATGCCGGGTTCTTCGACATCGGCATGGTGCAGACGGAACGAGGCCAACGCGATCATCGTCCACGGCACGATGTGCCTGATCCGACGCGCCGCGATCGAGGCCGCCGGCGGCTGGTCGAGCGACTACAATTTGCGAGGACACCGATCTCGGCCTGACCCTGCTCGAACTTGGCTGGCAAGCCCACTACACCAACACGCGCTATGGGCATGGCCTGCTGCCCGACAGTTTCGATGCCTACAAGAAGCAAAGACATCGCTGGGCTTATGGTGGGTTCCAGATCCTCAAGAAACACTGGCGTCGTTTTCTGCCCGGCGGCAGCCGGCTGACGCGCGAGCAGAAGCGCGAATTTACGCTCGGCTGGCTCAACTGGCTGGGCGCGGAAAGCATCGGCGTCGCGGTGGCCATACTCAATATCGTCTGGGTGCCTGTTGTGGCCTTCCTCGATATTGCCGTGCCCTGACCGCATCCTGACCGCGCCGATCTTCGTCAGCTTCATCGTGTCAGTCGCGCATTTCGTGACGCTTTACCGGTTGCGCGTGCGGCCGCGCGCTGGTCAACTGCTCGGCTCGGTGTTGGCGGCAATGTCGGTGCAGTGGACTGTCGCGCGCGCAGTGGGCTTCGGCGTCGTCAGGACCACCTGCCCTTCGTTCGAACTTCGAAAGGCGGAATGCGGCATTCGACCGATTTCCATGCCTTCTGGGAAGCCGTGCTGGCGGGATTGCTGATCTGCGGCTCGGTCATCCTGGTTTCCACGAACTACAAGGAAATCCGCGAGATCAATATCTTTGCGGTCGTGCTCCTGATCCAGAGTCTGCCGTTCGTCGCCGCGGTCGGATTGGCCGTCATCGAGCGCACACGGCTCAATGAGTTCGCATATTGGCGCAGTCTCGAAGCGCAGGTGGCCGAATTGCTGCCGATCATGCGGCGGAACGCAACCGTGGCGGAAGCCACGCGCGACCGCACCGGCGCCGAAACCCGGTGAACTTGTTCAGTAAGAACCGATCACGCTGGCAAGGCCGTCTCGACCAATCTCACCCAATATGACGTCCCGAACGGGATCGCGTCGTCGCTGAAGTTGTACGACGGGTGGTGCAAGCCTGCGCTGTCGCCATTGCCAATCCAGATAAACGCGCCGGGCCGCGCATTCAGCATATAAGAGAAGTCCTCCGCGCCCATCATTGGCGGCAATGATGTGTCGACCTTGTCCTGGCCGGCAATCTGGCTTGCGACCGAGGCCGCGAACTCCGTCTGGTTTTCGTGGTTCACCAGCACCGGGTAGCCACGCTTGTAGGTGAGCTTGGCCTTGGCGCCATAGGCCGCCGCCGTGCTCTCCACCAGCACATGCAACCGTTTCTCGAGGAGGTCGCGCACGTCGGGAGCAAGGCTACGAGCCGTGCCGCGCAATTGAACGGTCTGCGGAATGACATTATCGGCATTGCCGGCGCGGAACATGCAGATCGACACCACGGCGGACTTCAAAGGGTCGATATTGCGCGAGACGACCGACTGGATGGCGTTAATGATCTGTGCGCCGACCAGAACGGTATCGATGCCGAAATGCGGTCGTGCCGCATGCGCGCCGACGCCCTCGATGTCGATGGTCAGAGCATCCGCCGCCGCCATCATCGGGCCGGGCCGGATGCCAAACGTGCCGACGCGGCATGCCGGGATAATTGTGCATGCCATAAACCTCGCCAATGCCGAAGCGATCCATCAGGCCATCGTCGACCATCTCCCTGCCACCGCCGCCGCCCTCTTCCGCAGGCTGAAAAATCACCACGGCCGTGCCGGCAAAGTTGCGTGTTTCGGTCAGGTAACGCGCCAGCGCCAAGCAGCATGGCCGTGTGGCCATCATGACCGCAGGCGTGCATTTTTCCGGGCACAGTCGACTTGTACGGAAGGTCGCTTCGCCTCCTCGATCGGCAGCGCATCCATGTCGGCACGCAGCCCGATCGTCTTGCCGGTGGAGCCCTTGCGTCCGTGGATCACGCCGACAACGCCGGTGCGGCCGAGACCCGTCACAACTTCGTCACAGCCGAAATCCTTGAGCTTTTCGGCAACCGTGCCGGCCGTACGTTGAACATCAAACAGCAGCTCCGGATGTGCGTGCAGGTCGCGCCTCCAGGCGGTGATGTCGTTGTGCAAGTCAGCGACGCGGTTGACGACTGGCATGGTATTCTCCGGGCGGTACGGGCCGCACCGTCAGTCTAGCAAATCCCGAGCGCTGAAGTTCAAGAAGGCTGCGGGCGCCTATTGACCGGACCACGAAGCGCCCCTACACCGGCCTCCGCGCATGCTCCTTTGCTTGCGCGGACTCGACCTGCTGCGCTGGTCGCACACTAGGCGAAGAAATTTCTGGAGAATGGGCCGGTAGCTCAGTGGTAGAGCACTTGACTTTTAATCAAGTGGTCGATGGTTCGATCCCATCCCGGCTCACCAATAAAAACAAGTGTTTTGCCATATGGCCACCGTGTTGTTGGTCAGCCATCGTAACACTTCGGCCGATCCAGGTGCAATCTCGGAACCCTGCAATTACATTGGTCTGCCTTTGCGCCACCTTTGAGCATGCCGACGCCAGGCTGCTTCTCGAAGCGGTCCTTCCTGACTTCGGCGGCCTCTATCTCTGTTTGATCCGCCAACCATCGAAGCAAAATCTCGCGTTTAATCTGTACGGTCGGCGGGAGCTTAATCTTTTCAAACCTTCTAGCCAGGATTTCCATCTGAGCATCTCCCTTGAAAAGAAACACGGCGCACTCCGTTGCCCGCTTTAGTCGGACATTCCGCAACGACTTGCTCAGCGCGGCACGTTAGAGGACGAGGGTCGCACACGAAGACCAAAAGCACAATTGCCGCCGCGCTGAACAGGACTAGCTGGCGGGCTTCAAAGTTAGAGTGTCCTCGTATTGTCATGGGTTGACACGCTCGTCTTGGTTTTTGCAACAAAACGCGCTTCACGCGCTAACCGCTCGGCGCGTAGCTTGGCCGTGAGTAGGCGAGCTCGCCTGTTCCTTAGCTGCCGTATTCGGAGAGGGCTTTCACGCCGTCCTGTTTCCACCGAAACAGGCGTTCGAGGCGTTCCTTTGTGCATATTGTGGCCATATTCGATAACTCCTTACTTTTTGCTTGGGTCGTGAAAAATCTCATGACAAGGCGATCGCTTTCCCAAAGCTCCACGTCATGGCCATCCACTAATTGCTTTGCTTTTTCGATGGCATCGAAATCGCCAGCGCAAATTGTCCAATGCGCTGGGCCCGAGATATTGTTGGTTTGGTCGATCAAATAGGTGCGATATGCCGGCACGATGGCTGCTCCCCCTGTAGTACAGGCGGGAGCTTTCCAGTGCTCTCAGTCACCGACGCCTGGCGCAGAGCCCTGCCGGTGATACTTTTTATGTGGTGTTTCCAACGCCAGCTATTCCAGTGGTCAAAGGACATACGGGCCGTCAATGACGATGCCCGCTTTCACCTCCAGAGCTAAAATCGAGGCCGACTCAAACTAATGTCCGCTTTGCTGCCAATAGCGGACATGAGCGAAATCTTATTCGATCATGGAGGCACGGCCAGGCCGAAGGAGCTTCTGGCGGTCTTGTCGGCGCCTACACCAGCAAGTCGGCCGCTGGCTTCGCCCTTTAGCCACGCGATCAACATAGCCTGGCAGCGCGGCGGTATTGGTCGATGCCATCAGGTCCATAGGCGATTATGACGCCGTGAGGCGGGGTTAAAAGTGCGCCGATCGCGGTTTCGCGGCGAGCCACGAACGAGTCAAATGGCGGATTTCAAGGCGCGGTGGCTCGTCGCTGTTTAATTCCGGGATTAATGGTTTGTTAACGCGTATGCAGTTGACATCGACCGCGCTGCCGACCCGACCAGCACGGAGCTTCGATGATGTCGTCACGCGGCGTGTCGACGACGACCCGCAGGCGCAATCGGCCGTCGCTATGTGTAGCCGTTTCTCCGACACGCATGCCGGCCATCCAGGTCCGCGCTCGTAGCCCCGGCAGCAGCGGCGTTGTCGATTGCGACCGGTGCCTATTTCGCGTTTGGCGATGACCTCACCCGCCTGATCGGTCGTCAGACTAAAATGGAGATCACCCCCTATAACGACCAGATCGCTGAATTGTGCGCGCAGGTCGACCGCGTCCCCGAGGCAACGTCTGCCGGAAACCAAGGCGCGGGCCAAAGCCGAGGGATGCAACTGGCGGCACTCGACTCCCTACGCTCGATCGCCGGATGAGTCCGATCAGCCGGCCTCTGAAGGGCCGCATCGATGGCGCCAGTGCCGTTGTCGACGATCAACGCCGACCGCGCCCGCACAACAACCAGGATCATTCCTCTGATGCGGCGCCTCCCAAGCGGAACTTCTCAGATCTCGCTTATTACGTTTTTCTGAAATTCCACCTGACGAGAAGCCAGCCGATACTCTTTTAGAGACGATGAAAGGCCTTCCAATTGGAACACCTGTTGAGGAGATCAGACGCGCCTCTGATGCTTTCGGTCTGGATTTCAGCTTTATGAAAGCCGTGGCTAAAATCGAGTCCGGCTTCAATCCGAAGCAACGTACTGGATCGTATATTGGGCTATTCCAGCTCAGTAATTATGAGTTCAAACGATACGGTTCAGGAAACATTACCGATCCGCGCGACAATGCCATTGCTGGCGCTTACAAATTTGCCACGGAGGCTTTGCTCTTTGAGTTCGGGACCGGCAGAAAACCGACTTTCAGTGATCTGTATTTGATTCATCAACAAGGATGGCAGGGGGCCGCAGAACACGTTAGCCATCCGAAGCGCATCGCCTGGAGATCAATGTGTGCCACCGATGAAGGCAAAGAAAAAGGTGAACGATGGTGCAAACGAGCGATCTGGGGCAATACACTTCCCGCTATCAAACAAGTTTGGAAATCAGTTGATAAGCTAACCTCCGCGTGCGTTTGTGGGCATGTGGCAACAACGCGTTGCCGAGCTGTATTCGCACTATTCAGTAGCGACTACGAAGAATTGAGACTGTGCACGGCTGATGTCAGCTTGGTCCCCAGGGAACGAATTGGCGGCGTAGACGTTGGCTGTTGGTTATCCAGACATCGCGATTTGACACTCGATCGACGCAAGCGCGGACAGGCATTTCAACCGGGGCATGGCATGGTAAATCGATTTACGACGGCGCAATCCACCGTGGCGATGCGGCGTTGGGGGCCTGCCGCCATTGTGACGCTCGCGGCGATGGCCGCACTGACGGCGCTGACCGCCGACGCCGCGGCGGGACAGCCGCGCCCCGCGCCACCCAACGAGGCGACGGCGCCGCGCGAGGCAGGCGAGCCGATCATGGCGATCGTGTCGATCAAGACCCAGCAGGTCACTTTCTACGACGCCGAGGGCTGGATCCTGCGCGCGCCGGTATCGACCGGCGCCACGGGACGCGAGACGCCAGCCGGCGTCTTCGCCGTCGTCGAGAAGGACAAGGACCACCACTCGAGCATGTATGACGATGCCTGGATGCCGCACATGCAGCGCATCACCTGGAACGGCATCGCGCTGCACGGCGGGCCGCTGCCCGGATATGCGGCCTCGCACGGCTGCGTGCGGATGCCCTTCGGCTTTGCGGAGAAGCTGTTCGACAAGACGCGGATCGGGATGCGGGTGATCATCTCGCCGAACGACGCGGCTCCGGTCGAGTTTTCCCACCCGGCGCTATCCTCATGCCGAACGCGGAGGCCATCGCGGCTGCTCCGGCGCGTGCCGAGACGCTCGCCCGCGAGGCCGCGGAGGCCGCCAAGGCGGCCGACGAGGCGAAGAAAGCCGCCGCGACAGCGGCGCGCGAGACGGCATCGCTCACGGCGTCGCTGCGCAAGCTGGAATGGCTCAAGAGGAGCGCCGACGCCGAGCTCGCGTCCGCCGACAAGGCGCTCGCCGCTGCAAAGACGGACCAAGCCAAGGCGCGGGCCGAGGACCGGAAGCAGAAGGCCGCGGCCAAGGCCGCGGAAGCGGTGACGCAGCTCGACACCGCCAAGGCCGACGCGAAGTCGAAGCTCGACGCCGCTGCCGCCGCAAAGGACGCCGCCAAGGCGGCCGAGACCAAGAAGGCCGCCTCCGCCAAGGCAGCGAGCGAGGCGAAGCTCGCGCTCGAGCCGGTCTCGATCTACATCAGCCGCGCGACGCAGAAGCTTTACGTGCGGCGCAACACGCATAAGCCGGCGCCGGACGGGGGCGGCGAGGTGTTCGATGCGACCATTGAGGTTCCGGTCACGATCCGCAATCCCGAGAAACGGATCGGCACGCATGTGTTCACCGCGATGGCGCGCAACGACGCGCGGCCTGCGCTGGACCGCAGTCACGATCGACGACGCGGACGACGCCAAGAATGCGCTCGACCGCATCACCATCCCGCAGGATGTGCTCGATCGCATCGCGCCGACCGCATTGCCGCGATCCTCGATCGTCGTCTCGGACGAGCCGCTGAGCGCCGAGACCAACTATCGCACCGAGTTTGTCGCGGTGCTGAGCAATCAGCCCCAGGGTGGCTTCATAACGCGCGAGCCTTCGACCGATGCCCTCGTTGCGAGCGACAACGCCGGAACGACGACGGCTTCGGGTTCTTTTTTCAGCGCAATTGGAGCCCCCAGCTACTGGCAACGCACCGTTCGGCGGGGCGGCCAGGGCTATCGTTGAATAACAGAGGCCCGGCGTGACGGGTGATCATCGTGGCGCACCAGAAGACATGTCGCTTTACTGGTCATAAGCGGATGTAATACGATCACAAAAGCATCCGCTTTGAAAGCGGGGACATTAACTATTTCAGGAACTAGTTCAGATTAAGGTTGTTATTACTTGAGGCTTGGACAGGAGGCGTCGTTGGTGGCGCCAGGCGGCTGTTCGGAATATTCTTTTGCGCGCGGTCAGCCCGCGCCAGTTCTGAAATACGAGCTGCAAGTTGTCGATAGTTTTATGCGCTGCAGGACTCAAGACGCCAGACATCAGCACCTTCTAATTGCTTACGGCGCAAAAGCACTTTGCACATCCGGTCCGCTTTGATGCTTACGGAGGAATATCACTTCCGATTGGTGCCAGTTGGGTTATCGAGCTTCTTCAAACAGGCGCAGCAGGTAATTACGGAAGGGCTTTGTGGAATTTGGATCAGGCACATTAGTAAACTACTGCGGCTTGTATTATCGCGATCATGTTCCACCTCTACTGTATCCAGATTGACGGGACGATGAGCAGTGGTGCAGTGCGGCCCCATAGTTTGCACATAAACAGCTTAATGCCAGTAA
>ERZ1370068.1972-contig-11931_pt1 | contig 60016 bp, 100 predicted proteins | sample MGYA00561227_ERZ1370068 | MGnify/ENA primary metagenome ERZ1370068 (study PRJEB38410, sample SAMEA6850437) | metagenome | study: Metagenomic assessment of the ecological functions of the soil: analysis of the soil microbiota associated with the... | reverse complement strand
TTATTACTTCGTTCAGTTACGTATTGCTAATCGCCAACGACATGTTTCATTATAATAAACCAAAATTCTTTTTTGCCTGTCAACTTTCAAGCCCATTTCTGTAAAGTTCAATGCGCATAGCATTCTCATACACTTTTTCCAGGAAGACCGTAACCAAGAGTGTTATAGCACACTTTGTAAAAGGCTTTTATTATTTGCTCTGTTATTTCTTCGTGTCTCATAACATAATATCTTTCTTGAACAAACAATCAACACAGACGCAATACATGGATGCTCGTAAAAAATAACCGTGAAAATCCATCCAATCCGTGTCATCCGTGTCCTGTTTCTTTGTCTGCAATTGATATCGCATCACTGATCATCGCCAATCCCTTCATCAATTTGCTCTTTATTGATACAAAGCGGTGGCGCAACGAAAATATAATTCCACCTTACAAATGTGTACATGCCCAGACTCTTTCAATCTTGCTGCAACTTTATTCATAACCGCCATTTCATCAGGCTTTGCATTAAATGGCGCCATTGGTTCTTTGGTTGCTTTGTTTTTTACTAATTCAATACATCCAAGCAACCCTGTATTTCTCCAGTCACCAATTGAAGGATGTTTCTTTTTTAATTCTTCCATTCTTGAATCAATATATTTTCCCATCGCTGCTGCGTTCTCAATTAGATTGTCATCTTCATAAATTTTCAATACTTCCAAACTTGCAGCAAGACTTACAGGATGGGCAGAATAAGTTAAGTCCTAACCACAAAACATTATCATCATACTGTTTAGCAATTTTATCAGACACAATTAATGCACCTAAAGGCAAGATAACCTGAAGTAATTCCTCTTGCTGTTGCGATCATGTCGGGAACTACGCCATGATTCTCTACATCCAAACCATTTACCTGTTCTGCCCAAATCCACTCATTACTTCATCAGCAATAAATAAAATGCCATGCTTATCACAGATCTCACGAACTTTTTCAAATAACCAATAGGATACTTCAAACAACCTGAAGAACCTGATTCACCTTCCAATAAAATAGCAGCAATATTTTTGCGGACCTTCAAATGCAATTACTCTTTCCAGATTCTGATACGGCTTCTTTCAATAAATTTTCTTCTCCATATTCCCACCTGTATATAGCAATCGGGAATATCAAAATGAACAAAATTTGGCGCTTGCTGTGCATCAGCAGCTAAGTTTGCGTGGATCACCACCGGCAGACATAGCGCCATACGAGGCACCATGATAAGATTGATAACGGCATAAAATTTTATGACGGCCTGTATACAAGTCTGGCCAGCTTAATTGCATTATCAATTGAAGTAGCACCACAAACAGTAAATAAGGTTCTTGTTAATCCTTTCGGCACGATCGAAGCGAGTTTTTTCCCTACTTCACCACGAACTTTTGTTACGCAGCTCGGCGTTACATAACAAACTTCCTGCATTTGTTTCATTACAGCTTCTGTCACCCGTTGATTGCCATGTCCAATATTTACATTCATCAATCCCGAAGAAAAATCGATATAACGTTTGCCATCATAATCATATAAATAAACTCCTTCGCCATACTTAACAGCGATCGGTGCGATCCCTCTTTGTTTGCTCCATGAAAATAAATGTATGATCCAAATTATCCTGGATAATTTCCTGTGACTTCCGGATATTGTTTTTGATTTGTGACATATGAATTATTATTTATGTAAGTTCATTACGTCGGAGCTATGTATTAATTCTTTAAGTGCATCCCTTTTTTACTGTTACATGCATCTTCCGAACCGGCTCTGAGGTAAATTTTTCATTAATGAGAACTGCGGTGATCTTAACCGTAACTGTAACAGGTGCATCCTTGTAATCATTATGCAAACAGAAGATAAAAGCTCTGTCACCCGGCTCCATCCGCGAAAACTCATTAATTCCTCTTCCCTTTTTAATAAAGCGGAATTGTTCTCCATTTTTGAACAGTTCAGCATTATCATCTTCTACGATCCAGAAATTTATATGCTGGCCGGTATCAAGTTTTGTAAGATAGGAAGGAGCATCTAATGCCACTGCAGCTAACGGACCATACTTAGGAAATTTTTCAATAACTGAAGGCGAATTGGCAGCAAGCGATCTTGCCTGCTTCCTGGTAAACCTGCTGCCCACTCCTTATCAGCACATACATAATAACTCCATGATACAGTATTTTCCGGCAACACAAAATTGAATGTTACCTTACTGCTACCGGGTGCTGTTAGCGGGTTAACTTTTATTGTCCTGTCCTGGAAATTATTGATCACAGTATCGGATCTGTCAATGAAAGTTTCTACTTCGTTAGTATAAGTGGTATCGTTATACTCATCAAAATATACTGTTGTATTAAAGTTCTGTGTTGCAGCGCTGGCAGGAATACGCTGTATCTTGTATTTGCAAACTCTTGGTAAGAGAGCAGAATTTGCAAACCGGAATTTATAGATGCCTGTCCTGGCAACATTAATTGTTTTGTTTTCGATCTTACTTGTTTTAAAATCTAAAAATTTCGAAGAAGAAGGCATTTCCACGATCTCAACTTCTTTCATTTCTTTGCCATTCTGTTTCTTCAAAACTAAAAATAAGCTGGTCGCCTTCTGCAAAACCAAAATAAACCATTCCTCTTCAGCTTTTATACCAACTTTCACTGAGCTTTCAGCAACATCAACTGGTTTTTGTCCATAAGCAACTACCACGGATAATAATCCGTAAAGCATTAATGAAAGAAAATATTTTTTGTTACCAGCATTTGTAATTCTATTTAGCTTTCGTTGCGTCGCACCATGCTTGTGTCTTGCACAACAATTCTATTCACCTTTTAATAATTCATCAATGATCGGCTTTGCTTTTAAATAGGCAGCAGTTTCTGCTTCCTTGCCAGTACATACCACCGATCCATACATCAATAACTTTTCCCTTCGTATCAATAATATATGTCGTTGGAAAACCTGTATGCCCAATTTTTTCAACTATATCGCCAGCCCCGGGAATAATTTTGAAATCAAATTTATAATTCGGGAAAAATCTCTATCAAGTATTTCTTTAGTGTCAGTAGACAATCCAAGAAACACTACATTTTTATCCTTATATTCTTTTACTAGTTTATTTAAGGCGGGCAGTTCAGCTATACATGGATGACAGGTAGTGAACCAAAGATTAATAACGATCACTTTTCCTTTTAGATCTTTCGTTTCGATCTTTTCTCCTGAAATTGTTTTGAGTGATAGCAAAGGCATCTCTTTTCCTTTAATACAGTTTGCCAATCGTTCATATGACTGATAATATGATTGCATATCATCAGTTAATGCTGATACAATGTATCATAGCATTCGTAAAACGTCTTCTGCGCCAAAGAAACCCGGCTTGCAAAAACAAATGACACTATTATTATTACTTTTCGACATTGTTATTTTTATACCTTTAATTTAAACATTTCTGCCATCTTTTAAATGATCAGTTCAACTCTCTATAGATGTTCGACCCTAAGAATCTTATATCTAATTCAGAATTGTTTGCTATCTACGTCAACTTCACAGAATTCAAGCACTAAATAACTGTTCAATCCTAAGTCTCCCCTTTAGGGGACAGGGGGTCTGGACTCAACTCATCCAATTCACTCCCAGCTTCCGGATTCCATTTCACTGTGCTCTTTCTTCAGTTTGGTCCAGAATTCAATTGAACTCTTCCCGGTAATATCACCAACACCAAACTTGCTTTCATTCCATCCGCCGAAAGAGAAAGGTTCACGAGGCACAGGCACACCTACATTCACACCGATCATTCCTGCACTTGCATGATCAATAATATATCTTGCCAATCCACCATTTTGTGTAAACACAGATGCTGCATTACCATAAGGATTTGCATTTTCAATCAGCCAATGCTTCATCAACTGTATTCGTACGCATGATAGAAATAACAGGACCGAAAATTTCTTCTTTCGCCACACTCATTTCAGGTTTTACAAAATCAATAACTGTAGGGCCCAACATAAGTTCCGTTTTCTTTTCCTTCCACTTTAGCGCCGCGACCATCTACTAAAATTTTTGCACCATCTCTTTCGGCTTCGCCAATATATCTTTCAATACGTTCTTTACTTTCTTTACTTATCACTGCACCCAAATTTTTTCCGGGAACGATCTTTCTTGCTTCATCAACTATCTTTTCAATGATGTGATCAATATTTCCAACTCCGACCATTGCAGTTGCCGCCATACAACGCTGACCGGCGCAACCACTCATGCTTGCTGCAACATTCTGTGCCGTCATATCTGCTTTTGCATCGGGCAAAACCATCAAATGATTTTTGCCCCACCCAATGCCAATGCTCTTTTGAATTTTTGTGTTGCTCGTTGATAAACGATCTTGGCAACTTTTGTAGAGCCAACAAACGAAACCGCTTCAATACCCGGATGATCACAGATAGCTTCTACAATTTCACTATCACCATGAACAACATTGAATACACCATCAGGTAAACCTGCCATTCTTAATAGTTCTGCTAATTTTCCAACACTAAGCGGAACTTTCTCTGAAGGTTTTATCACCATACAGTTTCCTAAACCAATTGCATTCGGTATCGTCCAGTTAGGAACCATGCTTGGAAAATTGAAAGGAACGATTGATGCAACAACACCAAGCGGCACATGTTCTGTTCTGCATTCAACTCCTTTGCTTACCTCCAGCACTTCGCCGGTAACTAATTGAGGTAATGAACAGGCAAACTCAGTAAGTTCAATACATTTTCAATTTCTGCCGTTGCTTCGCCGATTGTCTTTCCATTTTCTTCACTTACCAATGCAGCAAGTTCCTGCAGGTTTTGTTCCATTAAATATTTGTACTTATAAAAACCTGTACTCGTTCTTTAATTGGTGTATGACTCCATTTTGGAAAAGCAGCTTTGGCAGCTTTCACCGCATTATCCAGATCTTTTGCAGTTGACATTGGAACTTTTGAAAGAAGATTACCATCAAGTGGAGAGATAACATCAAGTGTACGGGAAGATGTAGCATCGACAAATTTCCCGTTTATATAGTTCTGAACTGGTTGAATGCTTCCATAATGCAGCATGATTACAGGATGGACGAATAGAACGCCAGCTACCGCATTCGATTGATTTTCGCGAAGAAAACTGAAACGAAACAGCAGAATACTGACTCACCTCGATGCTGGGGAACAGTAGCTTGGTAAGGTCGCGAGTACACAAGTCCGGATAAATCCTTTCGTCGCTGTGCTTTAGCGAGCAAATGCGAAGTGACGAGTGATTCAATATTTAAATAAAACATGCAGCCTTGATTGCTGCTGTGCCAGCCGCACCTATTGTTCGCGAGGCTTGCCGGGGAGACCAGCAGCAGGGATCAATTATACGATCAAATTTCCCTTTTGAAATGGTTAAAGGGCTAATTCTGCTTCAGCCCCGACTGAGGTGAGAAAAATTTTCGCACGCACCGTTTTTGTATTTCTTGTTGAATTGTTTGTGAAAGCGGGTGTTGATTGGAATGTTTCCTATTCTATTCCCACGACCAGTAGCTTTTTGCCTTTTCCATTAGCCCGAATCATTTTTACTTTCAAATAAGAATAATAAAAAGTTGCCGTGCCCACACCAGTTTAATGAGAAATGACTGAAGGCTCTAAGAACACCATTGGTGTTCGTCAGTCCCTTTTTTTGTAAAACAAAGATGTCTTTGGAAACACCTCACCAAGCGAAGTGGCATCGTTTTCCACCGGATAAAGAGATGTTCGGCACCAGCAAAATGAATTTGATCGACCTTGTTCCGGTTGCCTGCGTAAAACTCAAGCGACGGAAGTTTTACTATTGCAGGAGCAATAATAAGAGGTTGCACCGCTATCACTGGTAAAATTTTTATCCACGCTCAAAACTAACCATCTGATGCTTTTTTGAAATCTCATAGCCGGCTCAATACTTGTTCCCAGTCAAATCCACGGGAGTTGCGGATGATAAAATTACTGTCCCCAGCCTTCCAGGATTAGCATAAAACCGAGTAGGAGTTACTAAAAAGAAAAGAAAGGGATCAAAGACCATTGGCGATGGTGAGGAGATCAGATGCGTCCGGCATATGTTTTTGATTGGAGATAAACTGGATGCCGAGGGCTAAATTTCGTCTGCTGTTCTGTTCCTGTTACTGTCGTCCTGGGCATTCTGATGCCCCCGTTTACTCCATGAGCATGAAAAGAGGTACTAAATGCGTTTTTCATAGTTCGGAGTTTTATTGTTGAATGGGGGGGTCTTTTACACATTTCCTGTGCGCTTTAATACACCCCACCCATAGCCATCTCACCTTTTCGCGATCGACCATACTGGACGAAACAAGTACGGGCAACATACTCTACGCCGAAGATTGCCGGTACGTGAGTCTTTTGCGGTATCCAGCCAAAAGCAAGTCACTAGTATTTCTTTCACAGACTAAGAATGCGATCAATGAGGATCAATATGTCTACAGAAAAGCCGACAGCAGTAGTATAAAAGATCTTTTCCACCATACCGGCGCTATCTCGTTACGGCTCCAGAACAGGCTGACAAAAACATCAAGTCTGCCAAGGCTTCAGAAAAGAAGAATGATCTGGTAAATGAAATATTCAGAGCTTGAAATACCATCTAATGCTTTATGCATGGGATTCCAACAGCATCCTATTCTTCCTGAAGCATCGCATCACGCCATGGTTCCACCGAGCACATCTTTCATGAGATTGCTCAAATGTTTCAGGGGCTTCTGTTCCACATTCGCTAGTAACGTCCGGGCTGATTCTGACCATCATAGGTAGCTAGCCGGAGGCTTGATCAGACCTGGTCAGATCTCAGCGGTCTGTCCTCTACCCAGTGTGGCATCATGGATGCCAAGGCTTACCTCCTTACCACTTCGATTGCTAGCCAGCCCGATGAAAGCCGCCACATGTGCGCGAGGTACAACAGGTGTTCCATTGATGATGGATCAAATGCGACGATCAAAATTCTGACGCTGCGGTTTGTGTACTCATCCCTGACTGACGCACCAGATGAAGCACTGTTTTTCCGGTTTTCAACCTTTTACATTGCCCTGTCTTTACCGCTCCAACGGCCCCACGTTGCCATTCTATCGGAGTAAAATAAGCCATTGGTTTCTCGGCTGCATCCGGCACTGCAATTGTGTATCGCCGATCGATCCTAACCATAACGCCGAGGTGTGCCTGCGTGCAATGAAGATTCCTTCATTCCCGTGCAAAGATGCTTTTCCACCATTTCGTTTTGAGGCGAACCATAAAGGCGACGTTCATTTAAAAATTCTTCACTTTTACTTTTTCTAACGTGGTATCGGTGCTTTACCATCGGCTCTACTACTACGAAAATTATTTTTCAAGTCTGCATAGGTTTGTCTTGGCGACACAGAATAGGGTGCATGCTTGCAGCCCGCATTTTATCTACTTCTCAATTTATCAAGTGGTATAATTACGGTAACCTCTTCATTTATTCTACCGGCACGTAGCAAAAGGGTTTGGTTTTCTTTTTGTTTGTATAAGGTCTGAGACTGACCAGCCATTATACACCATGCACTATTGTTTTTGGCGAGAAATAAGAATGGCAGCCAAAAAAGAAAACACCAGCAAGCAGAAGAATTCCACGACCTGCCCGCTAAAGAGCGGCACAACCGTTCCCGCAGATCAGCTTTTGCAGAGATCAGGAATTAAACAGCGAGCCATCAATTCATCCACCACGGCAGTTACCAGTAATGTTGTGAAGGCTGCGCATGAGATTGCCGTCCCGCTTCCGTTTGAGTAATGAATGATTTCCGGCAGCGCTTTTACTGAAAAACTCTTCGCGATCCCGCCTGCTCGCTCAGCCGTAGTAAAGATGATCCCTTTGCCCGGATTACTTTCATGTTTTGTATCATCACGCTGCAAAAATGGTGTCGGCTGCTGAAATACCGGGTTGCCAATCCAAGGATCAGTACGCGCTATAGATTCGTATATCATAATTATTTTCTTTCACATAGAGCTACAGGTCTTCAGTTCTTCATCATTGGTCGTTAGTTCCCGAATCGGCATTGCCAGGGGGAATTCACCTGTACAATGCAGCGCCCTCGCCCCGAAATGGCTGCCTCGATCAATAATCGATGTTGATGATGATAATTTCTGAAGATTTGCGCTCAGCGCGGCACTTGTCGGTTTTGTTCCATGTTCGGATGCGTGAAAGTATGATTTTACCTATCTCACGATGTCCCTTCCTGTGCAATTCAGCACCATGAGAGTGCTCTTCTTCATCTTCTCGATTCGCAAAATGCTAGCCTGCACATTTTCTTTTAAGGATATCAGAATGTGCCCGGGTGTGTAACTGGCATCCGGGTCCATCATCAAAATGTGCAAGTGCCATGCTTGTTTACATTGCCATAACACTGTATCTACCTGTATTTGCGTCGGCAACTAGCTGGTGATCCTGCGTTCACAGATTATTTTTTCCACTGCTGTCGATCTCCAGAGTTAAATAATTCCTGCAGCTGGTTTAGCGATCACATCCATTGTTTCATAGCCATCTGCCGCCATGGTCAGGCTTCCTGCTGCGTTTGGAAAGGTTCGATCGAGTCGTGAGGTTGGTTTGCGAAATACGCGTAAGAATGTTTGTGTAAGGCTTCATCATACGTCCGGATCCCAGTTAGAATGTCAGAAGCCTTTCGTCTTCACTGCTCCTAAACGCCACAAAGCAGTTCCTGCCGCAGCCAGTACTCTCATCAGTAAACACGCTTGTGGCGCCGAAAATTGGTAAGTGCGGCAGCATTACGCCAAGTAAAACATCGTAATCGCAGCCGGTCATGTCCGTCATCTTTGCCTGCTGATAAAAACTGACCTCGGTATCCGTCTAGTCGCAGTTATTTTCTGTATGTGAATATTTGCATGATTGCCGGGGCCTGCTTTGATGCAGGCGATCCGCATCGAGCTTCATCACCACGTGAGGCCAGTCATAACCGTAACCAGCGATAATCGAGAAAATTATTTTTCGGAAGGAATTTCTTTGAGCGGTTTCATCCAATCTTTTTCACCTCCAAACCGCACTGGCTCTGAACCGGTTTGCACTGGATCCGCCCACGATCAGTGATGTGATCCATGCCATGTAAGCGTACCGGGGTAATCCTTGTTACCTGTGCAGGCATGCACGCATTAAAATCTGTCATTCACCGCTCTTATTACCATATCATCTGGGGTGATAAAGATCTTTTCACTAGATGTTGATCTCTGCCACGGGTCTTGCGGACAGAAGCCGATCATTTTGGATTCATCACCAACTTTATCTCTTCAACTTTGCAGCATCCTCAGGGTCAAGCATTCAATTCCTGGAGTTGCCATACGCTAACTGTATTTCGCGTCATGGGTTAATGCTGGATCATCTCTTTTCTCACATCATGCAGAAGAAGGTTCAGATGGGATGGCTCACCAAGGAGAGGAGCCATTTTCGCGCACTTATCTATAATCCACGTTGCTCATATTAGGATCTGGAAGTATCTTTAAGCTGGGTATTGTTTCAACGGGATCAAAAGCCAGCCGAATCAGTTTATTATAGCTGAGAAGTATCTGAGGCATTTGGGATCTACAAAAGAACCATTCGGCAATGAGCAACATAATGAGCTTATCAATGTAGATTCTGCAGATCAGATAAAGTGATTGCGGGTCCCATTTCAGCAAAAAATACACCGCTACTACTTTTCATCAAAGGATTCCCTTTGTTCAGAATTTTTTGGTTATCAGAAAGCTGCACATATGCGTTTAATAAACCAGATATACGACATTTACAACCTCATGCTGATGATCTCTTTTTACCTTTGGACAGGCTTATCAGAGCGCACCAAATTGAATTCCTGCCATTTTTTGATTTGGGAAGCGCCAAATTATAATCGCGAAAAGAATGCGGAGGAAGTACAGGGATCCTTTCTTGATCACTAAAGTAAGAAGAATAAGAACGAAAGTGTTCACTGAAAATCCATTTAAAAGATTGCCATCGCTCAATGCGGAGATTCCGTTTGAAATATTTTAGCCGTTGATCAGACATACGCACAGTAATAAGCCGGCCAGCACAAATCTTCCCCCGCGGACTTTTTGCAGGATAAAGAATAATAGAACAGTGTTAGCAAGCTGAGATTGCTTTATAACAGACAAAGAAATATTTGCCTCATATCAGGAGTTTTAGAGATCAGGATGTAAAGCAAAGGTATGTTAATATTGTGCAGAAATACTACGAGCTAACGCTTTTTTTCATCCAACTCCTTAATTTTTGAATGATGTCTTTCACTTACCTGCCATACAGGCAAACGGAAATAATTACCGCATAAACCCATTTCAGAGAGATAAGCTTTTACACCGCTTGGGCTGCCTTCAGCAAACATGGAGGCGATAATATCAGTGTATTTATAATGGAGTTTTTGTGCTTCTTCAAATTTTCCTTCAAGACAGAAGCGAACCATATCAGAATAATCTTTTGGATAAGCATTGGCAACAACTGAAACCAATCCATCTGCTCCTGCTGCTATCATCTGCAATGTGATCGGATCATCACCGCTGATGACCATAAAATCTGCCGGCTTATTTTTTATGATATAGTTGATCTGTGCAAAATCACCGCTGGCTTCTTTTGTTGCAAATATGTTTTTACACTCGTTTGCAATTCTTACTTGTGTTTCACCTGTTACATTCATTCGCTGTACGTGAAGGAACATTATACATCATGATCGGTAAAGGCGTTGCTGCATCCAATGCTTTGTAATGCTGAAACAATCCTTCCTGGTTTGGTTTGCTGTAATAAGGAGACACTGAAAGAATAGCATCATAACCTGTAAGATCAAAAGTTTTAAATCCTTCGATCACTTCATGAGTATCGTTACCACCAATACCAGCAATGATCGGAACTCTGCCGGCAGTTATTTTATTTACAAAGAAAATACTTCCTGTTTCTCTTTACCATGAACTGTTGCACTTTCACCTGTTGTACCAAGTACAACAAGGTATTCACACTTGCCATCAATAATGTGATTGATGACTTTTTCAAATGATGGCCAGTCTATACTGCCATCTTGTGTAAATGGAGTAACAATTGCCACACCAGTACCACGAAACATTTCACGAAGAGACATGAGAAATTTTAAATTTTAAATTTGAGATTTTAAATTGATGCACAAAGTTACTAAAAGTACAAGAGTGCGACGCAACAGAAGCTAAATAGTAATTCAAAAGCCGGGAACCAAAAACTATAAACTATAGACTAAAGACTAACTCAGCTTCTTCCCAGAATCCCATTTTTCCAAACTTCACTATTCGCTGGCTCACTCTTTCTTCAGCAGGTATTTGTTTTAATTCTTTGATCACACGGTATCAAAAAATTCTTCAATATTTCCGCTGACTGATTATAATCCCAATGTGCACCACCATCAGGCTCAGGAATTATTCCATCGATCAATCCAAAATTCAACATATGATCGGCAGTGAGTCGTAATTGCTCGGCTGCTACTTCCTTTTATCCCAACTGCGCCAAAGAATAGATGAACAACTTTCGGGACTGATAACTGTGTACCATGTATTCTCCATCATATACACCCTGATCGCCAACACCAATACCCAATGCCCCGCCACTTGCTCCTTCACCAATAATGACACAGATCACCGGTACTTTAAGGCGTATCATTTCATAAATATTCCGGGCAATTGCTTCGCCTTGTCCTCTTTCTTCCGCTTCCAAACCAGGAAAGGCACCGGGAGTATCGATCAATGTAATTACAGGCTTATTAAATTTTTCAGCAAGCTTCATTAATCGCAGCGCTTTGCGATAACCTTCAGGATTTGCCATTCCGAAATTCCGCATCTGCCGCATTTTGGTATTGATACCTTTTTGCTGACCAACGATCATTACGGTTTCTCCATCCAGGTTTGCAAAACCACCGATCATGGCTTTATCATCTTTCACATTACGATCGCCATAGAGTTCAAGAAAACATTTGGTCATTTTCTCAATATACTTCATGGTATATGGCCGGTCGGGATGGCGGCTTAACTGTACCCGTTGCCAGCTTGTAAGATGCTGGGTGATCTCCTTTCTTTTTTGCGCAATGCTCTCTTCCAACTGGCGGATAGGCTCAGTCATATCCATCTTATTCTTCTCGGCATCGTGCTTATACTTTTCTATTGTTTCGATCAGGTCCTTGATAGGCTTTTCAAAATCAAGAAACTGTCGGTTAGCATTGGACGGCATAGGCTGAAAATGAATGGCGAATGTAAGAATAAAATAATAATAGCCTTATGGGCCTTCCGGCGGCATAATGATTGTAACATTCCTTCCATGAAACAACTTACAATCCTGTTGCTGGCATTTATGATCTCAGCCAGGGATCACGGCCAAACACCTCATATCATGGATTCATTAAATATTTCCAAACAAGCTATTGATACTACTTTTTCCCGGCCTTATGCACTGATCGCAGGCGGAAGCAAAGGAATTGGATATGCTCTTGCAGAAGCCTGGGCAAAACGCAACTACAATCTTATACTTATTGCAAGACATTGGGATAGTCTTGAAACTGCAAAACATAAATTGGAATCAGCTTATGGCATTCATGTTGAATTGCTTTCTTATGATCTGAGTCGTGAAGAATCTGCAATTGAAATTGCCATATGGTGTGCAGAAAGAAATATTCCATTAAAGGTCCTTTGCAATGTAGCCGGTGCTGGTGGCTCAAGAGATTATCTTAGCACCACTCTTGATTCACTTCGGTATATGGTGAGATTGAATATAGAATCATGCATGGCACTAACGCTTACATTACTTCCACTGCTGGAAAAAAATTCACCTTCTTATATTATTAATGTAGCAAGTATGGCGGGCTTTGCACCAATACCCATAAAAAATATGTACTCCGCCACTAAATCAGCTGTTATTTTTTTAGCTACTCTTTGCATTACCAGCTAAGAGGATAAAGATATCAATGTAAGTTGCCTGGCACCCGGACCCGTATATACAAAGCCCGAGATCGTTGCAGAAACAAAAAAACAATTGGGGAAATTTGGCGACAAAATGGCCAGGACTCCGCAAAAAGTTGGAGAAAAAGCAGTACGTAAAACACTAAAAGGAAAAAGGATCATTGTTCCCGGATTTTTAGCAAATGTGATGTCAGGAGTTTTAAGAATATTACCGAGGGAACATCCGCATCTATTTATAATAAGGTTGGGAAAACTGATTTTTAGAACGGGTCTGCCATGAGTTTTTTAACCAAGCGTCTTTATCAGCGAAGGGAAATATCTGCTTATTCCTATCACTAAATTAGTAAGTCGTGGATCATTGAATAATCGCTGAAGCATGCGTCCGGTTCTTAATCGCTTTGAAAATAATTTATTCCATTTAGCGGAATAGTTTTGTTCCATTAGTTCTCTCGAAATAGTTCCTTTCAAAAATTCCTGAATTTGTCCGGCAGCAATTTTACTTGCATGCAGTGCCATACTCATCCCATTGCCACATAAAGGAGTGATCATTCCTGCTGCATCGCCGATCATCAGCACATGATCTTCTATCAAATTCTTTTTATCAAAACTTATTTGTGAAATAACAACGGGTTCTTTCCATAGCATTTCACATTCATCAAATATCTTTTTTAAATGCGGGTTTGCTAGAAAGGATCGTTTGCTCCATCTTCTTAATATCATTGCCGCTGTTCTGTAAATTATCTGCAACAGTAAGATAACAGAAACAATACTGTTCATTTTCAATTTTTGAAATACCGCAATATCCTTTTTTGAAATTATGAAGTGCGATCAGGTCATCCGGGAAAATTGTACCGGATATGATATTTTACCCCGATATAATTATTGAGCTTATTTTTTTAGCCAACAACAAATGGCCGCTTCCATTTAACATCAAGATTACTTCTTTTACCAAAACAACCGACTGCTACTTTCGATTTGAAATTCCCTATTGTTGATTGGATATTAAATTCATCATTAGAAAAATTGATCTCGTTGACACGGGTTTGTTCAAATAATACAACTCCGGACTGTTTTGCTATTTGCGCTAAACAATGATCAAGTTTGTAACGACTGATACCAAAACCACCCAATGGCAATTCCTGTTCAAATGAATTTCCATTTTTAGCAGATACACATAGTCTTTTGATCTGTGATACATTCAACGATCTAAGATCAACTCCAAGGCTTTGCAAAAATCCCATGACTCCAAACTTATATATTCACCACAGACACGATGAAAAGGATATTGTTCTTTTTCAAAGAGAATAACTCTATAACCAGCTTTAGCCATTTGAATTGATAAAGAAAGACCGGCAAGTCCACCGCCAACAATGGCAAGATCGTATGTAAGATCATCTTGCAAGTTGTTATATGTGAGTTTGAAATAATTAAGTGGATAAAATAAAAGTTTCGATCGTAAGACCGGGACCAAATGCCGCACCAAATATATTGTTGGGTTGTTTTTTATCCAATGCCTGCTGTATACGTTTTAGCACAAAGAGAATTGTAGGAGAAGACATATTGCCATATTCACTTAATACATCATAGCAGGGCTGCAATTGACCATTGGTAAATCCAAGACTATTATGTACAGCTTCCAATATTTTTTTCCGCCGGGATGAATACACCAATGGGTTATATCTTCTCTTATTCAGGTTTGTTTCTTTCAGGCATTCATTTACAATGCCATTAAAATCTTCTTCAATTAATTCAGGAATATAACCACTGAGCGTTAAAAGAAAACCAGTGGAGGATAATTCCCAAACCATTTCCTGTTTGCTTTTAAATGATACGGAAGAATAAAAATGATCGATATTCAATCCTTCTGTTTCATTATTTCCGGTAACAAGCATTGCAGCAGCGCCATCACTGAATAATATGGCACTGGAAATATTATCAGGATTATATTTTTTTGAAAATGAAGTGTACATAATTCAACACATACAATTAAAACATTTGCCTTTGCATCTGATCTTACAAATTATATCGGCAAGTTTTAAAGCATGTATAGCTGCATAGCAGCCCATGAAATTGATAGATGTTCTCCATGTAGTAGCAGGCAAATTCAGCAACTCGATCAATTCAAGATCCAGACCGGGAGCACTCATGCCGGTACAACTAACCGTTATAAGATGAGTGACAGGCTGATCCTTAAAATCAGCAAGACAATCATTGATAGCTTTTTAATGATAACGGAGCAGCATGTTCCCGGAAGTTTTTCATTCTTTTTTCAATAGAAGGAACAGGTTCCAGGTTCTCTGTTGGAGTAAAGAATTTCCATTCGTCAGCAGAAACACTATAATCGGGTAAAACAGAATAACGGGTTTTGAATGCCACTATGCTTGTAGAGGAATTTGAGTTTTCTTTTTCTATCTCGTTTATTGCATAAACACGGCTCATAAACTCAAAGATCTTTTCTTGTTCATGCCGGTACTCCGGTAAAGCCGTTCCTATTGAAATAATTTTACTCAAACCACCTCCATATTAATAAGATCAAAAAGAAATATTCGTACAAGTTGCCGCCAGCCAGTTCATCTTCATCGTATTTTTAAAATTGGCTTCTTTACTGTTTCTGTAAACCAATACAAACCACCTGATGAAATAAACGATAACGGGGATGAAAAAGATGCCAATCACCAATAATTGATCCCCGTGTTTGTTGCTGATAAAAAATTGTGCCATGAATACCCATGCTAAAATGTAAACAATGGCACAGAATATAAATGTACCGATATAACCTAACTTATAACTGATCGTGTTCACTCCATCGTCAAGATCTTGTTTATGCTGATATATCTGTGTTAATGGGTAAAAGCCGCCAACTAACAGAGAACATATAACCATACCCTGCCATGGAACCGCAAATATTTTGTTCAGCATTGCTGCCATAATAAACCAACCAGAAAGTAACAGCACCCTGGAACAGGATCACGATAAAATATCCGAGATATGGATATTTTTTTAATCGAATGCCCCGATAACTATATGCCTTTGATGCACCGATATAGAAAAGAATAACAAGGGTAAAGACTGGACCAATAAACAAGCTCAATAAAATACCCATTGAATCTAAAACAACAGTTACCCAAAAAGTTGACGTGATGGTGGAGGCGGTTTCTCAAGCCCGCCAATACTTTCAGTATCCCGATCCATATAACTGTTATAACCATTGCTTGCAGGATAAATTAGAAAATGAATAATGAAGAATATTAACACGGCATTAAACCAATTGATCTCGTGGCACTTGTGCCAATGCAAAAAAATAGATGGGAGATAAAAAAATGAAAAAGGAATGCGAAGCAATTTGATGGTGGAAACATTTATCATCAACCATTGATTAAGATCATGAAAATTACTCAATAATCAGGCCGTATCAATGTGAAAACAAACAATAAAAACTGGGGTTGGTTATCCACAATAGCACACTGGTAGGAGAAGGCAAATCGTCTAATTGTAATGTGATGAGCGGATTATTTCTGAATTTTCATGGCTTTTTGAAGGAAAAACTTTTGGCAACAAAACCGTGCCGGGCTATCTTTGCCATCCCAAAAAATGATGTCGAAACGACTCATTTGGAAGGAACGGATCGGTAGTTCAGTTGGTTAGAATGCCGCCCTGTCACGGCGGAGGTCGCGGGTTCGAGTCCCGTCCGGTCACAGTCGGGCCATCCACAATCGTAGAGCTCGTTTTTAAGTAGAGATTGACCCTTGGAACAAAACTAACTGCCCAGCGATTCATAATCACTAGGGCAGTTTTATTTTTAACAACAAAAAAATTAGTACCAATGCAGAAAAGAAAAGTGAGGAATGCTCATGGTTATTTATTATCATCATTACTTAATTGGTTTATTTTCTTTCCCGTTTGCATTTGCAAAATCAGTTGAAAAAAAGAGCCACGCAATTCAAGAACACCGTATCAAATCTTCATGTCAGCGACCTTATGCCTACTATACCATCCGCAGTTTCTGTGTATGATAGCTTTAGATTGAATATTGCAGGATTAAACAGAGCTGCTTTTGAGTTGGCCCAAAAGGTTTTGAAAAATTAAGAGAGCAAGGTGTTATTTCTAAATGACAGCATGAATTTCTATTATTGATTTTAGTTTACCTAGTTCAGATAAAAGATTATACGTAGTTGATCTTAAAAATTACCAGGTTCTTTACAGCACTTATGTGGCACATGGAAAAAATTCGGGAAAAGAAATGGCGAATTCTTTTTCTAATAGTCCTTCTTCAAATAAAAGCAGTTTGGGCTTTTTATAAAACATTGGATACTTATAATGGCAAACATGGCTACTCGCTTAAATTGGAAGGTCTTGAAAAAGGGCATCAATGATAATGCATACGAAAAGAGCCATTGTATTTCATGGTGCAAAATATGTGGATCCCAATTACATTTCAAGGCTTGGTTATATTGGAAGAAGCCAGGGTTGCCCTGCTGTTTCATCAAGAGAAGCAACTCCGATAATTAATACTATTAAAGAAGGCACTTGTCTTTTTATTTATTCGGCAAATGCTATCTTACCAACATCGTTCTCCAATTTTAAGCTAGGAGAAAGATTTTACGATAATTGAAATCTCTATTCTGATTAGATGCCGGGCTTTACGTTTTGCGTAGAAGTCGGGCTTTTCGATCTTTAAGTCAGATCCTTTTGCTGATGTGTTTCTAATAAATGAATGATCTCTTTTTCCAACTCTATATTAACATGTAAAAATTCTCTTTCGATCTTCCTGTCCATGATCGCATTTAGCCTGCGCTCCTCAGCTGCTTGTATGCTGATAATATAATCTTCGCAGAGTATTCCTGAAATCTTCATCCTTATTATACAGATCAATAATTTTGTCGCTGTGGTCGGGGAATTTTCCTAATATGTATACAAGCTCTTTTGTCATTTTAGGTAAAGGAAGATCCAATGTTTCACAATGTTAAATTACTTATGTAAGCCAGATAAGTATTATACGGTTAATTAACGGTAAACCCGGTTTCTTGAACTGCTACCCGGTCTTAAAAACTTAAACTCATACAGGCGGAAAATCTCAGAATTTCTTTATTAACGGACCAGGGCATGAAAGCAGCAAATAACTGTTATAAAACAGGCAGCTTCAAAGACTGTTTTTACCAATTATCAAATTATGCGAATGAGTAGATCATTAATCCCAATCCTATTTTGCTAAGATTCATTTAAATATCCTATTTTGCAGCAAGTACCATCAACCTTATTTTAACTCAAATCAATGCTCTATGGGAGCAAAAGAAAATTCATTACATAAGTGAGATCAAAGCACAATTAAAAAGAATTGTTTCCACACCTGCTTTTAAAAGCTCACGAGTATTATCAGCATTTCTTGAATTTGTCACTGAGAAAACTCTTGCCGGGAAAGAAGACGAGATCAAAGAATATTCTATTGGCATCAGCGTATTATCCCGCAATATTGACTTTAATCCCCAACTGGATGCGATCGTTCGAATACATGCCGGCAGGTTAAGAAGAGGCATTGAAAGAGTATTATTATGATGCTGGAAAGAATGATCCCATTGTAATTGAAATACCCAAAGGCAGTTATATCCCTGTTTTTCAGCCGAAAAATAAAATTGAGACATCCATATTGGTGTTGAAAAAGTAAAGCCGGCAAGATTTAAACCTGTAGTGGCTGTATTTCCATTCAGAAATATCAGCCAAGGATTCCTCAAGAGATTTTTTTGCTGACGGATTGGGTGAACAATTAAGTACAGAGCTAACATTGTTTCATGAGTTTGCTGTGATCTCTTATTAATTCTTCCCGTCATGTTGCCAGCAAAACCAATGATGTAATAGAAGCTGCAAAATTATTAGGAGCTAAATATGTAATTAACGGGAACTATCCAACATGACAATAAGCAGATCCGTATTTGGGTACAGTTGATCTTATCTGACAATGGAGAGCAACTATGGGCAAGATCTTTCCAACGAAATAATTCCGGCTTCCGGAATTTTTGAAATTCAGAATGAAATTGTCAAAAGTATATTAACTGCAATTGGTGGATATTATGGCGCTATTACCAGGGACATGATGAAACTGCCAGATGGCAATCATACAAACGGTACTAGAAAGTTACGATGCGGTATCCTTGTATTATCATTATCAAAAAGTTTGGTCTTCTGAAGCTTTGCAAAAGCAATTAATGCTTTGGAAGCTGCTGTAAAAGCAGACCCCGAATACGCACTGGCATGGGCCATGTTAGGAGAATTGTATCTTGATGATAAAGTATTAGCATTTAAAAAATAAAGAACCCATTAGAAGAAGGTTTAAAATGTGCTTTGCGTGCAGTTAATATCAGATCCTAATTGTCAACATGCTTACCTCGCGCGTTGGCATGGATATATTTATTTTATCATAACCGTGAGGAATGCCTGAAGTCAGTTGATCAATGCATATAGCGATCAACCCAAATGCTTCTGATATGTGGGGAGCCATGGGATTTTGCGCTGATATGCGCAGGAGAATTTGACAGGGGGTTTATTCTTATTACAGGATGCAATTCAGCATAACCCATATGGTCCTATGGTGGTTTAATGCCGGATTTGTCTTTCACTCTCTTTATAAAAGATCATCAAACCGCCAATCATTGGGTTGAGAAGATCGACATGCCTCAATTGTTATGGGATCCGATGCTTAAGGCCTCCGTTCAAGGTCATTTAAATCGCACAGAAGAAGCAAACAAAACCTGAAGCTACTCAATCAAATGCTTCCTGATCCCGCCAACCAGGTAAAAAATATCATTGAGTCATTTTTGTTATCAAATGATCTGAATAAAAGAGATCTTAGCAGGATTGAAAAAAGCGGGACTTAATTCAGCATCTCAAAAAAAATATCAACATTGAAAGGTAGTTCAGCTCAACTAATAGCTTTCCGTTTTATATTTCCATTTTTACCTAGTGTGATTTCTATCATTCAAACATTGTTCTCCTCTATCTCGACCAAACCTTCTGAATAGTTCAAGTTTAGAACTGCCAATCTTTATCTTTGAGCATTAAATGAATAACATGCTCAAGGTTGGAGTTTTTGGCGTTGGTCATCTTGGTAAATTTCACTTGAATAACTGGAAAGAAATTCAAGGATGCGAACTTGTCGGCTTTTATGATCCGGATGAGAAAAATGCGGAAGAAGTAATTGCAAAATATCGGATTGAAAAGATTTAAATGATCCCGGCAAACTTTTGACTGAGATCGATGCGGCCGGATATTGTTGCGCCAACTGATCATCATTTTTCTCTTTGTGAAGCGGCTATCAGAGAGAGGCAAACATGTTTTTGTAGAAAAACCATTGGCTCAAACAATGGATGAGGCGCATGCACTTGTAAAACTGGTAAGAGAATCAAATGTAAAATTGCAGGTAGGACATGTGGAAAGATTTAATCCCGCTTTTCTTGCGGTAAAGGATCTGAAATTAAATCCAATGTTCATTGAGGTGCACCGGCTTGGCACAATTTAATCCAAGAGGTACTGAAGTAAGTGTTATTCTTGACCTGATGATCCATGACATTGACATTATCTTAAGCATTGTAAAAAGTGATGTAAAAGTTTATTTCTGCAAGTGGGGTTGGTGTAATGACAGAAACACCGGATATCGCCAACGTAAGAATTGAATTTAATAATGGATGTGTTGCCAATCTTACATCATCCCGGATCTCCATGAAAAAAATGCGCAAGATCCGCATCTTTCAAAAAGATGCTTATATCGGGATCGATTTCCTGAATAAGAAATCAGAGATCATAAAATTAAAGGACCAGGAAACGGATGATGAAAATGTTTTCACGTTTGATATTGAAACATTAAGTGGTAAGAAAAGCATTGCGATATCCAATCCTCAAATTCCGGATATAAATGCAATAAAGAAGGAACTGGAAGAGTTTAAAAATGCGATCGAAAAAATACAAGAACAATAGTTTCTGAAATTGATGGATTGATGGCCATGGATGTGGCACACCAGATTTTACAAAAGATAGGTAATAATGTGATCACACGCTGATGAAGCAAACCAAACCAATTCATATCGCCTGGTATGTCTTCTCTGATTTCTTAATGGCCTCATTGGCATGGGGCATCATGTATTTTCTGCGTAAATATTTTTAGGGCTTACTGTTAGTGAAGATGGCGAATTAGCGATCGATGATAATTTCTGGTTAGGCATTACACTTGTTCCATTGGGCTGGGTGATCCTTTATACACTTGGTTGGTTCGTATCGTTCTTTGTATAAAAATCAAAACTGCAGGAAATAACAACTGTATTTATTTGCAGCCTGATCGGTACCGCCTTTCTTTATTTTACAATTATTCTTAACGACATACAGGAAGATAACAAGTCCTATAGATATTATTACATCGCCTACTTTACGCTGCTGGGCATTCACTTATTACTAACAATTATTGGCCGGGTGATCATTCTTAACATAACAGAAAAGCAATTGCGGTCAGGAAAGATCTTTTTTAATACGCTAATGATCGGCAATGATGAAACAGCTATAAAAATTTATACTGATACTCAATAAAAGTTTTCACAATACAGGATACAGGTATATTGGTTTTGTAAGCACCGCAACAAATGGCAATCATAACATCAGGAATCACATGCCTGAATTAGGACGTATCGATCACCTTGAAAAAGTTATTGATGAAAACAATGTAAAGCAGGTGGTAATTGCCATTGGAAAAATCTGAGCAATCAGGAATGGAAAAATTATTGATCGATTGGGCGAAAAAGATGTTGAGATAAAGATCCTTCCCGATACATTAGACATTCTTTCCGGCTCCGTAAAAACAAGTAATGTTTTGGTGCAGTTCTGATTGACCTGCAAACTGGTTTAATGCCCGTTTGGCAACAAAACATAAAACAGGTACTTGATATAATGATCGCAGCAGTTTTTCTTATTATTCTGTCACCACTGTTTCTCTATATTGCGATCAGGGTTAGATTATCATCAAAAGGACCTATTATTTATAAACAAGAACGGATCGGTTATAAAGGCAAACCCTTTATGATGTATAAGTTCAGGTCGATGATAGTAGGTGCAGAAAAAGAAGGTCCATCACTTTCATCAGAAAATGATCAACGAATGACTGCATGGGGAAGAACAATGCGTAAATGGCGGATGGATGAATTACCTCAACTATGGAATATTATTAAAGGAGAAATGAGTCTTGTAGGACCAAGACCTGAGCGAAAATTTTATATTGACCAGGTGGTGGCAAAATCGCCTTATTACAAATACTTATTGAAAGTAAAACCCGGTCTTACCAGTTGGGGCATGGTGCAGTTTGGTTATGCTGAAAATGTAGAAGAAATGATCGAACGCAGTAAGTTTGACCTGCTTTATATCGAAAACATTTCCCTTGCTCTTGATTTTAAGATCATGATACATACGTTACGGATAATCTTCCTTGGAAAAGGAAAGTAATTGAGATTTCAGATTGCGGATTTAAGATTTTATTTTTGAGAAAATTCCATCCTTTGAGAAAACTCGTTTTCTTCCTGCTCATAGCTGCATATCTCGCAGTTCACAGCCTTTTCGCAATATTGGCAGCAACAAGTCAACTATACGATCGATGTATCATTAAATGATAAACAACATGTTTTAGATGGATTTGAAAAGATCGAATACTTCAACAATTCTCCCGATACTTTAAAGTTCATATGGTTTCATGTTATGGCCAAATGCTTATAAGAATGATAAAACAGCATTCACTGACCAGTCATTAGAAAATCGGTAACACCAAATTCTATTTCTCAAATAAAGAAGATCAGGGATATATCAATAAACTTGAATTCAAGGTAAATGATCAAACTGCATCAACAGAAGATCATCCGCAGCATATTGATATCATAAAACTTGTTTTGCCATCGCCATTGCCACCGGGACAAAAAATAATTATCACAACACCTTTCCATGTAAAACTTCCTTATCAACTTTTTCACGCGGAGGACATGAGGGTGAATCTTACCAGGCAACACAATGGTATCCTAAACCTGCGGTCTACGATCGCAAAGGCTGGCATCCTATCCCCTATCTTGACCAGGGAGAATTTTACGGTGAGTTTGGAAATTTTGATGTCAGTATAACGTTGCCTAAGAATTATGTAGTAGCCGCCACTGGTGATCTGCAAAATGATGATGAAAAAATTGGTTGCTGACCAGGTCATCCTTTACATGGAAACCACTGAAAGAAAAGTACAAAACCAAATATGGTCAAACCAAGACTAAAATTCAATTTATATCCTACTTCATCTTCTGAATTAAAAACATTAAAATATATTCAAACCAATGTTCATGATTTCGCATGGTTTGCCGATAAACGTTTTATTGTAAAACATGATACCTGTCACCTTGCTTCCGGAAAGATCATCGATGCTTATACATTTTATACACCAACAGAATCCGAAACATGGAAAAATAGTTTGCAAACTGTAAAAGATGCTACCCGAACAAGAAGTGAATGGATTGGCGAGATATCCTTACAATGTTGTAAGCGCTGTACAAGGCCCCGAAGGTTTTGGCGGAGGAATGGAATATCCAACGATCACTTTAATTTCTCCGCAAGCAAATGAAAAATTGCTTGAGTTTACGATCGCTCATGAAGTTGGTCATAACTGGTTTTATGGAATTCTCGGAACAAATGAAAGACTGCATCCATGGATGGATGAAGGCATCAATACATTTTATGATAATCGTTACACACGAATGGAAATATGGAAATGGAAGGTGAGAGTACAATTCGGTTCCCAAAGTTTTGCTGTAAAAGATGCGGAAAGATTATTGTTTGAATCCAAAGCAGCTGTCAATAAAGATCAGCCAATTAATACGGACGGAGACAAATTCACCCATTTGAATTATTCCTTGATCGCTTATTATAAAACCGGAGCATGGCTGGAGATGGTTGAAAAAAATTAGGTAAAGAGACATTTGATAAAGCCATGCAGGAATATTACCGGCAATGGCAATTCAAACATCCTTACCCGGAAGATTTTAAAAAGTTTTAGAAACTGTCAGCGGACAAGATCTTGATCCGGAATTTGCATTGCTTGATAAAAAAGGAATACTACCCGGCATGGAAAGAAAAGGAACAAAAATAATTTTTCCTTATTCAGCAAAGGCAGTAGTCTCTTACCTGAAAGATCCTTCAAAGAATGCTTTGATCATTTCACCTAGTGATGGGCGCAAATGTTTACGATAAATTCATGATTGGCGCAGTTATATCAAATTATAAATTACCCTCCCTCACGTTTCCAGTTTTTTGCTGCGCCACTTTATTCAACCGGTGCTAAAAAACTAAATGGTATCAGGGAAAATGGAATACTCCTTCTATCCTTCACGTACATTTAAAAAAATAAATGTTTTTCTGAATGGATCGACATTCTCCATGAATAGTTTTGAAAAAGAGGATGGCAATGAAGTAACTGCAAGCTTTCAAAAACTTGTTCCCGGAATTCGCTTTACGCTGAATGAAAAAAATGTTCGCGGCAGCAGGAATCAGATATATTCAATGGAAAACATTTTTCATAAATGAAGAGTCATTCAATATTTCTTATGACAGCACCTTTACACCAACAGATACAATTATTACCCAGAATGTAAATACCGATAGCGATGATCGCACACTTCATCAATTAAAGTTTGTTGTTGAAAATTTCAGGACCCTTTACCCTTATAAAGCCGAATTAAATCTCGAGCATGGAAAAGATTTTATAAGAGCAGGTTTTACGGGTAATTATTTTTTCAATTATCCAAAGCAAGGTGGCCTGGACCTTCGGGTATTCGCTGGTAAATTTTTCTATTTAGGCTCTCAAACTTATACCAAAGAATTCGCTACTGATCGCTATCAACTCAATATGACCGGCCCGAACGGTTATGAAGATTATACCTACAGCGATTATTTTCTTGGCCGAAATAAATTTGACAAACTTCCGAGCCAGCAGATCATGATGCGTGATGGAGGATTTAAAATAAAAACCGATCTGTATGCTGATAAAGTTGGGAAAACAGATGATTGGCTTGGCGGCAATTAATTTATCAACTACAATTCCTCCGGGTATAAATCCACTTTCCATATTGCCAGTAAAAATTCCTTTGAAAGTTTTTTGATCTCGGCACTTACGCTGATGCATGGGATAAAGATGCGGCCCTTGATCATTTTATTTTTGACGCTGGTTTGCAGCTTTCGTTATTTGCCAACACAGTTAATATTTATGTACCGATCATCTATAGTAGTATTTATAAAGATTATATACAATCTGTGCTGGAAGAGAAAGGAAGATTTTGGAAAACAATATCATTCAGTATAGATATCTCTAACTTCAGTCTTAGAAAAATAAACCGGGACCTGGATTTTTAATGACTACCGGAGATCAAATAAAGTATTTACAGCATACAGAAATTGATAAAGCAAAATGGGATGCTTGCATTACCAATGCTCCCAATGGTCTTATCTATGGATATTCCTTTTATCTCGATTGCATGGCGAAAACATTGGGATGCACTTGTGCTTGGAGATTATGAAGCCGTAATGCCATTAACATGGAATAAGAAATATGGCTTTTATTATATGTACCAGCCTGCTTTTACAGCCTCGCTTGGCGTATTTGGTAAAAATTTAACCAAAGAGATCATTGATGATTTTGTAAGTACGTTTCCTTCAAAATTTAAATTGGTTGAAATTTCTTTAAATAGTGGAAATATAGTTGGTGATGCGAAGAGCTTTTCCACTTTTAAGAAGCAATTATATTCTTCATTTGAATAAACCTCTACGAACAGCTTTATAAATCTTACCGGGATAACCATAAAAAAGGAATATCACCAAAGCCTTTCAATTGGCTGCAGTGTAAATAAAGAAATTGCAGTTGATGAAATAATACAATTGAATAAAGAGCAATTGCAACACGTTGATGGTACAAAACCGGAAGATTATCCAAATTTTAAAAAACTCTATCGAATTATTAAAAAAGCCGGAAGCAAGCCAAAGTATATGGCATACGTTGATCCGAAAAATAAGGTTCTTGCATCGGCAGTTTTCTTTTTTCTCATAACCGTGCTTATTTATATAATGGTGGGTAATCATCCGGATGGAAAAACCATTGGCGCATCGCATGCATTTGATCGATGCATTTATCAAAGATCATGCAGGTCAAAATCTTATTCTTGATTTTGAAGGTTCTGATATCCGCAACCTTGCTTTTTTATAGCGGCTTTGGCGCAACAGAAGAAATTTATCCAGCATTAAAAATTAACCGGCTGCCATTTTATGTGAAGTGGTTGAAGTGATAAAAGATGTTTGAATTCTTTTATTGCCGTAAAAGAAATATGCACAAAAACAATTTATCCTGCTGTTCTTGGGTTATTATGCTTATCAGTAAACCTATATGCCTTTCAAGGTAACGAAACTGCCGGCAAGTATAATAAAGATACAGCAATACCTGGATAAAGCAACCAAAAGCAAATTAGCCGGAGTTTCCATCTATATAAAAGGCCCAAATATGGGGAATGGACCGTCAGTTCCGGATACTGCGAATGTGGAGCATAAAGGTCTCTTCAAAAGATCACATTTTTCAGTAAGGCAAGTATTGGAAAGATGTACAATGTGTAGCTGTGCTAAAATTGGTTGAGGAAGGAAAAATTCATCTGGATGACAAAATAGGAAACCTGCCTGTCGAAATAATCAATAATCCTTCCCAATGCAAAAGATGTAACCATCAGGCACCTTTGGCCATACATCCGGATTGTGTTAACTACGATGAGTGACCCAGAATTGAACAGGCTCTACCTCTAGGGCTTTTAAAACTCGATACGTTAAGCCATATAAACGCTTTAAGACGATATGTGTTTGGAAGAAAAGCCTATGCCTTCAGGTCCGGAATATCACTATGGCAGTGCAAACTACATGTTGCTGGCTATGATCAAGTTGACGCAGTGGTTTCCTGAAGGTCATTTCTGTTACTATTTGAACAAACTGGTTGGCCAGCATGGATTTTCAAATACCACATTATCGGGCAAACCTCCCACCTCTCATAAAAACGTTACTTACTGGTGGCCTTTAATAAAGATGAAGTGGCGGAAGATGTAATCTGCCCAGACTATTGAAACAACCTCAACTGGTTTATGGGAGATGATGGAGTGTATGCAACCATCAGAAGATTGCCGCACATTTTTTGCAAGACCTTATGAAGGGCAAAATCCTGAATCGGCAATCTCTGAAAGAAATGACAACCTGGAACGACGATAAAAAGCCTGATTATGGATTGGGACTAATGGCAGACAAATCATTTCCATATAAATCTCTTGATGGGGCATAGTGGAAGAGGAATTGGAACAACAACCGACCTGTATTATTTTCCCAAACAAGACATGACTGTTGCCATTTTTTGTAATAATGGATTGAGGGCAGCAGCACCAGGTTTTAGAAAATCATACAATAAAAATGAGAGCCCGAATTATAAAGAAGCTTTTTCTTTTTTAGAGTAGTGATGGCACCTAAGTATCGGTATATTTAGGTGATGGTTCATAAAAAAATTTATATCAGTAATTCACCTTCAAAATAAATTTATCAGTTTCTGAAACAGCAAGTGAAGAAGCAGCCGCATCGCTGATACGAATATCCACTCCCTGGTTCTCTCTTATCTTATCCATTGAATAGAGAACTTTAAGCATAAACCGTTTTACTGTTTGAAGGGTTTGTAATTTTTACAAATTGTCCCCGGCTCTCACACCATTTATAAGCAAATAATATTTACCATCCTGCCAGCCACTTTGAGTTTTAAATATTGATGAAGTAACTGTTTGATCTTTTGTAACCGGTGCTGTTTTCACCTGCTGAAAAAATTATTTTTAAAGTAGCCAGTGCCATCTTCATTCATTGATCCTTGTGGCTTAACAACCGGGAGTTCAGTTTTCTTTGCTTCTTCCTTTACTTCAGGGGGTGTTTCTTTTACAGCGGGTTCTGTTTGCTTCTTCTGCTCCTCCGCTTTTTTACGTTTGAAACAGATTCTTCCACTACTACATCCTTTTTAGGTTCATTCACTGGTTGTTTTGTTTCTGAAGTTTCTTGTTTTTTTACATTCAGAAACAGATTCTTCCACAAACCAGCGTTTTTGGAGTTATTGTTACCACCTTATCCTGCATTTCATTTGTGATCAAAAATCCAATGATCAGTTTTGTTCCTGCAGATACATTATCAGCTGCAAGATTGCATTCCATCCTCTCAGATTGCCAATCTGTGCTTTACTTTTACGCTGATATTAGCCAAGACTTTCCTTTTCCGTAATATAATAAACCGGCACTCCCTTATTCACATCCTGTTTAAAATTTGTATCAGTTAAAGGAATATTTATCTTCTGCCCAATTGCAAGTCCTTTATTAAAATCGATACCATTGAAATTGGCGATATGTCGTGGATGAACATTATACATTCTTCCTATGGGAAATAAACCCTCTTTTGCAGCCACCTTGTGTTCGAGATACAAACCTTTTGACCCTGATTTGATCACCAGGTCTTGAGAAAGAGACAATTGATGTAAAACAATAGTGATACAACCCGTCATTAGTTTTTTTCATCAGGATATATTTTTACAAAGATGCAGAAAAATATGTGTTTTAATCCTTAAGAATTCTTAACTCTTTTGGATAATAATTGTTAATACGGTTTGGAAGAATATTGATCCAACCCCAATGATGACCCTGGTATGTAACCAAGCGTCCATGCCCTTTTTATCGGTTTGCTAATCTCAAGCTCTTTTTTCTTTAAATATTGAATCGCCTGCTCATGATCCAATTCAAGTCTGTGAGATTTTATCACTAATAATATTACTCCAGCGCCAAGGCATGATCGGGTATCAATTTATCTTTAATGATCTCACCCAATTCTCGTTCCGCAATTCACGACCCGTAGTTTTGATGATAAAAATTTATATCAGCAAGTAATTTTTCAGGAACAGCATAGATAATTTCCTCATGTCTTAAAAAAGCAAGGCCTCTCCGTATTTACATTCTTATTCAAAATTTCCATTTCCTTGACTGAAAATTTCTCCGGTTTTATTTTTGGCAGATAAATTTCCTCATCATTGCCACCAGTTTTTCTAAAGCAAGCAATAAAAAAACCTTCTCCCTTCACCTTATCCGGCCAGAAACGATAGCCACCATCACTCTGAACAATGTTCCAACTCATGAGAAATTATTAATTCTTCATTATTAATTTTTAATTCATTCATTCAACCACTCAGCTGATACGCTTCATCCTCTTCTTTAGAGTAAGAGCATGTCGAATAGATCAGCACTCCCCCTTTTTTAATGCAGGTAAAACATCAGCCAGGATCTCTTTGCTGCCGCTGACTGCATAACGCCACATTCTGTTCACTCCATTCCTCTATCGCTTCAGGATCACGACGAAACAAACCACTACCGCTGCACGGAGCATCCACAACGATCACATCAAAATAATTTTCCAGTCTTTGCAAAATCTCTTGGATCATTATTTGTAACAATTACATTGCTGCAACCCCACTTTAACTATATTGTCAGTAAGAATATTTGCTCTTGATCTTATCACTTCATTACTGACCAGCAAACTTTCTTTTGAAATAAGCGATAGAATATGTGTTGATTTTCCACCCGGAGCAGCACACAGATCAAGAACTTTTAATGGCTGTGACAGATCAACAGTTTGTTTTAATGCCTGCTCTAAAAACATACTGCTTGCTTCCTGCACATAATAACAACCGGCATGAAAAAGTGGATCGAAAGTGAAAGGAAGGGCGGGTTTCAAGATAGTAGCCATATTCAGTCCATGGAGATTCTGAAATTTCAAATTTGAGAATTTCAAATTCTTTAAAGGATTCACTCTAATCGAAGTTACCTGCTCACCCAGATTCATGAACTTTTATCAAATGCTTCTTTATTGAATCCATTTACTGATTCAAGCGAATCCAATAATGCTTGCGGTAATTGCATTTAAAGAAATAATTCTCTATAAATTGAGAACGCCTTCGGTTTCACAATACTCGTCGCACTGTTTCATCACTTCATTTGTATAAACTTCTATCGTCTTTTGCAACCACTTCAATATTATCCTGCGCTTCTTTCCAATGTCTTTCTTCTATTCCTTCACGAATACCCGGTAATGTTTTTACACCATAACCTGTATAAAATCCCGGCGCATAAATTTGGTGTTTGTACCATGATCTTCTTGGCAATCCCTTTTCATTTATCAATGCTTCTTTCCACTTTAAATAAAACCTGATTCAACTCTTTTTGTTTCTCAGGCGAAAGCTGTGTACCACTCGCATATAATTTTTGAAACTCTTCAGCACTGCGTTTTTAATTCAGCCATTTTATTTTCAAGCTCGCTGAAGTTGAGATAAGGAACGACATCTTTTGGTTTAGGTGATTGAAATCCCTTTCTTCGGATCTTTTGCCAGGTCATATAATTTATCAGCTGATCATTTTATTTTCCTGCTCGGTTTCAGTCTCTTGTGCATGTTATCCAACAGTGTTTTTAATTCACCTACATAATCATTCACCGTTTTATAAAAACTATTAAATCAATTGGCAGCACATCCGCATTGGCCAGCCGCATGCATTGTTCTTCCTGGCGGTTTTTGATAAAGCAACTCCATATTGAAAACCCGGATCTATAAATCTTGTAAAATAATCATAAGAATCATAAATGGAATGATACTGGCCACCATTCCCTTCACCACCAAATCCAAGATTCAATGAAGCAATACCTAAGAATTGCAAAAAGCCTGACCAGTCAGAACCAGCGCCCAATGCACTTAGCTTAATATTTTTATTGCCCATCATTTTTGTTCTTGCTGCTTTATCAGCATTCACCATTGCATTTGCATATCTTCTTTCTTTGATGCGTCACTCCTGTTTGCGGATCAATTACAGCATCTGCTATTTCATTAAAGAAATGGTTCCAGTGTATGCGAACCACCAGCGCCAATAAAACCACGGCTGTTTCCATCTGAATTAATATAAGCAACTGCTTTTTTCTTCAATTCTTCCTGGTGATCTTCTGCCCACTCAGTAGAACCAAGCAATGCAGGTTCTTCACCATCCCATGCACAATACACCAATGTTCTTTTAATTTAAATCCTTTCTTAACCATTTCACCTACCACTCTTGCTTCCTCTAACTCTGCCACCATTCCACTGATAGGATCTTCAGCGCCATTCACCCAACCATCATGATGATTGCCGCGAATGATCCATTCATCAGGCAATTCACTGCCCGGCAATTTTGCAATTACATCGTATAAGTGGTTTCAGATCCCAGTTGAATTGTAAATTCAAATGCACTTTATCCTTACTTGGTCCAACATGATAAGTGATGGGTAAGCCACCACGCCATGCAGCAGGAACCACACGCACCACCTAAAGATTGCAGCAATGGCAATGCATCTTCATAAGAAATAGGCAGCACCGGAATTTTCATGATCGTAATTGCATCTTTTCTATCCAAACGTTTTGCATCTTTTGTTGCACCAATACCAGGAGTTAACGGATCACCGGGATAAACAGGCATATCCATTACCGACCCACGCTGCACACCATCCTTCGGACGATAAGGACCTTCAGGATATACATCACCCGCTGCATAACCATCATCTGCAGGATCAGAATAAATCAAACAACCAATAGCGCCATGCTCATACGCTACTTTTGGTTTTATACCACGCCATGAGCCGCCATATTTTGCGATCACAATTTTTCCTTTCACACTTATTCCCATTCTTTCCAGCTCTTCATAATCGGCCGGAATACCACGATTCACATACACCAGTTCAGCCGTCACATCACCATCAGCCGAGTAGGCATTGTATGGCGGAAGCTGCTCCGATTTTTGTCCGCTTGTTTTATCTTCCTTCAATCGCCGGCTCATCCAATTTTGCTTTGTATGGTTTTGCTGCCCAGCAATTCCAGCACTCTTGTCTTTGGTGTTGGAAACAAAACCTGGTATTCTGCGATCTCCGTTTGATAACCCCATGAACGAAAAAGATTCGACCATATAATCCGCATTTGCTTTTCCCTGCGGACTGCCCACATGATGCGGATGCGAAGTAAGGAACTGCATCCATGTATCGAGTGTTCTTTGCATTCAGTTGCGCATCGTATTGTTTTCCCAATCCAATTGCGATTTTGCATTGGCTTCATTAAAGCCCATGATCTTTTGTGCATTGATGATTGTTGCTGATAAAACCAGTACTAATACAAATTGAAGTCGTCTCATGATTGTTTTTAGTTTTTATGTAGTCGGCTAATTTACTACTATTAAGCATTCGTTGCGTCGCACTCTTGTACTGTTCGGTTTCGGTATTCGGCATTACTGGAAGTTGTGTAAAATTTGTCGAGTTAGACACGCAATTATGCAAGCAATCACCGAATTAATAGACCAATAGGTCTCTTGAAGGACCTTCAATAAATTAGCAGAACGAGTCATTTAATTTAGATAGCGCAAATCAACGAAACTCGCAGAGATACATCACCGCAGGAAGGCATAAACTCTAAATTGTGCAAAAATGCTGAATCTTGAGCTGGACATAAACTGACAATGGTATTGAAGTCTATTTGCAGATTGTATTGCTGACAATCAGGATAAGAAAGATCCTACAAGATTGTATTAAACAATTGTATCGATTTGATATTAAAAACACAATTATAACTTTGAGAAACTCAAGATAGTACTACGCATTTGAGAATGATTATCGTTGAATTTCAAAGCACTGAACAATGTATTTCGAGATATGTCTTTCGTTTTTAAATCACAAAATGGATACAAGTTCTTAATGACGAAACTCGTGTTAACATATTCTGGAAACTGCAATTGAGTTAAATGAACCTCAATCTTCTAGTCTATGCGGAAACTAAAAACATCATTAGAAGCCATAAGTAATCCTTGCACATAATCAGGATATAATAAATCGACACCTTATATTCTTTATGCTAATATTGACCAGTCTTAATTAATTCTGCAAAGGCAAGTATTAGTCATATTTCTTCTCTATGTACTCCGCAGGCAAATCGTTTATCGCGCTTTATTCCTCAGCAATCTGCTTCAAACTACCAGCGAGTGCAACACCTTCTAGCTGATAAAACCTTAGCGCTAGCACACAGTGAAACCTGGCACTAAAGACATCCTGTAGGACCACGACGCATGCGCACGTTCCTAGGCCGGCGGGCATGCGATGTCCGATGATACCCCTGCGTACATTGGAATGCCAGACTGATTGAAGGGCCACACATCACATATGCCGCAGCCACCCATCTTAGTTTGCATGCAAGAGAGGAAACCCCAATAGACTCCACGAAACTACGTTAAGTTAAGTCGAATCACAAAATGCTTGCTTCTCTTTAAACTCTTTTCTAAAAAAACTATCCCAATAAAAAACAGATCGATGCTGCAGGTAACTGCGGCATCTTTTTTATTGTTTCCCATGCTGCTTCCATTTCACTGCTCCAGTGAATATCATCAAAAACAAGAATTGAATCGTTATTGGTTTTAGCAAGCAAGCTCTTTAAAATATCTTTCTGTTGGTTCCTTTCTATGGTTACCGTCGATGAAAGCAAAGTCGACGGACGACAGACCACAGACGACAGATGATAGTGTGTTATCGAAATTTCCCTCAATCAATTCTCAATGTTTCTAACTTCTAAATTTTGAAGATTTTGTTTTGGCAACATCTAGCAATTTCCTTCGATCCTTCCATTGTTATCAATCTTGCATCAGGTTTTGCCAGCGAAAGGTAAGATGTTGTAATTCCCAATGAAGTTCCTAATTCAAGAATAGTTGCAGGCTGATAATGTTTTACCATTCGAAAAGTAGTTGCCCAAACTTTTTTGGCTTTGCTGCATTTTTTGCAATAGATGAAATGCTTCGCTTACTTTTTTATCAATGACAGAACCAGCGCCAAAATCCTCAACCTCTAAAACTGTAGTAATCATTTAAAGTTGATTTCGCAACACTTCTACTTTCTCATATTCCGGATAAACCGTTTTATCATTCAAGATTTTTGTAATGAATTCAAAAACAAAAGGAGAATGCATTCCATGCCCTTTGCCATTAGAGGCAGTGATCCAATAGTTTAAATATATTTTAGAAGCAAGTTGAAGTGGAGAATACATTGTAGCAATTTCAATAATTAACAATTAGTAATTTTCAATTCTTAATTGTCACATTAATCTTCCTCTCCCACAGTTGAAATGAAAAAGCATAAGCATGTTTTTCATCAGCAGGATTATCGGTTTTACTCACCAGTTTCCAGTCATCTTTTTCAATCACCGGGAAATAAGTATCTCCTTCTAAGTCTGCATGAACTCTTGTCATATAAATTTTATTTGCCTGGTCAAAAGCGATCATATAGATCTGGCCACCACCAATAACAAAAATTTCTTTGTAATTAAGTTCTTCTGCCAAGAGCTGCTGCAGCATCCACACTATTCACTACAGAAACACCGTCGGCTTTCCATCCCGGTTGCCTTGTGATCACAATATTTTTCTACCACTTAACGGTTTGTTACCTATTGCTTCAAAAGTTTTTCTTCCCATCACGACTGGCATGGCCCAGGTAACATTCTTAAAAAACTTCATATCCTTTGGCAAATGCCAGAGCAATTGATTGTTTTTACCAATCACGTTATTATCGGAAGCAGCAACGACAAGGAGAATAATCATTTTAGAATTACAGATTTTAGATTTGATTTACAATGAATCTATCATGCAATCTAAAATTTCTAAAAATCTGAAATTCCCTTGAAGTGACAAGACTACAGCAACAGGTGCTTTTATCGCCGGATGCGACTCTGATAATTTTCCAGCGTAAAGTCTTCGAATTTAAAATCAAAGATGTTTTTAACTGAAGGATTCAGTTTCATCGTTGGCAATGGATATGGAGTTCGGCTTAACTGTAGTTTTACCTGCTCCATATGATTATTATAAATATGAACATCTCCGAATGTGTGAACGAATTCTCCCGGCTCAAGATCACAAACCTGTGCGATCATTAATGTAAGTAAAGCATAAGATGCAATATTGAAAGGAACACCCAGAAAAACATCGGCGCTTCTTTGATAAAGCTGGCAACTTAATTTTCCATTAGCCACATAAAATTGAAACAAGGTATGACAAGGCATCAGGGCCATTTCAGGAAGCTTCGGTCACATTCCATGCACTCACTATTAATCGGCGGCTATCAGGATTGGATTTGATCTGTTTTACCAGGTCAGAAATTTGATCAACAACTTTTCCATCTTTGCCTTCCCAGCTACGCCATTGTTTTCCATACACAGGTCCGAGCTCACCATTTTCATTTGCCCATTCATTCCAGATACTCACACCATTTTCTTTCAGGTAGGCAATATTGGTTTCACCTTTTAAGAACCAAAGCAGTTCATGAATAATACTTTTTTGTATGAACCTTTTTGTGGTAACTAATGGAAACCCTTTTTGCAGATCAAAACGCATTTGATAGCCAAACGTGCTGATAGTGCCGGTGCCGGTACGGTCATGTTTTTGTGACACCGGTATCAAGAATATGCTGAAGGAGATCGAGATATTGTTGCATGGCCGCAAGTTAAGAGAAAGCGATGAGCCTTGAGCTGCGGGTTATCTGCTGTGAGTAAATTTGAATTACTATAAATAAAATACCCCGGTAAATATGTCGCCATGCCAGATTCACCGGGGTGGCCCAAAACCCTATGCAAGTATTCATAGATATTATTGTATCGCTGATTCTGTAAATCTGCTCTTTGTTTTCTTCTTTATAATACAGGTTTCATAACGATCACCGGGGATTCGGGAATCTCTTCCTGGAGTATATCAGAAAGTTTCCGGTGAAATCCTTTAATGAAGGTTTGGCTTCTTTCTAATCTTTCTTCCAATTTTATTTTAGCCTCATTAATTTCTGCAAGTTGTGCCTGCAGTTCATTAATGAGATCATTTTTCTTATCTAACTCAAACGAGGATTTTGAATTCTGCTCCTGCAGTTCTTTTATTGTTGTTTCCAATTGTACCGCATTAGCTGTTGCGGATTGTACAACTTCTTTTAGAAAAATTATTTCCTGCTCTTTATCATGCACTGTTGCCTGGAACTCTTTAATTGATTGTTCCTTTATCTCGAGCTTCTCATTTGCATCCATAAATTTTTATTCCCAGCTCCCTGAATTGTTGTTCCTCCAAATGATGATTTTTGATCCTTTGTTCTATTTGTTGCTGAAGAAAAACGATCTGTTGCTTTTTCTTCAAGGACATCCTTCAAATATTCCTGTTCACTTATACGTTTTTTTAACTCAGCTTTTTCTTCGTCCCATTTTTGGATCATTGATGTGAACCCTGTCCCATTTTCGCAATAAACATTCAATTGTTCCCGTAAACTAATATTATCCTTTTCAAGATTTTCAAAGGAAATTGTCAATTGATCTAATTCGGCGAGCAATTCTTTTTTTTCAAGTTCATATTCCTGCCGTCTGAGATCGATCTGCTCATAAGATATTTGTTGCAGATCTGTATGTATTGTTTCCATAGACTTATTTTTTTTGTTTCAAAATTTTGATAACTCTTTACCTGTAATTGTTGATATTTCTTCAGTAAGAACTTTAAAATCTTTTTGAATAGCGATATAGCGGGCATTACTATGCGAAAGATAATTCATGATCCTTCTTGTCTCTTCGTTTGTCTCCATGCAAAAACAAATCAAGGGCATCAAAGAAACATCAGCTGCACTACGATCCTTCGCTTTCAAAAATGAATGGTTCATCCAAACTCCTTTTTGCTTTTTTCTTTTGTCTCTTATAATGCATAACGGTAGTGATCAACATCCCGATCAGCAGTGCCGGAATGCTTATCCAAAGAAAGACCTGCAGGAAATTGAAAAAAACAATATAATGATGCATCTAATAATAGCAGCATATTAAAATTTTAGAAAGAGATTTATAAAATCGGCGATTGGTTTAGCTGCTTAAGTGGTGAGATAGATGGTAGAAGTATCGAAACCCTCAATTAATACTCTCAGATTATATACATCAGATTATCCTATTGAGATTAACTTCAAGAATAGTACCAAAACATTCAATAAAGTCTAATGTGTAAATTTTTTGGAATTGTTTTTCTCCACAATCCAATTAGGCTTTTGGTAATTATTTTCAAATGTAGAAACCTTATGCAGGAAGTGTCATATTACAAGCCTCTTCTTTTGATCTCTTTACTTATCAAACCTAATTCACGACCGGTTTGCCCGCCGATAGATGTATTTTCCTGTGCACGGCGCATTAGATAAGGTACCACATCTTTTATTGGGCCAAAAGGCAAGGTACTTGCTGACATTGCATCCGGCCTTAGCGAGATTGAAAGTAATATTATCACTCATTCCATATAGCTGGCTCCAATGTACATGATGATGCTTTTAAGGGTAATCCTTTTTGTTGTAGCAATTCCACCGCCAAGCATATTGCTGCGTTCATTATACGATGCAACTACTAATGAGATCTTATCAAGATGATCAATGCAGAATCTTACACCTGCATCAAAATCTTTATCGCTGCTTTCTTTGTTTGGCTGGATCGGTGAAGAATAATTCATTTCATCTGCTCTTTTTCTTTCCTTTTCCATATAAGCACCCCGAACCAGTTTGGCGCCGAGAATAAATTTTCTTTCAACAGCAGCTTCGTAAGAGTCTTTTAGAAATTGCAAACGATCATGACGATAATGCTGCGTGGTATTATAAACGATGCATTTTCTTTGTTGTAAGTATCCATCATTAGGATCGTCAATGCATCAACAGGATCCTGTATCCATGTTTCTTCTGCATCTACAAACACGCCAACATTTCCCTTTGCTGCAGTTTCGCAAATGCGATGCATCCTTGTTCTTACCCGGTGCCATTCTTCTCTTTCGTCTGGCGGGAAGATCTTCTACTCGCTTTCAGATGTCTTTTTCATCAGGCTCCCTTCATTCTTATGCATCATTGCATCTAATTTTTCCAGCAAACCAAAACGGGCAAAGCCGGTCACCTTTACACTCATGAAAGGAATATTCGGCTGTGTGGATGCATAATTAATAACACGAATAAATTCATCACAGGCATGATCAAAATTCTTCTTCTCCTTCCTTTCCTTCCACACCGTAGTCAAGGATCACCTGCACACCATACTTTTCCAACTTATCTGCAACCACCACATTCTGCTCCAATGTTTCTCCGCCAACAAACTGCTGGAAGATGGTACTGCGAATCGATCGGTTTTACAAACGGAAGATTCCACTTTACGGCAGGTGGTGTCAACTTTGTACCCATTTTCACCAACCAGGGTTTACCCATTACAGAAAAAGAAAATTAGCTTGTTTTAATTCTTTATCGGATTTGTAAGCAAATGCAATCTCGGTATTGTCAAAGGAAATTTCGGGCTGTGCCTCGCATAGCGATCTTTTATTAATCTTTGAGAATGGACAAATGTAAAGGATTCAAGGATTCTTAACAAATGATAGTAAGAATTAAGATACAGATGACTGAATATGTCGTTCTTAATACACTTCGTTGCAAATTTATTTTCATGGAAACAAAAAAAGCAGCCGATAGCCTGGTAATTATGACAGAATTAGTATTGCCAAATGATACCAATACTTTTGGAAACCTGATGGGTGGCCGGCTAATGTACTGGATGGATATTGCTGCGGCACTTGCTGCCATGAAACATTGCGGAGCTCCTGTAGTAACCGCCTCAGTTGATAATATCTCGTTTGAAGCTCCGATCAAAATTGGAAATGTTGTACATATTGAAGCAAAAGTTTCAAGAGCTTTTAATACTTCCATGGAAGTGCATCTAGCAGTGTGGGGGAAGATGCAATTCATCAATACAAATACAAAAGCAATGAAGCTTATTATACTTTTGTTGCGCTTGATCCAAATGGCAAGCCAAGACCATGTTCCATGAAATGATCCCTGAAACCGATGGAGAAAAGAAATTATTCGATGGTGCATTAAGAAGAAGACAACTGAGATTAATATTGGGTGGAAAGATGAAAGCGGATGAGGCAACAGAACTTAAAGCACTTTTCAACCGTGAATAATTATGAGTTCTTAATTACTGCATTTTTAATTTATACTCTCTTTCTTCCAATGATGCGCCCCTTTCATCATGTATTCTTTGCTTTGTTCAATTGCATCCATAATTTTTTCATGATCTCCTCATGTCGGTGCATCATAATCAATTTGCAAAGGTTCTTTAAAATTTACAGTCAATAACGAACCTTTCTTTTAAACTTTAATCCTTTTTATTGAATGCCCGCCAGAAGCCATTTATAACAACGGGTATAACGATCGGCTTGTTCTTTTAATGATCAATGCTGTTCCTTTTCTTCCGGGAGCAAAAGGTTTAGTGGTTCCTTGCGGAAATGTAATGACCCAGTTGTCATCCAATGCTCTTTCAATTTTTCTTGTGTCAGAAGGATCAAGCCCTTTTCTTTTTATTTTACTGTCGGGGTTCCAGGTTCGCTTTACTGTGATGGCGCCGGCCAACGTAAAAAAGCGGCTGATAAAACTTCCTCTCATTGTTTCTTCAGCAGCCACATAGTATACTCTTGTAAATGGATTTAATAAATAGTAGGGAATTCCAAGACGATTTTTTTACCCCATTTCACTGCACAAAAAATATGAAGAAACGTAATGACGTCGGCAAAGTAAGTTTGATGATTGCTTACAAAAAGAACATTATGCTTTGGCAGTTTACTGATATGTTCCGTACCTGAAATTTTTAATTTATTCAGGATCATAAGTCCCGGGTAAGAAACGATCCCCACAATAGCATACACCACTGAGCGGAGTGGTTTGATATGTTTTAATCTTTGAAAAAATCCAAGCCATTGGATCTAAGAATCTTGACTCAAATTAAGGATTTGTAAACAAACCATGATGCCGTGTTTAATTCCGCTAATCAGTTTTCAACCTTACCCGAAATAAAAATATTTGCAGAAAAGCTTTTAATCTTCACAAACATTCTTATTTTTAAGACCCCATTACTTACTTCGTTCCTGGAAAATTCTTACAAACAATCCTCTCCCCGAAAATGTAATCCTTAGCCCCACAATTGGCAGTAATGCCAAATGAAATCTTAATAACAGTTGTACGTTTTTTTAAGTAATCCATTCTCCAAGAATTACCGTCGTGCTTCGAATGATTATGACGGTGAAAGATTTCGCCTATTTAAATTCATCAGTTTTGTGTTACAAAATATTAATTGTGGCCTAAAGATTGTATTTAAACCTTTTAATGTTTTTATTATGAAAGCGAGAAATTTATGACCAAATGGGAACGAAATTCAAAATCATTTTAGTTGCATCTATTGGGATATTAGTAACGGTTATTGCGCTTGGTGAGATGGGAATTATATAACTATACATTTTGAAATATCAAAATAAAAAAGTCCCGATTAAATCGGGACTTAATAATCTGTATCTATTCAAAGTGGATTTTATTACTCACTCTTAGGAGCTTCTTCCCCACCGCCTTTCTCTTCTTCTTTCAGCTTAGCTTTAATTTCAGCTAAAGCGCCAAGATCACCGAGAGTTGCTTTTTCTACTTTCGCCTGTACATTCTTCACAGCTTTGCGGGTCTTATCAGCTTCCACTTTGCTTCCTTGCGGGCAGCTTCTTCTCTTCCACTTTAGCTTGTTCCCATGTACGTGTATGAGATAAAACGATACGCTTTTCATTGCGATCAAATTCGATCACCATGAACTGCGTGGTCTCATCTGCACTCACAGCTTTTACCATCTTCTTTTGCAAGATGACGGGCTGGAGCAAAACCTTCCAAGCCATAAGGCAATTGAACAACAGCGCCTTTATCATCACGACGAATAACAGTTCCTTCATGAACACTGCCGATAGCAAATGTTTCCTGAAGGCTGTTCCAGGGATCTTCTTCCAATTGCTTGTGACCGAGCTGAAGCTTGCGGTTGTCTTTATCAATACTCAAAATAACGACATCGATATGCTCACCAACTTTTGTGTATTCACTTGGATGATTGAAACGCTTTAACCAGCTCAGGTCGCTGATATGGATCATACCACCGATACCAGGAGCTAATTCAACAAACACACCATAAGGAGTAATGTTTTTCACTAAGCCTGTATGACGGCTGCTTCAACAGGGAATTTAGTTTCAATCTCATTCCATGGATCAGGTGAAAGTTGCTTGATAGAAAGACTCATCTTACGGTTGCCTTTATCAAGTGTTACGATCTTAGCTTCATGCTCATCACCTAGTTTGAAGAATTCTTTTGCGTTGATCGGAGTATTGGCCCATGTGATTTCACTTACGTGAACAAGACCTTCTACACCCGGTTGAATTTCTAAGAAAGCACCGTAATCTTCAATATTTACAACACGACCTTTTACAATATTTGCCTTCAGCAATTGTTTCCGGCAATACATCCCAAGGATGCGGAGTCAGTTGCTTTAAACCAAGGCTGATACGTTTTTCTCATCATCAAAATCAAGAACCACCACGTTGATCTTCTGATCAAGTTTCAATACTTCAGAAGGATGAGAGATACGTCCCCATGAAATATCGGTGATGTATAACAAACCATCAAGACCACCAAGATCCATAAATGCACCGAAGTCAGTAATGTTCTTCACTGTTCCTTCCAAGTACCTGGCCTTTCTCCAGTTTGCTCATGATCTCTGCACGTTGTGCTTCGATATCACTTTCAATAAGTGCTTTGTGAGATACAACAGCATTCTTAATGGCTTCATTGATTTTAACCACTTTGAATTCCATTGTTTTTCCAACAAACTGATCGTAATCGGTTACAGGCTTCACATCGATTTGTGAACCTGGTAAGAATGTTTCCATTCCAAATACATCAACGATCAATCCGCCTTTTGTTTTGTTAGTAACAAGACCAGTGATAACCTCACCAGTTTTGTGTACTTCAACAATACGTTTCCCATGCACGGGTAATGCGGGCCTGGCGACGGCTAAGATTCAGATGACCTTCACGGTCTTCTTTTTCAATTATCATCACTTCCACTTCATCACCAACTTTCAATCCTTGTAAGTCACGGAACTCATTCAATGAAATCAAGACCATCACTTTTAAAACCAATGTTCAATACCACATCAGTTTTTGTAACACCTACCACAAGTACCTTTGATCATTTCACCATCGTTGATCTGTACGAAAGTGTTATCATACACTTTTTCATACTTTTCTTTTTCTTCTTTAGTTGTAAGATGTAACGTTACGTTTGTCAACACTCCAATCGAAATCATCATGAGCGGAAGCAGGAGCCGCCTCGACAGGTGCAGTTGTTGTCGCTGTAGTTGCCTCCGGCGCTATCAGCCCGCAGCAGACTCCTGTGCATCAGCGTTTAGTTGTTTAAAATACAATTTGAAAACATGATAAAATATCCCGGAGGGTTTAAAATTCGGGGCGGCAAAGATAGGGGCAAAGTAGTTCTGAGTCGAGGCTTCAGAGTTGAAGAGTTTTGAGGTAATGAACCCAGCTTTAAAGCCTTGATTTGGCAGCCGTTGCGTCGCACTCTTGTACGTCCTGTTCGCTATTGATCTCTTATTTCTCGCAGCGATCGCCAGAGATTATAAAGCGTCGCAGCGAAGTGAAAAGAATTCCTTTAGCGTTCGCTGCGTGAAATCTTATTTATTTTCGGCAATACTTTTCGCCGCAACAAATCCACTCGTCCATGCATGTTGAAAATTAAATCCGCCGGTTATTCCATCAACATCCAACACTTCACCAGCGAAAAATAAGATTAGTAACTTTTTACTCATCATGGTGTTTGCATCCACTTCATTTAGTTTTATTCCACCCGCAGTTAACAAACTCTTCTTTTAAAAGTTGTTTTTGCCTTTACTTCACATTCATAACTGCAAAGATTTTTTATGAACTTGTTTTGTTCAGCCGAAGGGAAGATCCGCCCAGCGCCATTCATTTTTTATTCCCGATTGTTTGCAGCAAAGAAATTCCCACAATCTTGATGGCAATCCAAAAGAATTTTTATTGATGATCTTTTGTGAAGCATTTGTATTTCTTAATTCCTGGAATCTTTTTCTAAGAGTTTCCTCATTATAATCCGGCAACCAATTGACACTAATTCATAATTCCTAATTCCTTAATTTTTAACTTCCTTGCTCCCATGCACTTAATCGTCAACACAACCGGGCCGCTCAATCCCCAATGTGTAATTAGTAATGGTCCTTCCTCTTCAAGTTTTGAGTTTTGAATTTTGACTTTTGCTTTTTCAACACTCACCCCATCAATTTAGTAATTGGATGTTTAGGCAAGTTAAAAGTGAACAAAGAAGGAACTGGTTCTTCAATTGTATGACCCAATTCTTTCAACCAATCAAACATTGAAGATTTTGGATAACCGCCGGATGCAATGCATACTTAATCAGAAGATAGGAGTCGGAGTCAGAGAGTTTTATTGACCATTGACCATTCACCATTGACAAGTCTTTTCACTTCCTTATTCATCAATATCTCCACACCATACTTATTTGCTTCCTTCAACAAAGCATTCAATAATAGTCTGCGAGGAATCAGTAACCGGGAACATTCTTCCATCGTCTTCAGTTTTCAGCTTCACTCCTCTTTCTTCAAACCAGTTGATCGTATCTGTAGTAAAAAATTGATGAAATGCTTTTTTACAAAATGCTGTCCTCTTGGATATCGCTTACTCATTTCTGCAATATCAAAACAGGCATGTGGTAACATTACAGCGTCCGCCACCGCTAACTTTTACTTTTGAAAAGCAGCTTATTACTTTTCTCGATGATGGTAACTTTTAATGATCGATCCATCCGTGCAGCGTTTACTGCACAGAAAAATCCCGCTGCTCCTCCACCTATTACTATTAGTTGCTTTGACACCTTACAAAAATGAAGAATTATTAATTATTAATTACTAATTATTAATTATCATTACAGAGACATGCTTTACTCTGTATTAAAAGTAATAGTAAGACTTGCCGCCAAAATCTTCTGCAGAAAGATCATTATTAATAAACCCGAACTGCTGAAAGAAAAAGGCCCCATGATCCTTGCATGCAGTCATCCCAACTCTTTTCTTGACGCTGTGCTGATGGATATACTTTTTGAAAAACCGATCTGGTCTTTGACAAGAGGCGATGCATTTTTGAATAAGCGAATTACAAACTTGTTTTATAAAGTTTAAAATGCTGCCAGTTTACCGGCCCAGTGAAGGCGTCGAAAATCTTTCGGAGAATTATAAAACCTTTGATACCTGTATTGAACTTTTCAAACGAGGTGAGATCGTTCTCATTTTTAGTGAAGGTCTTTGTGTAAATGAATGGCATCTTCGTCCATTAAAAAAGGAACAGCAAGGCTTGCCTATAAATGCCAGCAGGAAAATATTCCATTAAAGATCTTACCGGTTGGCATCAACTACAGTTCATTTAAGCGGTTTGGTAAAAATCTGTTTGTCAACTTTGGAAATATTTTTACTGCAAATGATTTTGATAAAACCTGAGTGATGGCGCATGGAACCAGGTTTTTAATAATAAGCTACAACAGGAACTGAGTCCACTCGTTTTTGAAATTGAAAAAAGGATAAAAAGAAACAGAAAGAGTTGCTGGAAATAAAGCCTTCTTTGCTTACAAAGATCTTACTTGCAATACCTGCTGCTATAGGCTGGCTTATTCATGCGCCGCTTTATTTGCCGATAAAATATTGGGTACATAAAAAATATAACGACACAGGACATTTGGATGCTATGCAAATTGTTTTACCTCTTTTTATTTATCCATTTTATCTTTTATTAATCGTCACTTTCTTTCTTTTTTACTTTAAATACAGGATGGGTATTTCTTCTTATAATCATTCTTGCCGTTTACAGCCTGGAGTTATGTACAGGTGAAAGGTCAGTTGGATGATTAATGAATATTGAAAACCTTCATAAATTCATATATGGCAAAAGCAGTAAAACTTACAGATACCGAACAGGTGACAGCACATATAAAAAGCTTGATCCTTCTTTTGGAAAAATAATTGAAGCTATTCGACAGATCATTTTAAAAACCGACAAGGAGATCGGCGAACATATCAAATGGAATAATCCGAGCTTTTATTATACAGGAGAAATGAAAGCCTTTTGACCCGAAAGAATATAAGAGGGAGATCATCGTTATGAATCTTTTCAAAGAAAGAATAATGTTAGTTTTTCCAAGTGGTGCAAAAGTCAACGATAAATCAGGTCTGCTTGAAGGTGATTATAAAGACGGAAGACGCATCACCATATTTAAAGACATGAAAGATGTAAAGTCAAAAGAAAAATTGCTGCAGGCTGTTATAAAAAAGTGGCTGACGTTGGTTGATAAATGATCAAAAAATGGAGCGAACATATATACAAGACAAGAGAATTTGAGAAAGAAGATTTTACTACAAATGAATTTGCAATTGCAGACTACGAAAATTGCGTTTTTACCAACTGTGATTTTTCTAATCGCTGATCTATCCCAAAGAGTTTTTTAGAATGTGAATTTAGCTTCCTGTAACCTTAGTACACGCTAATCTTACAAAGACTGGTTTAAAGAATGTCAGGTTTAAAGATTGCAAGCTGTTAGGTTTGCATTTCGAAAATTGTGATCCATTTCTTTTGAAGTTGATTTTGACAACTGTTTTCTAAAGCTTTCTTCATTTTATAAATTGAAACTTAAAAAAACAAGATTTAAAAACTCAAATCTTTCAGAAGTTGATTTTACAGAAACAGAACCTGAGCAAACTCTTTATTCGACAATTGTGATCTTGGCAGAGCAAGATTTGAAAGAACGATCTTAGAAAAAGCAGATCTCAGCACTTCCCGCAATTATTCGATCGATCCTGAAATAAATAAGATCAAAAAAGCAAAGTTCTCTATTCATGGGTATTGCTGGACTTTTAGATAAATACGATATTGAAATCGAATAAGTATGACCCTACTGCCAATCAAACAAACCCTGGAAGAAAACGAAACCTTTGCAAAAAACCCTTTATGCAATGAAAGCCTTTCTATGTGCATTGATTTTTATAAAGAGTTGGATTTGATCCACCATGGATCTGCTATTATGTACGAAGAAAATGATGAATTGGTTGGCAGTGCAGCATTCAAAGGAAGACCAATCAATAATACTGTTGAAATATCTTATGGCACAATGGAAAACCATCGGCAACAAGGTGTGGGTACAAGGATCTGCAAACAATTAGTTGAATTATCACTCGCCACCGATCCATCAGTAAGAATCACATGCAAGAACGCTTCCTGGAAAAAAGTTACTCAACAAGAATACTGGAGAAAAATAATTTTGTATTGCTTGGTTTTGTCACCGATCCTGAAGATGGTGAAGTGTGGGAATGGGAATACAAAAGAAAATTTAGGCTAACTACTTCATAGCCACTGAATAAATTCACATTCGCTTTTTCTGCTGCTTCTATTGGAGTATAATCAGAAAGAATATCTGCTACATTTTTCTTATACAAACATCATGTTCAAAATGCACAGAAGGTTTTCCATCTTTTGTTCTTACTGTCCATCCATCATCTTCTGTGTACACTTCTTTTTCCCAAGATTGATCATTGGTTCGATCGCCAGCACCATTCCATCTTTTAGTTTGGCACCACTTCCTCTTTTACCATAGTTTGGCACTTGTGGATCCTCATGCATGCTTCTTCCAAGGCCATGACCTACCAACTCTCTTACCACACCATATCCATATTTCTTCTCCGTATGTTCCTGTATAGCAAAAGAAATATCACCGATCCTGTTTCCGGCTATTGCTTTCTCAATTCCTTTATACAATGACTCTTTAGTAGCTTTTATCAATTGCATCACTTCCTTTCCAGGATCACCAATGGCAAATGTATATGCATGATCGCCATGCCAGCCATTTAGTATAACACCAATATCAACCGATATAATATCACCTTCTTTCAATTCTCTTTTATTGGGAAAACCATGAACCACTACATCATTTACAAGAGATACAGGAGTTGTAAGGATACCCATTATAATTAAGGAACGACGGAATTGCATGATGATCACGAATATATTGACCGATCATTTTATCCAGTGAGATCGTAGTTACTCCAGGTTTAAGCAAAGCAGCAACTTCTGTAAGCGTTCTGCTTACCAAGTAAGGCGCTTTTCCTCATTAATTCAACTTCATCATGTGTCTTACAGATGATCATTAGGCAAATATCCTTATTTAAAAAAGAAAACCTGGCAATCTATACCGCCAGGTTTTATAATAATGATTTTAAATTCTGTTTAAATAGATGCTTGTGTAAGCGTTTGTCTTCCCTGGATCCTTCCACTCTTCATCAAGCCATCGTATTGACGCATGAGCAACTGTGTTTCTATTTGCTGCAGCGTATCAAGTATTACACCTACCATGATCAATAAGTGATGTACCTCCAAAGAAGTTTGCAAAGCCTTGTGTTACTCCAAGCAATTGAGCAATACCTGGTAAGTATACCAACAAATGCAAGCAATACGGCGCCTGGTAATGTTACTTTATCCATTACTGCTCCAATATAATCTGCCGTTGGTTGACCAGGTTTTACACCGGGAATAAATCCATTATTCTGCTTCAGGTTATCAGCAATTTGTTTTGGATTAAATATTAAGGCTGTATATAAAAATGTAAATCCAATTACTACTGTTGAATACACGATCATGTACCAGATATTGGTATGATTAGAAAATACTTTACCAATACCTTTTGCAGTATCAGAGTTAGAATAAGAAAACAAAGTTGGTAAAAACATGATCGCTTGTGCAAAGATGATCGGCATTACACCAGCACTGTTTACTTTAATTGGTAAGAATTGTCTTGCACCAGTAAACTGCCTGTTACCACCGGCAATTTGTTTGGCATAATTCAATGCAATTTTTCGTGTACCCTGTATCAATAAAATACATCCAAGAATAATTCCTACAAGAATAAAGACCTCAATAATAAATATCAAGTATCCCACCACCTGCAGCGCTGGTTGATTTGTTGGTAAACTCCTGCATAAATGCCTGTGGTAAACGTGCAAGGATACCCACCATGATAATTAATGAAGTACCGTTGCCTAATCCTTTATCAGTGATCTTTTCACCCAACCACATTACAAATAAAGTACCGGCTGTAAGAACGATAACAGTTGTGTACCAGAAATAAGGTTCAAAACCCGGGATCCTGCCACCGCTTTTTGTCATTTCATTCAGGTAAGTAACATAAGCAGATGCCTGAACGATGGTAACTGCTACTGTAAGATAACGGGTCCATTGATTGATCTTCTTTCTGCCACTATCACCTTCTTTTTGCAGCTTTTTGCATTTGAGGAACCAATACAGTCATCAACTGCATAAAGATAGAAGCAGAGATGTATGGCATGATACCCAATGCAAAAATGGATGCCTGTGAAAAGGCACCACCAGCAAACGTATCGATCAAACCAAGAATTCCTTTTTTGGAATTAGCCATTGATGTTTGGATACCATCTGGATCGATACCGGGCAAAACAATATGTGCGCCGATACGGTATATAAATATTAATGCCAGGGTAAAAGGATCTTGCTGCGCAATTCCTCGATACTCCAGATATTTTTCAGTGTTTTAATTAATTTTTTCACGGATGCAGAGCGATTTAAATATCGTAAAACAAAAAAACGCATTTAATATGCGTCGTTGCAAGTTACGTAAAATCAACCAAGAATTTCTATTGTAGCCGCCTGCCGCTTCGATCGCAGCTTTAGCTTTTTCACTTACAGCATTTACTTTAAAAGTAAACTTGCCCTTTACTTCCCCATTTCCTAAGATTTTCACTTTATCATTCTGGCTGATCAATTTATTGCTGTAAAGATTCTCAACTGAAAATTCTTTAATGCCATACTTTTCAGACAATTGATCAAGCTGTCCAAGATTCAATACTTTGTATTCAATACGATGAATATTGGTAAAAGCCACGTTTTGGAATACGACGCTGAATAGGCATCTGGCCACCTTCATGCGCCATCTTTCTTTTGTAACCAGCACGGCTTTGTCCACCTTTATTACCTTTTGTAGATGTGCCTCCATGACCAGAAGCTTCACCGCGTCCAATTCTTTTTCTTTTTGTGTTGCCCCTTTTGCAGGCCTTAATTCGATGTAGTTTCATTTTTTACTTTGATTTTGTACTTAACGCCCCGAAAGCACCCGGGCTCGCTTAATTTAATTTATGCTTTACTTCTTACTTTCTACCAGGTGATTCATCTTCACGAACCATACCGAGTATTTGCGGAGTAGCTTCTACTTCTTTAGTTGCATTCATCTTATTCAAACCAAAGTGCTTTCAGTGTTTTTTTCTGACGCTCTGGTCTGTCGATGGGACTTTTACTAAAGTGATTTTTATCTTTTTCATTGTATAGTTTTGTAAGTTATCAGTTATTAGTCGACTGTACTTGATTACTCACATGACCGAATACTTATAACTATTTATCCGTTGAATACTTTCTTCAATCCTACTGTTCTTGTTTTAGCAACTGAGATCGGCTCACGCAACATTGCTAATGCTTTAAAGTTGCTTTTACCACGTTATGCGGATTTGCTGAACCAAGTGATTTTGCTAACACGTCAGTTACACCAGCAGCTTCAAGTACTGCACGCATACTACCACCGGCAATTACACCAGTACCATGTGCAGCTGGCTTGATCAACACTTTTGCAGCGCCTTCTTTTGCCCACTGATCATGAGGAATAGTACCATGCATGATCGGAACTTTGATCAGGTTCTTTTTGCATCTTCAATTCCTTTAGTAATTGCTTCCTGAACTTCTTTTGCTTTTCCCAGGCCATGACCAACAACTCCATTCTCATTTCCAACAACAACTAATGCAGAAAAAACTAAATGAACGGCCACCCTTTGTTGTTTTTACAACACGGTTGATGGCTACCACTTTGTCTTTCAGTTCAAGGTCGCCGGCTTTTACTCTGGTTAAATTAACTTTTGCCATTTATTATTATTTGCAATTTTTGAATTAGAATTTCAATCCACCTTCTCTTGCTCCATCAGCTACTGCTTTCACACGACCGTGATATAAATAACCACCACGATCAAAAACCACTTCTGTCAAACCAAGCTCTGTAGCTTTTGCTGCAATTGCAGAACCAACCAGCTTGCTTTTTCAGATTTGTTTGCTTTTTGCGCAGCAATGCTTTTTCTTTTGATGAAGCAGCAGCAAGTGTTTGTCCACTAACATCATCAATTAACTGAGCATAGATCTCTGTATTGCTTCTGAAAACAGAAAGACGTGGTTTTGCAGCAGTGCCGTTAATTTTTTTACGGATACCGAAACGTATGTTCTGTCTTCTCGCTGTTTTTGCTTTCGAATTCATATTCTTTATTTTTTAGCCTTGATTCTGCCAAGGCATTTCTGATTATTTATTATTTACCAGCGGCTTTACCTGCTTTCTTACGAACAAATTCACCAACATAACGAACACCTTTTCCTTTGTATGGTTCAGGCTTACGCAGACCACGGATCTTTGCTGCTACCTGGCCAAGCAATTGATGATCGATACCTTCTAAGCTGATCATTGGGTTCTGACCTTTTTCCTGTGATGTTACCACTTTCAATTCTTTTGGAACTTCGAAAATGATATTGTGCGAATAACCCAAAGAAAGATCAAGGATATTTCCCTGGCTACTTGCTTTGAAACCAACACCGATCAGTTCAAGATTCTTTTTATATCCTTCAGTCACTCCTTTTATCATATTAGAAGTTAATGAACGATACAAGCCATGCAATGCACGATGACGGATCTGGTCAGTAGGACGAGCAAAGCTTACTTCCTCATCTTTTACTTCAACCGTGATATCACGATCAACAGCTTGCTTCAATTCTCCTTTCGGTCCTTTTACAGTCATCTACGCCATCACTGCCTACAGTGACTGTAACTCCTTTTGGAACTGCTACTGGTTTTCTACCTATACGAGACATAATCTTTTATTTTTTGTTTTTGTTGTTGACCGGTCAGCTTAGTATAGACTCAGCTTAATGTATCTACAACTTTGAGATTAATATATATAACAAAGAACCTCACCACCTACATTCTGAAGCTTTGCTTCTTTATCTGTCATCACTCCTTTTGAAGTGGAAAGGATAGCAATACCTAACCCGCTTTTCACACGACGAAATTCTTCAGGCTTTGCATACGTACGCAACCCCGGGCGGCTAACCCTTTCCAAACTTTGGATAGCAGGTTGTTTTGATGCTACATCATACTTCAGCGCTATCTTGATCACGCCTTGTTTGCTGTCATCCTCAAATTTGTATTTGAGAATGTACCCCTGGTTGTAAAGAATTTCAGTAATCCTCTTTTTAAATTAGATGCCGGAATTTCTACAATGCGATGTCCTGCCATTTGCGCATTACGGACTCTTGTTAGAAAATCTGCTATAGGATCTGTTACCATAATTATTTTAATTGATCAGTTCTAAATTTTTTTGATTCTGGATTCATCGGATATCAGATACTAGTGACCAGTATCACGCATCCACTATCTAGTTTACCAGCTTGCTTTTCTAAGCCCTGGAATTTTTCCATCCAATGCCATATCACGCAAAGCGATCCTTGAGATACCAAAGTATCTTACGATATCCTTTCGGACGGCCGCTTATCGCGCAGCGATTCTTCAATCTTACTTTTGAAGAATTTTTTGGAAGATCATCCAATGATTTCCAGTCGCCGGCTTTTTCAGCTCTTTACGCTTTTCAGCATACTGAGCCACCATTCTTTCTCTTTTTTTCTGCCTGGCTTTTACCGATGTTTTTGCCATGTTCTATTTTTAATTTTTTACTTTTTAATATCTCTAAAAGGCATTCCGAGTTCTTTCAGTAATTCATAAGCTTCTTCATCTGAATTCAGCTGTTGTTACAAACGTGATATCAAGACCGGTGATGCGATTTACTTTGTCAATATCAACCTCAGGAAAAATGATCTGCTCTGTTACACCCAACGTATAGTTACCACGACCATCAAAAGATTTTTCATTTACTCCTTTGAAGTCACGAACACGGGGAAGTGCCACTGCGATCAACCTGTCAAGGAACTCATACATTTTAGCACCGCGAAGAGTAACTCTTGCGCCGATCGGCATCGCCTTTCTGAGTTTGAAATTCGAAATGTCTTTTTAGACATTGTCGATACAGCTTTCTGGCCGCTGATCGTTGATCAATTCTTCCAATGAAATATCGATAAGTTTTTTATCGTTTACAGCGCCATTTACACCGCGGTTCAAACAGATCTTTTCCAAACGCGGAGCCTGCATCATTGTTGAATAACTAAATTTCTTTACCAGGGCAGGAACTACCTCTCCTTTGTATATTTTGTTGCTAACCTGGGCTTATATGTTTGCGTACTCATAATTCAATTTTTTAAGGTCATCAGATCTTTTCACCTGATTTTTTGAAACACGAACAGTCTTTCCATCTACTCTTTCTCTACTCTCACTTTCACACCAGTTTTTCCTTAGAATCATACAGCATTACATTGCTGATATGGATCGGCGCTTCCATTTTCAAAATACCACCTTTGGTATTCTGAGCTGATGGTTTGCTATGCTTGGTAACGATGTTCACACCTTCTACTATCACACGACTTTGATCCACCAGTACTTTTTTACTATACGTGCTTTTGCTTAAGTCTTTATCATCACCGGCGATCACCACTACTTTATCGCCTTTCCTGATGTTGAACTTCGGTTTAAATCTTGCTTTCATTTTATATTACTTTCTCAGTTAAGAGATTTATTTTTTGTTATCAGCTTCTTCTTTTCTACTCATCTTCCTGTTGCGTCGCACTCTTGTGCTTCTACAATTCTATTCAGCTTATAATACTTCCGGTGCCAAAGAAATAATTTTCATATACCCTTTATCACGCAGCTCTCTTGCTACTGGCCCAAAGATCCTTGTACCTCTTGGTTCATCTGATGGGTTCAACAATACAACTGCATTATCATCAAAACGGATATAAGAACCATCTTTACGACGCAGTTTGTTTGTTGTTCTTACAATTACTGCTTTTGTTACTGTTCCTTTTTAATACCACCTGCAGGCAATGCATCTTTTACAGTCACTACAATTGTATCACCTATACCTGCATAGCGCTGACCACTGTTTCCCAATACACGAATACATAATACCTCGCGGGCACCACTGTTATCGGCTACATTTAATCGGCTTTCTTGCTGAATCATTTTTTAAGCTTTGAGCTATTAGCTTTGAGCTATTAGCATTTTACAAACTTATTTTCATTTCTACGGCTCGTGGCTCGTAGCTTCTCTACTTCACTTTCTCAACGACTTCAACCAATCTCCAACGCTTTGTTTTACTAAGCGGACGGCTCTCCATGATCTTTACAGTATCGCCGATGCTGCACTCATTCTTTTCATCGTGTGCATGAAACTTGGTGGTCTTCTTTAAGAATTTTCCATACATAGGATGTTTTACCTTTCTTTCAACTGCAACCGTAATGGTCTTAGTCATTTTATTGCTGGTAACAACACCTATTCTTGTTTTTCTCAAATTTCTTTCTACCATATATTTAAGCTTTGAGCTTTATAAACCTGTTTGCTTTTTCTTTAATTCAGTTTTCAACCTTGCAATATCACGGCGAAGACCGCGGATGCTCACTGGATTCTCCAATGGAGAAATAGAATGAGCAAACTGTAATTTCTTCAAACGCAATTCATCTTCTTTAATGCGTGCCGTAAGGTCCGACTCATTAAGTCCGTGAACACTCTTTATAAAATCTAGTTTCTTTGACATTGTATGCCTTTTTTAATTCTATTATATATTAACCACATCTCTGCGGGCAATGAATTTTGTTTTGATAGGTAGCTTACCTGCTGCAAGTGATAATGATGCTTTCGCTACTGCTTCAGACACACCATCCACTTCAAACATTATGCGACCTGGTTTTACCACAGCAGCCCAAAACTCAAGATTACCTTTACCCTTACCCATTCTCACTTCAAGTGGTTTGCGGGTAATTGGTTTATCAGGGAATATGCGGATCCATACCATTACCCTCACGTTTCATTTCACGGGTCAATGCCTGGCGGGCAGCTTCGATCTGGCGATCAGTGATCCAATGCTGTTCCAAAGCTTTTAATGCGTATGAACCAAATGCAATTGTTGCTCCTCTTTTTGCATTGCCTTTCATACGGCCCTTCTGCATTTTCCTGTGTTTCGATCTTTTCGGTTGTAACATTTTATAAAATTTCTAGTTACTAGTTTCTTGTTTTTAATCTTAGTCTCGATCTCAAGCTTATCTTCTTCCTCCGCCGCCACCACCCTAGTTCTTCCGCTACCGCCACTTCTACCACCACCACCAGGTCCACCACTTCTACCGCCTTGACCACCGCCACCTCTTGGACCACCGCCACCTCTTCTATCTCTCACCACCGCCGCCGCCTCTTCTTTCACCGCCGCCACCTCTTCTGTCATCTCTGCGGTCACCACCTCTGCTATCCATATCTCTTCTTTCTCTTCTATCGCTTACATCACTCTTACCACCTACAAAATTTGGATTCAGATCTCTCTTCGCAAGTACTTCACCTTTACATATCCAAACTTTGATACCTATTTTACCATAAACAGTCAGTGCAAAAACATTTGCATAATCAATATCCATACGGAATGTATGCAATGGCACACGACCTTGTTTGATCTCTTCTGTACGTGCAATTTCAGCACCACCTAAACGACCAGCTACTTTTACTTTTATTCCTTCAGCACCCATACGAAGTGCAGAAGCGATCGACATTTTAATTGCTCTTTTATAGTTGATACGATTCTCGATCTGGCGAGCAACTGTATCAGCAACGATCATAGCATCCAATTCAGGACGACGGATCTCAAGAATGTTGATCTGAACATCTTCCTTATTAGTAAGTTTCTTCAACTCTTCTTTGATCCTGTCAACTTCACCACCACCTTTACCGATAATGATACCGGGTTTGGAAGTGTGAATGGTAACGATCAAGTTTACCCAGTGTTCTTTCAATAACAATTTTGAAATACCACCTTTGTTGATACGGGCATTCAGGTAAGTTCTGATCCTGTTGTCTTCAATCAGCTTACTTGCAAAATCTTTTTGCTGCCATACCAGTTGGATTCCCAACCGCGGATGATGCCTAACCTGTTACCAATCGGATTTGCTTTCTGACCCATGTTATTTTTTTAATTTCTTCCGAACTATTCGGAATTATTTAGATTTTTAGTTGTCTTTTTTGTTTCGCCTTCTTCTTTTGGAGCAGCTTTTTTAGTTGCTCTCTTTTTTGGCTTTACCTCTTCTCCAGAAACTGCTTCTAAGTTCACTAGCTATTTCTTCAACCTCTTTCTTGTGCTCTTCTGTTATTACTTGTTTGATCAACTCTTCAGTTACTACTGGCGGATAGTCTACGATCACAGTAACATGGTTACTTCTTTTACGAACACGATATCCTCTTCCTTGTGGTGCAGGACGCATACGCTTTAATGTTCTGCCGCCATCAACCATAATCGTTTTCACTAGTCAACTCATTGTACATCACCATCCTTCATTTTTCTGTTTCCAGTTGTTGATTGCACTAAGTACCAGCTTACGCAAAGGCACAGCCGGGTGCTTAGGATTATGTTCAAGTATTGCTAATACTTTATCTACTTTTACCACGGATCAAATCAGCCAGCAAACGCATTTTGCGTGGTGATGTGGGATAGTTTCTGAGTTTTGCTACTGCTTCCATTTAACTTAATTTCTTGTTTATGCTGCTTCTACTTTCTTACTTGAGTGTCCTTTGAACTGGCGGGTTGGTGCAAATTCACCCAACTTATGACCCACCATGAATTCAGTTACATACACAGGAATAAATTTATTTCCGTTATGCACTGCCAAAGTGTGTCCTACAAAATCAGGAGTGATGGTTGAACGTCTGCTCCAGGTTTTGATAACACTCTTCTTAGATTTTCCTTCATTTATAGCAAGCACCTTTTTTCAAGATGTGTTGCTACATAAGGACCTTTTTAATTGAACGTGCCATTTGTTCTTTTTAATTTTTTACTTATTGGCTTCGAGTTATTCTCGTAGCTGCTTTATTTCGACAACTTACTGCCGTTCTTTCTTTGAATTATATGCTTATCGCTTCCTTTACCTTTCGTTCTCGTTTTCAAACCTCTTGAATACTGACCACTCCTGCTACGAGGCTGACCGCCTGAAGCTTTTCCTTCACCACCACCCATTGGGTGATCAACAGGGTTCATTGCAACACCACGGTTACGTGGACGAATACCTCTCCACCTGTTACGACCAGCTTTACCCATACTCTGCAAAGCATGATCGCTGTTACCAACTACACCAACGGTTGCATAACAATTGATCAATACTTTTCTTAATTCGCCACTTGGCATTTTTAATATTGCGTACTTATCTTCTTTGTTTGTCAAGCTGTGCTGAAGAACCTGCGCTTCTTGCGATCTTGCTCCCTGGCCTGGTTGCATTTCGATATTATGCACCATTGTACCAAGAGGCATATTCTTTAACATTAATGCATTTCCAATTTCAGGGGCAACATTATCGCCACTTGATATAGTCATTCCAACTTGTAAACCCTGTGGTGCTATGATATATCTTTTTTCACCATCAGTATATTCAACCAAAGCGATAAAAGATGTACGGTTTGGATCATACTCAACAGTTCTTACAGTTGCATCCATTCCTTTTATTTCTCTTGAAATCGATAACACTGTATTTCTTTTTATGTCCGCCGCCGATGTAACGCATCGTCATGTGACCAGATGTATTACGACCGCCAGTTCTTTTCTTAGTTTCTACCAGGCTTTTTCAGGAACATTGGTAGTAACTTCAGCATAAGCATTGCCGATCCTCCATCTTGTTCCCGCTGTTACCGGTTTAAATTTTTTAAGTGCCATTTCTTATTTTTTTATCAGCGAAATTCTCAGCTTCGCCAGCTATAATTTAAATATTGGAATACAGATCAATTGTTTCACCTGCTGCAATTGTTACAAATGCTTTTTATAAGATGATTTTTGACCAGCTATAAAACCAGCTTTTGTATAACGGGTTTTACTTTTTGCCGGTGCCACAACTGTATTTACATCAGTAACCGTTACACCATAAAAATTTTCAACAGCTCTTTTTATCTCAAGCTTGTTGGCTTTTTTGTCAACACGGAAAGCATAACGACGCAGTTTTTCCTGCTGGTTATTTGCTTTTCGCTTAAGATCGGCTTTATCAATACATCTGAAAGTTTCATTGCTCGACTTTTTAATAATTTATATTATGCTTCGGTCTCAGTTTCTACCTCAGTAAAAATTTTCGCAGCTGATTCAGTTAACACTAACACATCAGCATTCACCACGTCATACGTATTCATGTCGCTCAATAATGCTCCTTTTACAAATGGAACATTACGGTAGCTCAGGTATACATTATCATTATACTCCGGCATTACAAACAATGCTTTTTTACCATATACCTCCAGGTTGCTAAGCATATCAGTAAAGCTTTTGTTTTTGGAGTATCCAAAGACATATCTTCTACAACTACGATCGCATTATCTTTTGCTTTGAAAGAAAGCGCAGAAATTTTTGCGAGATCTTTTACTTTACGATTCAATTTAATATCATAACCATGCGGCTTAGGACCAAATACAGTACCACCACCTTTATATAATGGGTTACGAATATTTCCTTTACGGCTTCCACCAGTACCTTTCTGGCGATGAAGTTTGCGGCTTGCACCATGTACTTCAGCACGGGTTTTCACTTTATGTGTTCCCTGGCGTTGTGCAGCGAGGTATTGCTTTACGGCAAGATAAACGACATGCTGATTAGGTTCTACGCCAAAAATATCATCTGGCAATTCAACCTTTCTGCCGGTCTTCTTTCCATCTATTTTTAAAACTTCTACTTGCATCTTATTTATTTTTAGAGATACCTAAGCATCCCGCCTAAATTATTTTTGAATCAAAACAATTGAACCGTTATGACCAGGAACTGATCCGCTAACGAGAATATAATTTTTCTCAGCAAAAATTTTAACCACTTTCAAACCTTTCATTTTTACTCTGTCACTTCCCATACGGCCACCCATTTTCATTCCTTTCATTACACGGCTTGCATCAGAAGAGTTACCAAGTGAACCCGGAGCTCTTTGACGATCATGCTGACCGTGAGATTGCTGGCCCACACCATGGAAGCCATGACGCTTAACTACGCCCTGGAAACCTTTACCTTTGGTAGTACCAATAACTTCAACTTTGTCACCTTCAGAGAAGATGTCAACAGTTACAGTTTCACCAATATTTTTCGAGAGAAGTGTTGCGGAATTCTTTAGAGAATTTTTGGGAGAAGTGCTTGCTTTAGCGAAGTGATTTTTTCAGCAAGAGTAGAATGTTTATCATTCTTATCACCAAAAGAAAGCTGGAGAGCTTCGTAGCCATCGTTTTCTTTTGTTCTTACTTGTGTAACTACACAAGGACCGGCTTCGATGATCGTGCAGGCAGTTTGTTTACCCGGAGGGATCGAAAATGCTGGTCATTCCAACTTTTTTCCCAATAATACCTTTCATGTTTGTTCAATTTGTGCCTGCAGGATTATTGGGACATACACTTGTTTCGTGAGACACGAACCAAGGCGTCAATCCCCGTTTGCCACCGACCTTTTCTTTTGTTCAGAAGTACCGGCAGTAAACAAACCCTGAATGGCTTGTTTTTATTTAGAACCAGATTTTCTGATTTCAAATGATTAATAAGAAATCATCCTGATGATTCAGAGCTGCTTTATTTCTCTTTCAGAAGTTGGCAGATGAAAAATTATTTTATTTAAAAGAGCTTTTATTTTTCCTCATAATCCTTAGTAATCCTAAGAATCATGGTTCTGTTCTACGCTTTGATCTCAACTTCTACACCACTTGGCAGATCCAACTTACTCAATGCATCAACAGTACGGCTTGAAGAAGTGTAAATATCCAACAGACGCTTATGCGTTGCCAGTTGGAATTGTTCACGACTCTTTTGTTTACGTGTGGCGAACGCAACACAGTAAATATTTTTGCGTGTAGGTAAAGGAATAGGTCCTGTTACTACAGCACCGGTGCTACGCACTGTCTTTACGATCTTTTCGGCAGATTTATCTACCAGGTTATGATCGTAAGACTGTAATTTGATTCTGATTCTCTGCGACATGAGTAAAAATCCCCATTTGAATTTGGGAGCGCAAAGATAGGGGGATGATGCTTATCAGGCAAAGTTTTAGAAAAGAATTTTTATCCAGATTACTTATAAAGTAATCCCCTACAAAAACTGCCATGCCTGGCTCTTCCATTGGTCCTTGATTATCGATCCCGTTGATATCAGTCAAGCCGATCTCATACCGTGTGCCTATATGAATTAGAGGGAGTTGTAACATAATACCGCCCAAAAACTGAAAACTCACCTTTTTTGAAAACATCCTGGGGTGATTTCAAACTGTCCACAGCCTCGCTTAAAAGCATGCCCCATTGAGGGACCGAGTTGAAGTTTGACTCTTTGAGATGGGCCAAGGTCAATGTTTAATAATCCTGCAAATTTTAAATAATCAAGCTTTGCTTTTTTCTGATCGCCTCCAAGAAATAGAGTCATCGTAAATAATCTGTTATGTCGTCAGATTGCTCTGCAGTTGTTTGAACAAAATTTATTTCAGGTTGAAGTCCAAGCTTTCTTGTAGTATTAATTTGCATGAACCCACCCAATGAATAATTATAATTAAACTCATCTCTTAAATGATTGGCCCTCGATCTTATTTAAGATTAAGTCCACCCTTGAATCCAAAGCGAAACAATGATTCTTTTTCAGAGGGATCTTTCTTCTTCTGAGAATATGCATTCAGGCAAAGTGCAGACAATAATAATGGAAGGATCAGAGTTTTCATAATTGAAATTGATTAGCGTAATAACGAATCACTGATTAGTTTCTGGTATTCAAAAAA
>ERZ1370068.9168-contig-7966_pt1 | contig 60040 bp, 113 predicted proteins | sample MGYA00561227_ERZ1370068 | MGnify/ENA primary metagenome ERZ1370068 (study PRJEB38410, sample SAMEA6850437) | metagenome | study: Metagenomic assessment of the ecological functions of the soil: analysis of the soil microbiota associated with the... | reverse complement strand
GTTACGTATTGCTATGCAGGCAGCCATCGCGCGCGAGATGAATCTCTCCGAGACGGTCTTCGTGCAGAAGCCGACTCGGACGATCGCGCCGTTGGCCCGGCTGCGCATATTCACCACACGGGAGGAGCTGAAACTTGCCGGCCATCCGGTGATCATCGGCACGTGGCTTTTGCTGGCCGAACTGGGAGCGGTGCCCTGGCGCAGGGGAGGGCGGCGTGCACGTTCTGCAGCAGACCGGCGCCGGCGTCCTTCCCGTGGAAATTCGATTCAAGGATGGGGCGCCCGCAGCGCGTGACCATGACGCAGAAGCCGGCGAGAATTCAAACCGCTGAAGGTCAAGAACGCCGCGCTGGCGAAGGCTTCTTGGGCCTTCGCACGAAAGGACTTCGATTCGACGACTGGAGCCAACCTGCGTTTCGACCGGAGTGTTTAACCTGATGGTGCCGCTGCAGTAATCGCGCGGCGCTAGGAAAAATCGAGATGAACATGTCGGAACTGCGGGCGCTCGATCGGCAAGAACGCAACCATGGCCTACCGCTTTGCGCCCGGCGGCGATACGGTAAAGCGCTATACGCGCGGCATGCTGCCGTGGGAACTCTACGAGGACGCCGCGACGGGGCCAAAGGCGCCGGGTCTCGCTGGGAGCGTTTCTGGTGAAGCACGGCAGAGCTGCGGCGCCGGCCACACGCTTGAGCATTTCAGCAGGGCGTGGAAATGGGCCGCCCGAGCCAGATCGAAGTCGAGGTCACGCAAGTCCGGAAAAAGACTGATCCTCGCGCGTGCAAGCGCGCCGCGGTTCGTGCTTTTGAAGGAACGATCTAGCTGGATTTCGGCTCGGCCACAGATTTCGCTTGCTGGGCAGCGGCCGAGTCGCAGCGGATCGCCGAGTGGTCACCGCTGCGTCCAGAATTCCATTGACGAATCCTGCGGAATTCTCGCTTCCGGAAAACTTTCTTCGCCAGCTTCAACCGCTTCGTTGATGATTACCGAACGTGGCCGGCGTCTTGCTGCAGCGCCAGTTCGTGCACCGCCAGCCGCAGAACCAGCGGCGGTCGAGTCGCCGCCGATGCGGCTCGAAACCGCCAGTTGTCGCAGTGCTGCGCGATTGACCACATCGAGGAATCTCTTACCCGTCCGGAAGCTGTCGCCTTCGAACAGCTCGATTCGCGAAAGGTCTCGGTATCCTCGGCGGCCTGCGCGCCCTGCCAGAACTTCAGCTCCAGCTTGCGCGGATCCTGCGGGCTCATCTCCCACTGGAACAGCATCTGCATCGCGAATTGCGCGATTTTGACCGTCGCGACGCTCACTTGCGCCGCGCTTTCTACTGCTAGCGATCGTTGCCGGCAGGCGCCGCTTGCGCGAAGCTTGCGCGAGAGCTGCGCCATTTCGATGGCTGCCCAGCCCGGCTTCGAAGCCCTTTGTTGCCACTCTTCAGGCCGGCGCGGTCGGGATGGCCTGTTCCAGCGTGTCCACGGTGAAGAACACAGAAATATCACAGGCACTCCGGTATCCATTTGCGCTAAGCTGCAGGCCCCGCGCCGTTTCCGGCAGCAAACGTAATCGTAGTGCGAGGTCTCGCCCTGCGAATCACGCAGCCAATTGCGATCAGCGCGTCGTACTTCCCCGTGCCGCGCCATTTTTTGCGGCCACCGGCAATTCGAACGAGCCGGGAACGTGAACCACATCCACACGCGTCGTGCGCGCGCTGGCGCGCTCCGAGTCGCGTCGACGTGCGGCAGCTCGAACAGCCGCTCGGTGATGAAAGCCGTTGTGGAACCCGGCTGGCCGACACTGCCAAACGTAACCGTCCGCGGGCGCTGAGCTCGCCGATGAATCTTGCCGGGCTGTAGCTCTTTCCGCCGTTTGCTCACAATACTCGTTCGCCAGATACCCGCGCGCCGCTTCGTGCACCCTGCCGCTACTTCGCCCTTAAAGTCGGCCGGGCCGCTTCTCCATCGAAAGCTTTGGTGCCTTCGCGCATGTCTTCCGTGCGCGCATGCCACGCCGAAAAGCGTCGCTTCGAGGAACAGTCCTTCCAACTGCGGCATTTCGACGCCGCGCTCGATTGCTTCCATGGTGAACTTCACGGCCAGCGGACGCGTTGGCGATTATTTTCTTGGCCATGGCCTCGGCCGCGGGCATCAGTTCTGCGGGCTTCGGCAACGTGATTCACCAGTCCGATTCGCAGACGCTTCTTCCGCGTCGATCATTTCACCGCGTCAGGCACAGCTCGTGCGCCACGCACCTTGCCACATAAGCCGGGCCAACCGCTGTGAGCCGCCATATACTCGGCAAGAATTCCTAGCTTCACTTCCGGCTGGCCCGAGCTTGGCGGTCTTGCTCGCGATTCGAATCGAGCAGCTCAAGCGCCAGTTCGCATCCGCCGCCCAGCGCAAACCCGTTAATCGCACAGATCGAAGGTTTGCCCAATCGTTTCACAAGGTGGAAACACGCTCTGCCCGAACAGCGAAAATCTTTCCGTTTACCGGTGTCTGCTGCGACAGTTCACCGATGTCGGCACCCGCGACAAACGCCTTTTCTCGCCGCGCCCGGTCAGAATCAGCACACGCACGCTCGCGTCATCGCGCGCATCGAGCAAAGCACTTCTGCAGCTCTTCCACGGTTTTGCGATTCCAGCGGCGTTCAAACGTTCAGCCGATTGAAGGTGATGGTGCGCGATGCCGTCTTTTTCTCGAACAGGATATTTTCGTAGCTCATTGCTCGTTCCTCTGCTCTCATGCTCAACTCCTGGTTCTCGTCGAACTACGAACTTCTGCGCCACCGGCTTTGCGGGTCGCGTGTAATCAGTAAAATCCGCGTCCCGCCTTTGCGTCCGTTCCAACCCGCCAGTACCATGCGCTTCAGCAGCGGCGGCGCAGCAAATCGGCGTTCTTTGAATTCGTCAAACATGATCTGCGAAATGTGATGACGTGGTGTCCAGTCCCACGAAATCCAGCAGCGTCAGCGGCCCCATCGGGTATCCGCAACCCAGCTTCATCGAATTATCGATGTCCTCGATCGAGCCGACGCCTTCTTCCAAGCAGCGAATCGCGTCGAGCAGATACGGCACCAGCAGCCGGTTCACGATAAAGCCCGTGGAATCGTCGTGGCGCGTACTGCTGTCTTGCCAAGCTTGCTGCCGAAGCGCCACCATCTCGTCGTACACCGCCGCATCCGTGGCGATGGTCTCGAACGACTTCCACCAGTTTCATCACCGGAACCGGATTGAAAAAGTGCAATCCCACAAAGCGCTCGCGGCCGCTTGGTGGCCGTGGCGATTTCGGTGATGGTCAGCGAAGAAGTATTGCTGGCAAAATCGTGCTCGCTGGGCACAACTGCATCGAGCGCTGACAAATAGTTCCGCGCTTCGCCGGGAAGCTGTTCGATGATCGCCTCACACTATCAGGTCGCAATCCTTCAAGTCCTCAACGACTCGTGGTGCCTTTCAGCCGCCCGCGAATTTCGCTTTGCGCTGCTTCCGTGATGGTTCCCTTTCCCACCAGTCGCGCCAGATTCTTTGTCAATGCTCTTGAGTCCCTTATCAAGAGCTCCGGGAGTCACTTCCCGCACCACTGTCGAGAATCCGGCGCCAGCGCACACCTGGGCGATCCCCGCGCCCATCAGCCCACACCCCACGACTCCCACTTTTTCAATCGCCATACATTTCCTCGTATTGAGCTACTCCATGCAGGGAATCCACTACGTAACGCCTACCCTGCAGAGCCGGAACACAGAGTCGTACCAAACTCATGCTGCCAAAGTTTGCCCGGAGACTTCCATTTCGCCTATTGGCTGTCACGGGATACTTTCAACAATCATCGACAATCTCGACCTGTCGCCAATGCACGCAGTCGCCAGCCGTCGCGTAAGCCGTTGCGCAACGCAATTTCGCCTGCAACAAGTTAGAACACGCAGTCAGCGAGCCGCGTTCAAGCGCCCAAGCGGATGGCCGCAGCGCGATCGCTCCGCCGTTCACATTCGTTTTGTCGCGATTCAAGCCCGAGCGCCTTTTCCACCGCGAGATATTGCGCGGCAAACGCTTCGTTCACCTCCACGCGATCCATTTCTGCTCGATGCGTCAGGCCCGCGGACTTCAGCGCCTTTTGCGAACTCGGCACCGGCCCGATTCCCATGATGCTCGGATCGACACCCGCCGTCGCCCACGAAACGATTCGGCCGATCGGCTTCAGCCCGCGGTCCTTCGCCGTTTTCTCGCGCGTCACCACCACCGCCGCCGCGCCATCCACAATTCCGCTGGCGTTCCCCGCCGTCACGATTCCATCCTTCTTGAACGACGGCTGCAGCTTCTCCAGAATTTCCATGGTCGTGTCCGGCCGCCGGTGATCGTCCTCGCTCACCGTAATCGTCTTCTTGCCCTGCTTCACTTCCACGCGCGCCAATTCTTCCTTCATGCGGCACGCTTTGTACGCCGCATCCGCGGCCTGCTGGCTGCGCAAGCGCGTACGCGTCGGCATCCTTGCGCGTGATCGCCATACTGCTCCGCAAGTTTTTCCGCCGTCAGCGCCATCGGCAATCCGCAATGCGTGTCCGGTCAACCCGGCCATCAGCGAATCTTCCAGCGCCCCGCCGCCAAGTTTCAGACCATTGCGCAATCCGCGAATCACAAACGGCGCCTGCGTCATGTTCTCCATGCCGCCGGCGAGAACCAGCTCGCTTTCGCCCAGCAGCAAGCCGCTGCGCTCGCCTGCGACAATGGCTTCAATTCCCGATCCGCACAGCCGATTCACGGTGCACTGCAGGCGTCTCTGTCTTCAGTCCCGCTTTTAATCGCCACGTGCCGCGCGCCGTAGAGCGCGTCCGCGCTGGTCTGCATCACGTTGCCAAAAATCGCGTGATCAAATTCCGCACGGATCGGCACGCTCAGAGCGCCGAATCGCCTCCTTCGAAGCATGCCGCCGCCAAATCAATCGCCGACACGTCCGAAAACGCCCCGGTATACCGCGACATCGGCGTGCGCGCGCCCGCCACAATCACTACATCTGTTGGAAACATGTCTTGTCCCATCGCTTTTCGTAAAGTCAAGCTCAGACCGAACTGAGTGCTTCAAGTAACGCTGAGCTCCAGACTTATCAGATTCTGGCGCATCTCCAGCGTCACTACCGTATCGCCGCCGCGCTTGCGCGCTTCTTCCACCGAGAATTCCGCGCGATTCATCAGGTCGGTCACGATGTCTTCGCTGTCAAAATCCGGCTTTCGCCACCGCTTCCACAATTCCCGCGCTCAAGCGTGATCGCGTCGAATCCCACGGCGGACGAATCCCGAAGCCGCGCGCGCGCAGTTTCGTCGGCAAGGTTCTGCGCGCCCAGCCAGCGTGGTGTCCGGCAAAATGAACGCCAGCGACCACGACGTGTATTTCACCGCCACGTCGTTCTGCCGCACGATCGGCTGCAGCGATCTCGCCAGTTGCTCCAGAAATCGCTCCATCGGCGATTCGCCTTGTTGCCGCAATAATTCGCCGCCGCGGTCGATCTGCAAAATCGTCAGCGCCAGCGGAGTCGTCCTTGCGTGCGCGCGCGATCCGCTTCCGTCAACAGACAGCTCTGGTACGAACTGCGGCTCAGCAAGCCCGCTGCGTTCGTCCGAAACTCCCATGCGCCGCACCAGTGAACGCAGCCGCGTGTGGCTCTACGCTCATCAGCATCTGATCGCCGATGGCCTGCAGAAAATAAGTCTCGTTGGGCTTCCATTTCGCGGCTCGGCATGCCCCACAATCAACATGCCGCGCGGACTGTTGCGTTTCGCGGTCGGTAATTCTCACACCCAGCACTGTGCGCAACCGCCAGATCGCCCAGCACCGAGCCGGGTGTGTTTCTCCACCACCAGCGCGCCAAGTTCGTCACCTTCGCTTTTTCCACTTGCGCCAGCAGGAACACTCCACTCTGCAGCGCCGGGTGCCGGCTCTGTGCTCGGCCCGCAATACTCCGCAGCCAGATCCGGCGGCCGGCCCGGCGACGCCGATCACCGCCAGTGGGCGCGGCCGCGCGCAGATACTCGCCGACTTCATTGACCGCGGTGTTCAGCATGGCTCGCGGTGTCTGCTGCCGGAATATTTTCTGGTTGATCTCGAAATTTTCGAAAGATCCCGCAATGTGGTCCGCGTCTGCAGCTGTCTCCGGTCTTTACGGGGCTGGCGCCTTCGCGCAACTTCGGCAGGAGGCTGGTAGCCGGGTTTCAGCTGCCTGGACCGATTTCTTGACCGGTATGCCTTGCGGCCAGAAGTTCGCAGCTGCATACAAATTTCTGTAAACGCGTGTTTCTTTCTTCTCGCGGAAACAGCTCTGGCGATCTTGTGCAGCCGGTCCATGGCCTTGTTCTGCAGCGAATACTGCAGGAAAATTTCCGTCTGTACGATCAAGATCTTCCAGCAGTCTGCATACGCCGGCCCTCTTCGGTGACGGGGGCGGATGACTCCTGGGACGCTGCGCGCGGCCCCGCTTGCGGCTCGGTTTCCGAAGTCAGACATCGTGGTGCCCGACCGGTGTCAGCCGGCTGGCAATACGCTGCACGAAATGCGGCGTCGGCTTTCCCTCGCAGCCGCTCCAGGCCGCTCCTGGTTGCGATAAGTCGTAGGCATCAATGTCCACCAGTCGTTCGACAGGCGTCACACGCCTTTCGAATATCGCCTTTCTTCCAGAATACGCGTCGAACAGCTGGATCATGATTTCGAAATATTCTCGATTCCCGATTGAGCTCGTTATGCAACAGTCCGGCCCAGTATTCCAGCACCTCGCTAGGATTTCAAGATGCCTGCCGGCCAGATCGTCCAGTTGCGCGGCGAATTGTTCCCGTCGTTTGTCCAGCGAGCATCTTGTGCTTCACGACGAGTCAGCACTTCCACGGCTTTGATCCCTGCGCCCGCCAGTTGCATATGCCATCCGCTAGCTGAAAGAGCTCTTCCGAGCCCGGCATTCTTTCTCGCGCAAGAGTTTCTCCAAGCACATCGCGCGCCCGGTCCAGCTGATCCGAACGCATCAGCGCTTCGGCGTAAGTCTCCAGAAAACCGGATCGGCTTCCGTCGCTGCAAACAGGCTCCAGCAGCTTCGCCGCTTCCGCCGCTTCGCCGTTCTTCAATCTGCGCCGCGCCGTAAAGCAGCGCCACGCTCCGGTTCCTGCTGGCGCCAGCGCGTGTGCATGGCCAAGATAATTTCAAGCGACTCAGTCGGTAGCGCCAGCTGCCGTGGCCAGTTGTCCCGGCCCTCAACAATGCCCGCGCGGCCAGCGTATTGCGATCCGTTCTGCTCCGCCATCTCCGCCAGCTTCACCTGCCGGCGAAAGATTCTCCGGCTCTAGCTGCGCCATCCGCTCCAGGCAGAACAAGGCATCTTCATCTCTGCCTGGCTGGCGACGAACAGACTCTGGCCGCTTTGCCGGTATTGTTCGCTGGCCTCTTCCGTTCGATTTTGCTTTTGCTGCAGGAACGCGTAGCGCGTGCGATGCGTTCCGGCGGCTGCTTGCGCCGACAGAATTTTTCAAAAACCGGTTGTAGATGCGCCAGCGCTTTGGTTTCGTCTTTCGGATCGACCAGCAAATCAAAAACATTCGCCGTAATAAACGCGGCCGCGCGCTCCGGCTGCTCTTGCCGCGCATACAAGTCTCCAAGCGCTTGGGTCGCCTCCGGATGCGCGGGTGCTTCTTCCAGAACGCCAAGATAGGCGTCGATAGCGTCTTCGGTCCGGTTCTTTTCCAAAAAACTTTTGGCGCGTTCCAGTGCTTGTTAACGTCAGCCATTCCTGCGGTTTGCCTTGCGGAGCTTGAAGTGCGGATTATTCGCGGCGTGGTGCGGGCTTCCGCCTAGACTATATACCTCTGCGGAAAAGTGCGGGCAAAAGCATCGCCGCTCTACTGATGCGGAATCATGCACCACTGTCGCAGCGGCCGCTGCGATCATCGGCGTCCGAATTTCCGCAGATCTTGCAGCTTTTTGGCCCCGTGGCCGTTGCGTAATCGCTTGTTCCGCCAACGTAGCTCCATCGCGAAAGTTTTCGGCGACGCCGGCTGCCACCAACGCAGCGGCGGCGTTCACCACTACGAGATGTCCCGCTGCGCTGCAATTCCAGCTTCGCCTCCCGCACCGCCAAGAAGCCGGTGCAATCATCGCCGCATTGTCCGCTGGCAGACCGCCGCGAATCGCACTGCAGCGGAGCCGGCTCTTTCCCAAATGTCTCAGGTGTCACTTCGTACTTCTTGCGATCGTGCCGGCACGCAGTTCGGCAACAAGTGGTCGGTCCCGCCAGAGAAATTTCATCCAGTTTGCCTGCTCCATGCACTACAAACTGCATGCTCTGTACCCAATTCCAAGAGCGTCTCTGCCACCACGTCCAACACTTCGGCGGAAAACACACCCAGAACTTGGGACTGTGCGTGAGCCGGATTGGTCAATGGACCCAGCCGAAGTTGAATACCGTTCGAACGCCAACTTCTTGCGCGCTGGCATCGCATGCTTCGCAGCAGTGTGGGCCGCCTGCGCAAACAAAAATCCGATTCCGATCTCGCGAATTCCCTGTCCAATCTTGGCAAAAGGCAGATCGATTGGTGCTCCCAGCGCTTCCAAAACATCCGCGCTCCTGCCTTCGAACTAGCCGCGCGGTTCCCGTGCTTTGCCACACCGGGCTCCCGGCGGCCGACGCCACATTGCCGCGGCGAGTCGGAAATATTGAACGTACCGGCATCATCCCCACCGGTCCCGCACGTATCGACCATCCGCATGGGCAGGAATTTCATCCGCCGCAAAGACAAGGGTCGCGTGCCTGCCGATCGCGCGGGCGAATCCAGCCAATTCCTCCGCCGCGATAGAGCCGATTGTTCAGAGCGCTCAGCAAGCTGCACAATTTCCGGACGTATTCCAACCGCCCGTTCAACACCTCTTCCATCACTTCGTCGGCTTGTGGCGCCGTTGAAACATGTGTCCCCGCAAGACGGCGTAGTCCAGCCAGGCGGCGTGCGTCATGCGCGCCCCGGCTTCCATCGCATCTCACCTGGCTGCGTTGGGCAAAGTTACTCTCCGAATTCTTCGGCTATTTTGCCGCCGTTCCTTGCTCCGCTGTCGCGTTCCGAGTAAACTTCTATGTTTCTGCGAACGCAAAATTCTAACACTGGCTGGATCGCTCCGCAGCCGCAACGGAACGGATCATTGATGAAGATTCACGAATACCAGGCCAAAGCTATTCTTGCCCGCTACGGTGTCACCACACCCGCGCGGCGAAGTCGCCTTCACCAAAGAAGAAGCTCGCGAAGGTGCGCAACGGCTCAAATCGAACATCGTCGTGGTCGAAAGCGCAGATCCACGCGGGCGGCCGCGGCAAAGCCGGCGGCGTCAAGCTTGCCCATTCTCCCGACGAAGCCGCGGAAATCGCCTCGCGCATGCTCGGCATGAATCTGGTCACCATTCAGACCGGTCCGTCCGGGCGCATCGTCAAGCGCCTGCTCATCGAAGAAGGCCTCGACATCAAGCGCGAACTTTATCTTCAGCCTGCTGGTCGACCGCGCACCGGCCACGTCGTCTTCATGGCCAGCGCCGCGGGCGGCATGGAAATCGAAGAAGTCGCCAAGAACAGATCCTGCCGCCAATTTTGCGCGAAACCATCCATCCAGCGCTCGGCTTGCAGCCCTATCAGGCGCGCAAGCTGGCCTTCGGCCTCGGCCTCTCCGGCGAAGCTGCCAATCGCGCGGCGCCGTTCTTTCAAGCGCTCTATCGCGCGTTCGTGGATACGGACGCCTCCATGCTCGAAATCAATCCGTGCGTACTCACCGGCGACGGCCGCCTGGTCGCGCTCGACGCCAAGATGACCTTCGACGACAACGGCCTCTTCCGCCACAACGATCTCCGCGAGCCTGCGCGATCTCGACGAAGAAGATCCCCTGGAAGTCGGAAGCCTCCAAGTACGGCCTCAACTACATCAAGCTCGATGGCAACGTCGCTTGCATGGTCAACGGCGCCGGACTGGCCATGGCCACCATGGACATCATCAAATACTCCGGCGGCTCGCCCGCAAACTTCCTCGATGTCGGCGGCGGCGCTTCCGCCGAACAGGTCAAAAACGCCTTCCGCATTCTGCTTGAGTGACGCCGGCGTCAAAGCCGTGTTCATCAACATTTTTGGCGGCATTCTCCGCTGCGACGTTCTGGCCACCGGCGTCGTCGCCGCCGCGAAGGATCTTCAAGTGAAAATTCCGGTCGTCGTTCGCATGGAAGGCACCAACGTCGAACTCGGCCAGCAGATCCTGCGTGAATCCGGCCTCAACTTCACCATCGCCGAACGGTATGAAGGACGGCGCGCAAAAGGTTGTGGCTCTGGCCGGAGGTGCGCAATGAGCGTCCTGGTCAACGAAAAACACAAACTGATCGTGCAGGGCTTCACCGGCCGCGAAGGAACTTTCCACGCCCAGCAAATGATCGAATACGGCACCAATGTCGTCGGCGGCGTAACGCCCGGCAAAGGCGGCACCAAGCATCTCGAACGCCCGGTGTTCAACACCGTCGCTGAAGCGGTCAAAGGCACCGGCGCAAATGCCTCGGTGATTTTTGTGCCGCCGCCCTACGCCGCTGACGCCATTCTCGAAGCCGCCGACGCCGAAGTCCCCCTGGTCATCTGCATCACCGAAGGCATTCCAGTGATCGACATGGTGCGCGTCGCTGCCGTTGTCGATGCGCAACAAGACCCGCCTCATCGGCCCCAATTGCCCCGGCATCATCTCTCCCGGCAAATGCAAAATCGGCATCATGCCCGGCCGCATTCACAAACAGGGCAACGTCGGCGTCGTCAGCCGCAGCGGCACGCTCACCTACGAAGCCGTCGATCAACTCACGCGCCTGGGTATCGGCCAGTCCACCTGCATCGGCATCGGCGGCGATCCGATCATCGGCACTTCATTTCCTCGACGCCATCAAACTTTTCAACGACGATCCCGACACTCACGCCGTGATTCTGATCGGCGAAATCGGCGGCAACGCTGAAGAAGCTCGCCGCCGCATGGATCAAAGCCAACATGAAGAAGCCCGTCGTCGGCTTCATCGCCGGACAAACCGCGCCTCCGGGCCGCCGCATGGGCCACGCCGGCGCCATCATCTCCGGCGGCCAAGGCACCGCCAAAGACAAATACGCCGCCATGAACGCCGCCGGCATCAACACCGTCGAAACTCCCGCGGACCTCGGCATCACACCTCGCCGCCGCCCTGAAATCTTGAACCGTATACCCGGTTTGGTATTGATTTTGTAGCGGTCGCCTTCTAAAGCGGCCCATTTGGTAGCGCCGGCTTCTGGCCGGCGAATTTCGCGTAATAAATTCAAGGAGCGTTTTCGTGGCCATCGAACGTACTTTCGCAATCATCAAACCGGACGCCGTCGCTGCCGGACAACAGGGCGAAATTCTGTCCCGCATTCAGCAAAGCGGGCTTCAGGATCGTCGCCGTCAAATCCATGCGCCTGACCAAAGAAGAAGCCGGCGGCTTCTACGCCGTTCACAAAGAGCGCCCATTCTTCGGCGAACTCACCGAATTCATGTCCTCTGGAAAAATCATCGCTCTGGTACTCGAAGCCGATGGCGCAATCTTCAAGTGGCGCGACGCCATGGGCGCCACCGACCCCAAGAAGCTGTTCCCGGCACGCATTCGCCACGACCTCGGCACCAGCATCGGCACGAACTGCACGCACGGCTCCGACGCTCCGGAAACCGCCGCGATTCGAAATCGGCTACTTCTTCGCCGGCCTGGAACTCATCTAACACACATCGGTTCGATCGGTCAGCCGCGTCAGGGGCGCAGCGCAGTGCTGCGCCCTCTCTCTTCTCCGCTTCTTCTCCCAGCCCAGCTAACAAATCCCGCTCCCCCGCGTCCCAATCGGGTGTACGCTTTTCTCCTACACCCGTTCGAGGTCCCCATGCTTCGTCGCGACTTCCTTCATCGCACTTCCCGCGCAGCCGCCGGCGCCCTGCTGAGTTCTCTCCGCCGTAGCCAATCGCCTCGCTGGCCATCCCGCCACTCGCAGGCAAATTTTCGGCAACCGACACCGTCACCCTGGGCAACATCCGGCATCAAGACTTCCCGACTCGCCATGGGCACGGGCACCGTCGGTGCCGGCCACCACTCGCACCAAACCGCGCTCGGCATGGACGGCCTACCGCGCCTACTCCTCAACGGTTATGACAACGGCCTGCCGCTTCTTCGACGCCGCTGATTCTTATGGCAGTCATCCGCACGTCGCCGAAGCGCTCAAGCACGTCGATCGCACCAAAGTCACCGTGCTCACCAAATCCTGGTCCCGCATCCGCTCCGGAAATGCGCGCCGACCTCGATCGCTTCCGCAAGGAACTCGGCACCGACCAACTCGACATCGTCCTGATGCACTGCCTCACCGAAGGCGACTGGACCACCCGCTACGAACCGGTGATGGACGTCCTCTCCGAAGCCAAACAAAAGGCATCATCCGCGCCCACGGCTGCTCTTGCCATTCGATAGAAGCTCTTCGCGCCGCCGCAAAATCTCCCTGGGTTGAGGTCGACCTCGCCCGCGTCAATCCCGTTGGCGCACTACATGGACGCCGAACCCGACACCGTCATCGGCGTTCTTCGCGAAATGAAAGCTTCCGGCAAAGCCGTCCTCGGTATGAAGATCCTCGGCCAGGGCGCACTCCGCGATCGCCAGGACGAAGCAATCCGCTTCGCCCTCGGTCTCAACGTCCTTGACGCCTTCACCATCGGCGCAGAATCCATCGCCGAACAAAACGACCTCCGTGCCCGCATCGCCGCCGCAGTCTAGGGACCGTCCTGGCCGTGCCAAATCACGTCGTTATCCTGAGGCGAACCCTGAAGTCCGCCGAAGGATCTCAACGGCAGAGACCGCAAAAACTCAATTGTTAACGGCTCACGCTAAACTCTCCCTATGGACTCCATGCAACAACTCGGCCGCCTCCTCCTTCTCGCCGGAGCCATCCTGCTCGTCCTCGGCGCACTCTTCTACTTCGGCCCAAAACTTCCGTTCCGCATCGGACGCCTGCCCGGTGACATCATCCATCGCGGCCAACACGGCACATTTTACTTTCCGCTGGTCTCCTGCATCGTTATCAGCGTTGTGGCCAGCCTGGTCGTCTGGCTCATCAACCAATTTCCGTCGCTAACCGCTCTACAATCGCTCGAATCCCGCATCCGGCTGACGCCACCGCCAATTTATGGCAAACTAGTTCTTCCAAGACAGCGATTTTGCGCAGTCCGTCTGTGCTCCCGTCGCGGGATTCGTAGGAAAATCGAGGGCAGTCGGCTTTCCCTTTCCGCTCGCTGCCGCAAAACAGGTACATGGACCCAAAGTTCCAGACGAAATTTCTGCATCATCGCGCACATCGACCACGGCAAGTCCACGCTTGCCGATCGCCTGCATCGAAATGACCGGCGGTCTCTCCGAGCGCGAAATGTCACGCGCAGGTTCTCGACTCCATGGATCTTGAGCGCGAACGCGGCATCACCATCAAAGCCAAAAGCATTCGCCTGCACTACAAAGCGAAAGATGGCAACACTTACCGCCTGAATTTGATCGACACGCCGGGCCACGTCGATTTTTCCTACGAAGTTTCGCGCGCACTCTCCGCTTGTGAAGGCGCTCTGCTCGTCGTCGACGCCTCCCAAGGCGTCGAAGCGCAAACCGTCGCCAACACTTTTCTCGCTGCGGGCCACAACCTCACCATTCTTCCGGTCATCAACAAAATTGATCTCCCGGCCGCGCAAGTCGGATTTCGTCAAAGAACAAATTGAAAACGTTCTGGCCATTGCCGCGCACGACGCGCTTGCCCATCAGCGCCAAAAGCGGCCTCGGCGTCGACGACGTTCTCGAAGCCATCATCACGCGCATTCCCGCGCCCAAAGGCAGCGCGCAAAATCCGTTGCAGGCACTGATCTTCGATTCCTGGTTCGATCCATACCGCGGAGCCGTGGTCCTCGTCCGCGTGATGGAAGGCCGCATCACCAATCACATGAAGATTCGGCTCTGCGCCGGCAACGACGTCTACGAAGTCGAGCAACTCGGCACGCTCACTCCCAAACCTATCGCTCTCGATGAACTCGAAGCCGGCGACGTCGGCTTCATCGTCGCCAACATCAAGCGCGTCGCCGACGCCCGCATGGGCGACACCGTCATCGAAGCTGGCAGCACCGCGCCGCCGCTTCCCGGTTTTGAAGCCACCAAGCCGATGGTCTTCGCCGGGCTTTTTCCCGTTCTCGCCGATGACTACGAACCGCTGCGCGACGCGCTCGGCAAACTGCAACTCAACGACGCCGCGTTTTATCTACGAGCCGGAAAATTCCGTCGCTCTCGGTTTCGGTTTCCGCTGCGGCTTCCTCGGCCTGCTGCACATGGAAATCGTGCAGGAGCGCCTGGAACGCGAATTCGGCCTGAACCTCATCACCACCGCGCCCAGCGTGCGTTATCGCATCACGCGCGTCGGCGGTCGAAGCCATCGAAGTGGACAGCCCCGCAAAATTTCCCAATCCCAGCGACATCGAAATGATCGAAGAGCCCATCATCAAGGCCATGATCATCACCAACGACGATTCCGTCGGCGGAATTCTGCAGCTCTGCCAGGACAAGCGCGGCATCGCAGAAAAATTTCGAGTATCTTTCGCCCACTCGCGTGATGCTCACCTACGAATTGCCGCTCAACGAAATCGTTCTCGATTTCTACGACCGCCTCGAAATCCGTTTCGCGCGGCTACGCTTCGCTCGACTACCATCTCGCAGGCTACAAGGAATCCGACCTCGTCAAACTCGATGTGCTGGTCGGCGGCGAACCGGTCGACGCGCTGGCGCATGATCACCCATCGCGACTACTGCCTACGAACGCGGCCGCGAACTGGTCACCCGCCTCCGCAAACTCATTCCGCGCCAGATGTTCGAAGTTCCCATCCAGGCCGCCATCGGCAGCCGCGTCATCGCCCGCGAAAACCGTCGCCGCCATGCGCAAAAACGTGCTCGCCAAGTGCTATGGCGGAGACATTTCCCGCAAGCGCAAACTGCTGGAAAAACAAAAAGAAGGCAAACGCCGCATGAAGCGCGTCGGCCAGGTCGACATCCCGCAGGAAGCCTTCCTAGCCGTCTTAAAAGTCTCTTCTTCCTCCGAAGAAGAGGATTGACCTGGTATGAGGGCTCACTTGATAGAAGTGCACTCGAGAAACAAACACGCCGGGAGAGGTCGCTAAGGCGATTGCAGGGCTACCGAAACTTTCAGCTCTCGGTCGTTAACGACAGCGCTCGGTTTGCTATATCAATTCGCAGCGGCATCTAGTGGCACTATGACCAGCGAAGGACCACCGTTGCCCCCATGATTGTAGGTCGAATCGGTTGTCTGAACCTCGTCGAGGATCTTCAGCAGCGCGACAGGATCAAACCCTGATGTCGCCCAGACTCTGGGCGCGTGCCACGACGCCATTACTCGGCTGTTCGTTTCGATACAGGCTCAACCTCATAGACAGCCCTTGTTCTTTACCTCGGACGAGAGCCGTCCGCGGTGCAGCTGTATCGAAATCGAGTCTCCGATTTCGACCTGATCTCGAATCTACGCAACACATTCCCGCCGCATCCGTCGCAATCGCATAACCCCGCTCTAACACCTTCAACGGTCCGCGCTCCTGCAGCTGCAATGCCAGCCGATCCAGCCGCTCGCGCTTCTTCTGTAACCAGCCGCTCCGCGCGCACTCCCAACTCCGCGCTCCGGCTCTCCAGCCGTAGCCGCAGCGCCGCAAGCTTCATCCGAAAATCAAAACTCGCAATCCGCAAATGCGCAGCCGTAAATCGCTTCCGCGATTGTTCCAGCCGCGCCTTCAATCCCAGCGCTACGCGTGCAGTCAACTCATCGGCTCGCTGCCGCTGCTGCCGCAGCAAATCCAGCGGCCGCCGGAATCCTCGCCGCCCCGCCAACTCGTGCACCCGCCGGCTGCAGCACCAAAATCCGGTAGCGTATCTGCTCTCCCAACGTCTCCAGCATCCGGGCAACGTGTTTGTCGAACTCCCGCCGCGTCTGCACCACAATTTCGCGCCGCCGCCGATGGCGTCGAAGCCCGCACGTCCGCCACAAAATCCGCGATCGTAAAATCCGTTTCGTGTCCCACGCAGGAAATCACCGGAATCTTTCGATTCAAAAATCGCCCGCGCCACAATCTCTTCGTTGAACGCCCACAAATCTTCCATCGACCCGCCGCCGCGCCCCACGATCAGCACCATCCACCAGTTTCCCTGCAGATTGAAAATATTTGATCGCCTTCACAATCTCCGTAGCCGATCCGTCTCCCTGCACCCGCACCGGAAACAGCGTCAAATGCACGTTCGGAAATCGCCGCCGCAGATATTCGCACCACGTCGCGCACGCGCCGCTCCGGTCGGCGAAGTGATCAATCCAATTCGGCTCGGCAGCACCGGCAGCGGTTTCTTGCGCTTCGCGTCGAACAGCCCTTCCGCCTCCAGCCGTTTCTTCAGCTGCTCAAACGCCAGTTGCAGCGCGCCCGCGCCCCACCGGCTCCATGCGACTCCACATAAATCTGATATTCGCCGCGCGCCTCATACACGCTGACCGAACCGCGCACGCTCACCTTCAACCCGTCTTCCGGACGAGATCTTCACCCCGCGCATCTGCTGCTTGAACCACACGCAGCGCACCTGCGCCTTGTCATCCTTCAGCGTGAAATATAAATGTCCCGATTGCGCCGCGCCGGCAATTCGAAATTTCGCCTTCCACCGTGAATGTCGGTCAAATTTTTCGCCAGCAAGTCGCGAATCCGCGCCGTCAGTTCGCTGACTGTCAGCGCCCTCCGGTCCGGCATGCAAATTAAATGTAAGTTGGCTCATTTATTTTCGCGTTCCAAATCCTGACGAAGTATTCTCGCCCGCAGGCTGTTGAAATTAGACAGTAGCACAGGCAATCTCGTTTACGCTGAGTAGCGAGGATTTATCATTCTCGCGAGCTGCGAAGCGCCGGTGCGCCTTTACTAGCCGGTCGCGCTAGGCGCGTCTTCAGCTTGCACCGCGCGCACGCGGTGACTTCACTTGCACGGATGCTACATGCTGCGTCCACCTGCACTGCCTACGGTGAAACTCCTTAATTCAGGTGAATCCGTGAACCTCGAATCCTCGCATCATTTTTCATCGCGCGTACTCTACGCCTTCCCGCAGCCGCCCAACTCTCCGTCGGCGGCAATGTGGAAACCAAACGCACCCTCGCTCCGCCCAAGCACGTCGTCGAACAAGTCCGCGCCTACCGCCTGGCCAATGAAGACGCATCATGCGCGAACTCCGCGAATTTCTCGCCATTCCCAACGTCGCCAGCGACACGCCCAACATCGAAAAAAACGCCACGCGCCTCAAGGAAATGCTCGGAAGCCCGCGGCATCGAAACCCATCTGCTCTCGATCGAAGGCCGCGGTCCGGTCGTCTTCGGCAAACTCGACAGCCGGAAGCGCCACGCGACCAGTGATTTTCTACGCTCACTACGACGGCCAGCCCGTCGATCCGTCCGCCTGGACCGACAAATCTCCCTTCGACTCCCGTCCTCCGCGACAACTCAATCGAAGCCGGCGGCAAAACGCATTCCCTACCCCGACTCCGGCGGCAGCGCGCCAAATTCCTACCAAGACGACTGGCGCATCTACGCTCTGCTCCGCCTCCGACGACAAATCCCCCATCGTCGCCATCCTCGCCGCGCTCGACGCACCTGCGCGCCAAAAATATTCCGCTCGCCGTCAAATCTGAAATTCATTCTCGAAGGCGAAGAAGAAGCCGGCTCCGCTCACCTTCAGCAAACTCTGCAGCTTCACAAGAATCTTCTGCACGCCGATCTGCTTGATCACCGGCGACGGCCCGTCCATCCAATCCGGCAGGCCGCTCATTTCTTCGGCAATCGCGGCGACATCGGTCTCGGACATCACCGTGTACGGTCCGGTGCGCTCGCTGCACAGCGGCCACTACGGCAACTGGGCGCCCAATCCCGCGCATGACTGCTTCTCCCGCGCTCTCGCTTCAATGAAAGACGAAAACGGCCGCGTGCTGCATTCCCGGCTATTACGATGACGTCGATCCCGCTCGGCCCCGTCGAACAAGCCGCGCTTGAGCGCCATGCCCGTCAACGATGCCGACCTTCAGCACGAACTGGCATTGCCAAGCCCGGATGGCGGCGGCAAAAAATTAGTGGAACTGCTGCAGGAACCGTCCCTCAACATTCGCGGCATCCGCAGCGGCAGTGTCGGCGAGCAAGCCACCAACATCGTCCCGACAAGCCGAAGCCTCCCTCGAAGCCCGCCTCGTCAAAGGCCAAGACCCGCAACAAAAGTTCGAACAGATCGCCGGCTTCATCCGCAAACAAGGTTTCTTCGTCGTGGACCACGAACCGACGCTCGAGCGAACGCCGCGCACACCCGCATCGTCGCCAAAGTCATCGACGAGGGCGGCTACCGCGCCTCCCGCACCCGCATGGACTTGCCGGTCTCCAAGGCTCTAGTCCGCGTCATGCAAGACGCCACCAACAACCAGACCGTCGTCGCTCCCACGCTCGGCGGCAGCGTTCCCATGTACATCTTCGAAGACCTCGGCCTGCCCTGGATCGGCGTCCCCATCGTCAACTACGACAACCACCAGCACTCCGCCGGACGAAAATCTCCGCCTCGGACAACTTCTGGTCAAGGCATCGAAACCTACGCCGTTCTCCTAGCCGACCTGGACTGGTAAGCCCAGTCCCGCGCTTTGGGAGTTCTCTGCCTCTGGTAACTTCAGCCTTGCTCGGATTCCGTACCGTTTGCACTACAAGATTGCCATGCGCGGCTGAGTGATCCCCTTTCTCCCCAGTCAGCTCCCATAACCCAGTATTTCAACCACCACACCCGACGCACCCATACCGCAGTCACTGGTTTTTACCATGAGATAAATAGTTATATGCTATTGTTCTCATACTATCATTCCCCTGAAACTCGCGATCCAGCCATCGCTACCGAAAACGAAACTAACCGCCGTCTTTCCACACTCTATCATTTCGCCCAGGCAACTCTTTTCCTCTCAGCACTCCTTCACTTTTTCATAGTTCTCTCGCGTCCTTGCTTTCGGAGGTTTACGGACGGCAGGGTAGGCGGAGGGGTTTAAAAGAGAAAGGCGGCAACTACAACGAAAGAAAATTCTTCAACAGCTGCTTCCCGGATTCCGTCAGCACCGACTCCGGATGGAACTGCACGCCTTCGAGCTTATGCCTCCGGTGCCGCACTCCCATGATGATCCCATCCGTGGTCTCCGCCGTAATCGTCAGCTCCCTCGGCAGCGATTTCCGCTCCACGATCAGCGAGTGGTAGCGCGTGGCCGTAAACGGCTTCGGCAATTTCCGGAAATACGCCTTTGCCGTCATGATGAATCTCGCTGGTCTTGCCGTGAAACAATTTCGGTGCGCGCACGATCTTTCCGCCAAACGCCGCGCCCAGCGCCTGGTGCCCCAGGCATACGCCCAGGATCGGAAATTGTCCCGCCAGCCGCTGAATCAGCTCGATTGAAATGCCCGCTTCCTGCGGCGTGCACGGCCCTGGCGAAATCACGATCCGCTCCGGCTTGCGCCGCACGATCTCTTCCACCGAAATCTTGTCGTTGCGATGCACTTCCACTTCGCAACCCAGCTCGCCCAGATACTGCGCCAGGTTGTAGGTAAACGAATCGTAGTTGTCGAACAAGCAGAATCATTGTTTCGTCTCTGAGTCACTCCCGCGCACTCTTCATTCGCCGTTTCATTCGCCGTTTCATTCACCGTTTCATTCACCGTTTCATTCACGATGATGCGCGGCTTCCAGTGCGCGCAGCAAGGCTTTCGATTTGTTCACCGACTCTTCGTATTCGCCGTTGCGGAGTCGAGTCGGCCACAATTCCTCCGCCGGCCTGGATGTAGCGCCACACCATTTTTGATGACCATGGTACGCAGCGCGATGCACGAATCCAGATTGCCCGCAAAATCCAGGTACAAAATCCCGCCGGCATAAATTCCGCGCCGCGTTTTTTCCAGCTCTTCGATAATTTCCATCGCGCGAACTTTCGGCGCGCCGGAAACCGTGCCCGCCGGAAAACACGCCATCAGCGCATCGAAACAATCCACGTCCGGCCGCAGCTGCCCGCGCAAACTGGAAACCAGATGCATCACGTGCGAATAGCGCTCCACGGTCATCAGTTTTTCCACGCGCACGCGTTCCGTACTCGCACACCCGGCCCAGATCGTTGCGCCCCAGATCCACCAGCATGATGTGCTCGGCGCGCTCTTTTTCGTCGGCCAGCATTTCCCGTTCCAGCCGCTGAATCTTCCGCTTCGTCTTTTCCGCGCCACCGCGTTCCCGCAATCGGCCGGTAGAAAACGTCGCGCCCCTGCACCTTCACCAGCATTTCCGGCGAACTGCCCACCACGGCCACATCGTTCAATTGCAGATAGAAAAGATACGGCGAAGGATTCAGAGCGCGCAGTTCGCGATAAATCTGAAACGGTTCGGCTTGCGTCTTCGCGGAAAATCGCTGGCTGATCACCACCTGAAAAATGTCGCCGGCGCGAATATATTCCTTGGCTTTGCGCACCGCGTGCCAGATACGCCGGCTTCTTGAAATTCGAAGTCGACCTGCGGCGGCGCGGTTTCTTTGCCTTCGGCTTTCGTTCGCGTTGCTCCGCCGCGACCGGTTGTTCCAGCAGCTTCCGCGTGCGCTCAATTTCGCTTTACTGCCGCGTCGTACTTCTGCTGCAGCGATCCTTTGCCTTCGGTAAACACGTTGCGCACAATCCACAGCCGGTGCTGCACGTGATCGAACGCAATCAGCCCGTGATAAAACATCAGCACCGCATCGAACAGTCCGATCTCGTCGCGCAGCTTTTTCGGCAGCCGTTCGATCAGCCGCACCATGTCGTAGCTGAAATAGCCGATGGCTCCGGCGATCAGCGGCGGCAATCCCGGCAAACGCACCGGCTCGGAACCGTTCAATCCGCTCGCGCAGAAACGAAACCGGATCGTTCTCTTCCCAAATCACGCGATCCGCGGCTTTCCAGCACGCACGCGCCGTTGGCGTAGCGAAACACTTCCTCCGGATGCGCGCCCGGCGAACGTGTAGCGCGCGATTTTTCGCCGCCTTCCACCGATTCCAGCAGAAACGAATAGCGCGCGCCCTGCGCGATGCGCAGATACGCGCTCACCGGCGTCAGCAAGTCCGCGGAAAAAACGTCGTAAACGGGAATCAGGTTTCCCTGTTTGGCGAGGCGCGAGAATTCGGCAAACGTGGGCTGGATCATTGGACCGTAATCAGTTTCAGTAATCGGTTCTGAGTTAAACTCAAACGCCGGATTGCGAATCGAGCATCCGGCTGAGCAATTATCCACTAAAACTTGCAATCGCGCTCGCCGTCGCCGGCGATCGTAAAGCTTCCTATGACCGCGCGATGTTTCTTCCGCCCGCAGCTTGGCCATCACCGCGCTGGCGCATCGCCGCTTCTGCGGACGGCGCTTTCCCATCCACAACTCCCACTGCGCGAAACCCTGCGCCAGAAACATTTCCACGCCGGAAACAGTCGCTGATTCCTTTGTGCCGCCGCAATCCGCAGAAGTTGCGTTTGCAGCGGCCGGTAGATCAGATCCATCACCATGCTCGCAGTTCAGTTCTTCGCGCCAGCAAGCGGCGACTTGGTCGGCATGCGGATACATTCCCACCGGAGTGGCATTCACAATCAGCTCGAAACACGCGCAACTGCCAGATGCTTCGCGCAATCGCTTGTGCGCCGCAGGCTGCGCGTGCCAGTTCGCGCGCGGCCGATTCCGCGCCGCGCGCAAATCAACACTTCCGCGCCCGCATGCGCCAGCGCAAAGGCAGCCGCGCGCGCCGAGCCGCCCGCGCCGAAAATCAGCACTCGGCTGTCCTGCAGATGCAATTTGCCATCCAGCGCCCGCAAGCACGCCCAGATAATCCGTATTCGAACCGTGCAATTTCCCGTTTTTCGCCAACGACCACGGTATTCACCGCGCCGATTTTCTCCGCCATCGGCTCGCACTCGGCCAGATATTTCATGATGGCCTGTTTGTGCGGCAATGGTGACGCTGAATCCGCGCAGCCCGAATTCCGGAATCGGCCTTCACAAATTCTTCCAGATCTTCGCACCAGGAATGGCAGATACACCGCGTCGCGTTTCGTCGGCAACGAAACCGGTGTTGTGCAGCAGCGGCGAAAGCGAATGCCCGATCGGATTTCCAATCACTCCATAAATTTCCGTCTCGCGCGTAACGGCATCCGCGCGATACAAGGTGTTTGAATTCGCGCAGGCTCACTTGTCCTGGCGCCGTCGCTGCGGCCACCGGAGCGTACGCCAGCGCGCTTCCCCGGCTCAGCGCCAGACAGCCGCGCCGGCAGCCCAACTTCTCCCATCGGCACCGCCACCAAATCCGACGAATCCTGCGCCAGCCGCAGCAACTCCAGACTGTCTGAAAGTCGACCGCGCGCGAACTGCAATTTTGACCGCGTCGGCTTCGCCGCGCCGCGCATGCAGCAGAGTTGCGCGGCAGCGGCGGCGTCCGCTCAAAATCGTGGATACGACAGCAGAATCTTCGGCGGCACCGGCAACGACCGCGCCGACTGCCCTGGGCAGTTCGCGCAACGTTTCGATTTCCAGATCGCACCACTGGCAACCGGCTTCGCGCGCCTGGCCCAGCCAGTACAGTTCCGCCTGCGCGCCCCGGCCAGTTTCCCGCCGCCCAGAATTCGCCGGCAAGTCGCCACCAGAGTCAGTCCCTTCTTCTGGAATTTGCCGAGCGCCGCCAGAAACGTCGTGCGCTCGCCGGTCGGACCGCAGCCAGTCCAACCGCAGCTCCATCGTTCGGGTGTAACGGCTGGCCACGCCGAAGCTGAGATCATTGCTTCTCGGGCCGTGGGGGTGGCAACTACGGCACAAAGCCGTTGCTCGGAAGGCATCCGGGTGTGCTGGCGATGTGTCGGCATATGATTGAAAACAAAAGATATAGCATGGCCGTATCAAACGTGTAAAGCGCCCAGAGCCAATTTCTTGACGGTACTGGAACGCGTTGCTATTTTCGGGTTGGATAGTCCCCGCACGGCCCTCTTCAGATCAGGGTTGCAAGTAGGAACCCTGAAAAGCCAGGGCGTGCATTGAAGGAGTCTTGTAATGCGCGCAAATGTCGCAGGTTCGTGCCTTTCGCTGATTTTCAGTGCCGCAGCTTGCCTGGCGCAGGATGCGCCCCTATGCACCCAGCCGTTGTTCCCCCGACTCATGCCTGGCGAAGCACGGTGTACTGCGCTCGGGCTTTTACACCAATCAGAAAGTTTCCGATGACCTTCGCCTGGTCAGCGGCGAGCAGTCCGAATACAAAGGTAACCTTTGCGACCGCTCGGGACATCGTCTACTCTGAGCAAGGGTACGTAGCCAGGGCGTGAAAGACGGCGACCGCTTCTCGGTGGTTAGCGCGGAGCAGTGATCCTCTGAAGGTGCGATGGTTCAAGTGGCAGGAAAAGCTGACCAATGCTATGGGCACGCATTACGCGGACCTCGGTCAGCTGGAAGTCATCAAGGCGCAGCCAAACGTTGCCATCGCCAAAGTTTCCATGAGTTGCGATATGATGCAGCGCGGCGACATCGTGCGCCCTTTGCGGAACGGCCCGCTGGACCATTACAAGGACGCAACGGCGTTCGACATACTTGGCGCCGGTAAGCGGCAAGCCGGTGGCGATGGTGGTGCGCGGCAGAGACACCGCGACAGATGACCGGCCGCTGGGACACCGTTTACGTGAATCTGGGACGCCACGCCAGGGCGTCAAGGTTGGCGACTATTTCCGTATCTTCCGGTACCAGGGTACGCGCGCCGAAACGGTGCCAATCGAGAGAGGATATCAGGACCGGATGTACGGGTTCGGAAGCAATCCAAAGCGCTACGAATGGAACGACTTGCCGCGCGAAATCGTTGGGCGAAGGCATCGTATTGAACGTCAGCCAAAATTCAGCCACCGTGCTGATCACCGTCACCCGCAACAGGTTTTCGCCGGCGACTACGCGGAACTGGAATAGTCGCGAAAACAATAATTTACGGGAGGCAGTGGCCCGCGAGGCAAACACTTCGCGGGCTTTTTTCTGCTCAGACAGCCGCTGCGGTGGCCTTCCATCGTGAAAAATTTCGCAGGTAAACGCGTAGATTTGAGTTAACGGGTCGCGTCCAGGCCGCCGGCGCAAGTCCGGCCTTGCGGCAGGTTTCTTCGAGAAACCGCGCTGTGCTGAGCCGGTGTTCCGCCGCCACCTGCGGTAGCAACAACCTCTGGCGACTCCCGGATTCGACCACTAACCCATGTTTCCCGATTTCAATGTCTTTAGCGTCAATCGGAAAAGAGGCGAGTAGCAGCGAAATTTCAATCGACATGCCAGGAACTTCTTCCGGCGCGAAGCGGTGGAAAACGCGGATCGCGAAACGCCGCGCTTCTTGCGCGCAGTGCACGATGGCTTTCGCGCAAGCGGCCGCGAGCTTCGATCAACGCCGATACATCCACGTAGTTTTCCGAAGACCTGCACGGTCACGAAAACGCCCGCGAGGTTGCGAAAAGCAAGGGGGCTCGGGCTCGAGGGACTTCGGCGAGTCTTTCCTTCGAAGACACTGACGATTGCGGCGCGCGCCAGCGCCAACATGGCCAGCGCGTCTCGCCGGGAGAATTGCTAATCAGGAAGGGACGACATCCTCGGACTTCGCGCGAGCTTCCATCATGCGCAGTTTCCTGCGCTGCTTGATGCGGCCGTCGAGCTGGCTCCAGAAGCGGAAAAATATTGCGCCGCGGAAACCAGAGCGCTGGCCACCACCAGCCACAGCAGCACCCAGCAATCGGCTTGAGCGACGGGTAAGCGGCGCCGGCGATCAACACCGCAACGGCGCACGACCTGCAAGCACCATTTTCGTTTTTCCGAGCGCGGAAGCGGCAATGGTCAAGCCTTCGGCGGAAGCAATGTTACGCAGACCCAGAACCGTAAATTCCCGACCGATGATGATGACCACCATCCATGCTTCGACCAGGTGCATATCCACCAGCGCAATGAACGCCGCGGAGATTAACAGCTTGTCGGCAATGGGGTCGAGCAGAATTCCCAGAGTGGTGACTTGCAAACGGCGTCGCGCAAAATATCCGTCGGCCCAATCGGTGGCCGCTGCGGCCAGCAGAATCAAAACGCCCCAGAATTCGAAGCGCATGTGCAATCCCCACAACCCGACGTTCGGACTGCGGGTCAAGAGCACCGCAATGAGCAGCGGCACGAAAGAAGATACGCAGCAGCGTGAGTGCAGTTGGGAAGATTCATTGAGCGCGCAAGCGCCCGCAACCAGCATAATGGATCGGATACGGCAGCAAAACGACTATAAGCTGCGAGTTAGTGGGCGTCAACGGCAGGTCGGAACGATCATTCGCGGGCCGAGACAGGTACTTGAGGGTTAACAACGAAACTGGCTGGCAAAATCCAAGGGTAAGGCATATACCTTTTCGTAACAGAGGTGCCCTATGAGCTGTGCAAATTCGTACAAACAGTTGCGGCGAAGGATTTGCCAAGGAAATGCCGTTCATCATCCCAGTAATCTTGCATAACGCTATTTGTTATCAACAACTTATCGACCGTACATTTTTGACAGTGTTCAGCGACTGAAGCAATTGAATAACCATTCGGGAAACCGTGCCGCGAGGATTTCCACAACGATTTCCACCGCGCCCGGCGAGGGCTCATCTGCAGCCGGAGAGCGCCGTCGAAGGAGTACTGAAAAGGCCAGGGATTTTAGAGCATATTTTCGTTTGTTTACCGGACGTCATCCAGAGGCTAGGCGCCCGAATTCCATGTACCCTCAGATCGCGCGCGGTCCGCGCAGCAAGCGCACCGGCAGCATGAAAATCGCAGCTGAGCAGTGCGAACACCCGTGCAAGCGTGATTCCAACGATACGAAACGGCAGGACTGATCAGCCAAACAAACGGATACGCGATCAGCGCCAGCAACGCCAGCGGCCAGCAGAGCACCAACAGGATGCACCACAGAAAGAATCCGGCCACGAATCACCTCTCAGCTTGAATAAACGGCACGCTCAAGCTTAAAAGTTCCGTTGACCGCGTAGTCCTGCAGCTTCAGCCGGCGCGCCACGTGGAAACCGGCACTTCGGCATCGAGCAGCATGTGCGAATCGTCCAGCTCTGAATGAAATACGTGACCGAGCGCATGCACCAGCGCACAGCGTACGACCTTCGGCCAGCGGCAAGCGCAAGGAAAGTCTTTCGCACGGGATCGGCCGGCAGCGTCTCGATCCGATGCGCTGCAGTAAGTTCGTCGAGTCCTTCGCCTGGTGCAACGCGCAGAAACCAGAACTGAGGTCGAGTTGCCTTCCGGCGGATGCGCGGCGGACTTCGCCACTCGCGCTTTTTCTTCCGCGAAGGCAGATCCATTTTATTCCACACGCGAAGGGTCAAGACGCCCGGCGACGCCGAGCTCAGCCGAGAATCTTGTTCACCGCTTCGTCCAGCTCCTGATGATGAGCGCTCGAGACGTCGCTGACGTGCACAGATCAGCGCGCGGCCTCCTGCACTTCTTCCAGCGTGGCGCGAAACGCGTCATCAGCAAACCTTCGGCAGGGCGCGAATAAACCCTACGGTGTCCGGAGCAGCAGCACGCGGCGGCCGGAAGGTAAGCCGCAACGCGCGAATCGTCGGGATCAAGCGTCGCGAACATCCGCGAGGAGACCAGCACCTCGGCGCGGCTGAGCGCGTTGAACAGCGTCGATTTTCCGGCGTTGGTGTAGCCGACAGAGCGATGGTGCCCGAGCGGCACGGAATTGCGCGCCTGGCGGCGCAGCGCTCGCTGCTTGCGCACCGTCTTCAATGCTGTTCTCGATTTTGCGAGACGCGGTCGCGAATCCGGCGGCGGTCGGTTTCCAGCTTCTTTCACCAGGGCCGCGAACGCCGATGCGGCCCGCCGCCACCGCCCGCGCCGCCCGCGCTGCCGCCGGCGCCTTTGCCGCCCAGGCGGGACATCGCGGCGCCCTTTGCCGGTCAGCCGCGGAAGCATGTAATTCAATTGCGCCAGTTCGACCTTGCAGCTGGCCTCGCGGCTGCGCGCATGCCGCGCAAAGATATCCAGGATCAGCTGCGTGCGATCGATCACCCGGCGCTGCGGTGTGTTCTTTCGATGTTGCGCTGCTGGCACCGGAGAAAGGTCGCTGTCGAAAATAATCAGCGGCGCATCTCGGCGCTGGCTTCTGGCGCGAATTTCGTCGCAGCTTGCCGCGGCCGACCAGAGTTGCGGGATCAGGCTAGCGCGCAACTGAAAACGGTGCCTGGCGATGGAAGCGCCCGGGCGCTGCGTGAGCGAGCTCGACCAGTTCCAGCCAGGCGATTCGCGCCCGGCAGTGCCGGCTGGCAGGCCAACGCGCGGAGAGCGCTTCGCGGCAGACGCCGACGAGAAGTGCTCGCTCAGTCAGGGACGCTTGCGCGGTTTTCATCGTTCGTCGAACCGGGAATCGGCCACGCCTGTGTTACGGCGAAGAGTCAGGAGTTCATCTCGCCGAGTATACGCTGGCAAGACGCACGGCAGGAAATCCGCCGAAGTGCCGCGATCGCCGCGCGGCCAGCTGAGCTCGGATTCTGATGGCACTGCCGGCAGCGATCGACCATCCGGCGCCAGAACCAGCAATTCGCGCTGCCAGTAAGGCTGATTCACCGCTGTAGACGTCTGCCTTGGCAGGCGTATCGAGTTTGGTGCTTGAGCTCGGCGTAGAGTGCGTCCACGTCGCGTACGTCGATGTAGTAAGCGAAGCGGCGAGTGCCGGGAGGTGCGGCAGGCTTAGCCGTCTGCTCGCAGATGCGGAAGCCGCGCGGTTTCGCGATGGACGTGGGCGTAGTCGCGCCAGCGCGCCAGCTGCGCTTCAAAGACCCAGCATGGCGGTGAAGAATCTCACAGCGCTTTCCAGGTGTGGTCCGTGCATGAACGGGTGCAGATCTGGATGAAGTTGACATGTTGCCTGCGCTCCTGCGCCGGAGACTACCACACGCTTTAGGCAGATCTGGTGAAGAGAAGCCCTTGCCGCCAGCCGGCGCCGGGCTGAGACTCGTTCCTCTGACAAGAATCCGCGAGCGGTTGCTTGCAAAGAGCGTTCATCGCCGAAATCCCGCCGAAGCCAGTGCACGTCCTGGCTTCGCGGCGAAACCGCGACGCTGGCGCTTGGCGGCTCGCCGGGTGCCCCGCTGGATGGCCATGCGTGCCGGCGTCGAGCATGATTTCGCCGCGCAGGTAGCTGCGCAATTCGCCGATAGCCGATAAATTGGGAAACGGCTTGGCGGTGTCCGCGAAGCCGCTGTCCAGCAGGCCGCGAGACTTCGTTGAGCCAGCCGTCCTTTAACATTGTGTCGGTGCGCGCGCGAATCCGCTGGTTGAGCGCTTCGCGGTTCCGGCTGCAGGCCAATTCTGACGGTCACACCAACCAATCAGCGGATTGCGACCGGAGCGATGGAGGTCGGAAAGCGGCTTCCTTGTAAGCATGCAGATCTCGATAGCCCGGATCAGTTTCTGCTCATCGGACGCCGAAATTTGTTGCGCGGAGTGCGGATCCAGGTGCTCCAACATTTCGTGCAAGTGGCCGCGGGCCCTCTCGGCGGCAGAAGCGCGGAGGGATTCGCCGAATTTCTTCGGAGCGCAGGGCAGATCCGGCCGAGTCCATCCAGAAGCGCGCGCAGATACAAGCCAGTGCCCACGGTGAAAATCGGCAAACACGAACGCCCGCGCGGCTCATCGAGAATCGCGATAGCGCGTTCACGATAGCCGCCCGCCGTCGATTCTTCCGTCGGTTCGAGAATATCGAGCAGTGGTGCTGCAATATCAGCGCGCTCGTCTGAGCGGGTTTCAGCCGTCCCAATATCAAAAGCCGCGATAGAGCTGTGTCGAATCGCAAGCGATGACTTCGCTGCCAAACTGCTGCGCCAGAAAATGCCGAGTGCCGATTTTCCCGAAGCGGTGGGACCAACAATTGCGACCAGTGGCGGATTCACGGCGGGCACCTTCATCGAAAAAGAATGTGCCAACTGCGGATGACCTGAATGACCAGAACAATGGTGGTGGCAGAATGGAGCCGACAAGTTGTTGGCGGACAATTTTCACGAGAATCCCACCGGCAGCGTTCAAACGCTATTGCTGATTGGCGGCGTCGAGAGGCAAATTGTACAGGAAAATAAAGCGCAAGCGAATTTCCGGCCGCGCAGAACGCCGGCGGCAGATGGTCGAAAGGATTTGACAGAGCGGATCGCAGAAACCGCGGCGCGGTCGAGCGGTTCCTTGCCTGAGCCGAGGAGCCGCTGCGGATCGTCGTTGGGCACGCTGCCATCCCGGCGGATGCTGAATTCGAGCATCACGCGGCCGCGGTCGCCTAATTGTGCGGACTCTGGCATCACCGCATACCAGTTGCGACGAACACTGGCCAGCACCCGCGCCATGTAATCGCTGAAATCCACGCCCTGTCGGGCGTGTGAGGATCTGATACGCGCCATTCATGCCTCCGCCGGGCGTATCGCCTCCTCCCCATGCGGCCACCACTGCCAACCGGCGCCCGCGATGTGGGAGCTGAAAAACCCCGCTCTTCCCTTAAACCTCGAGGCGGAATTGCGGGACATATCGTGTCAGAAGTGTCGCGCAAAGGATTGCCGGAACTTTTCGGCAGCACCCAGGTTCGGCTGGGTTTTTTGGCGCGTCGGGAGTTTCCAATTTAGCGGCCGCGGTATTCGGCGGAGCATCCGTTCGGGGCGGGCGAGTGATGGCGGAGGCTCGGCATTCGGCTTTCGGCAACGGAGCCGCCGGCAGATTCCGGGCCTCCAATTTCGGCTGCGCTCGTTGGCTGAAGGCGCCGGAAGGCTCTGCTCGGCGCGCAGCTTTATGCGTAAGATCCGCGGATCAACTCACCGCGGCGGAGGCGGGCACTGCGTGGCTCCGGGACGAGACAGTTCGAACGCCCCGGAGGACATCGCGAGACGCAAGTCATCTGACGCAGCAATTTCCTGGTCTTCAGCCGATGGCGGCCGACGACACGCAAAAACTTTGGCGGAAAAACCAGTAACAGGATGAGTGGCCCATCGTGAACCACGACCGAACAGATTCGGTCCATGACCGTTGCCGGGTCTGTTTTTGACCCAGCTCTTCGTCGCGCCGAGAAAATTGACTTCGGGCCAGTGGTGCGAAGTATGCTTTCGACCAGCTCGGGAGAGCCGGGCGCAGGTTGGCGGAATAATTTCAGGCGGGAAGCAGCGCCAAGCGGAATGATGACGCGTTCGTCCATCTCCGATGGCTGCGGCGGTAGTCCGAATTTTCTTCAACCTGATAGCTTCGGGATCGATATCGCGCGGCACGACGAAACGCTCAGCGATCGCCATCCAGTCAAGTACCTGCCGGGATGCTCGATTTCGTCTCCAGCGCATTCACCGGCGAGGCCGGAAGGCACCAGGGCGCGATCATCCAAAGTGGTAGGAGCGCCGACGCGCAGTCGGTTTCTCGAGCGTGGATGGTCGGGCGTCGAGGCTGGTACCAGGGACCGTGGGATCATTTCTCGTCTCTTTCTCGGATGGCGAAACGCAGGCAAATCCCGCCGCCGGATGGCCGCCTGTCAGTGAACTGACTTTGCGCGGCGTGTCCCTGGATGCATGCGGTTACACGGGTGGCTAATTCAGCGGCACGCCCCGCCGTGCCGCTGGTTTTGGGTTCTTATGTGCGCGCGACGGCGTCGACAAAGGCTTCCAGCTCTGGCGCAGCGGTTCGACTCCTGCCGAGGGCAATTTTTCAAATGCGAATTCCGGCTGCAGGCCGGGCTGCTTGACCCCGACGCGCAATGCGTCGCGCCGAGCGTAATCGAGCGAAATATACCCGTGCTGCTGGAAGAACGAACCTTGCGAACGCGTTCGGTGGAGACCCGGCTGGCGGTGACGTTGGCGACCGCGCCGCCGGAAAATTCCAGCACGCGCATGGGCGATGTCCACTTTGTCGCTGAGACACGGGAATGCCGACGGCTTTCACTTCGGTGACCGGTTCGTCACCAGCGCCAGCAAGAATGTCCAGATCGTGAATCATCAGGTCGTAGATCACGTCCACGTCGAGACTGCGCGGCGTGAACACTCCCAAGCGATGCACTTCGAAAAAAGCGGCCGGTTGATGAATCGGCTCAACCGCCAGCACCGCGGGATTGAAGCGTTCGACGTGGCCGACCTGCAGAATGCGTGCATGTTTCTTGCGCCGGCAGCAAGTAGCGCATCGCGCTTCGGCAAGATTCTGGGCCATGGGCTTTTCACGACCAGCACATCAATGCCAGCTCCATCAGGCGGCAGCCCACTTCGGCGTGCGCGACGGTCGGCACCGCGACGCTGGCTGCGTCGACGCTGGCCTCGCATCGCTTCCAGGCGTAGAGAACTGCTTGGTCTGAAATTCTTGCGCGAAGGCGGCGGCTGCGCGCCGGATCTCGTGTCGAAGACGCCGAGCCAGCTCGCGCCGATTCCATTTCGCGATACACACGGGCGTGATTGCGGCCGAATTCTCCGCAGCCGACTACCGCCACACGGAATGCGCTTGCTTTCGCCGGCGGCCGTCATTCTTGTCTTCTTCCCTCGGACGCGCGCGATCTGGTTCCGCCTGCGGCGGGGGCAAAAGCCTGAATCGCGATTCCCGCTTCGTCGGCGGCGGCGATCAAGCGCTTCGCGATCGAACAGCAGCGTGCGCTCGCGCGTCGATGGCCAGACGCGGTTGCGCTCGCGGAGCCTTCATCGTAGCGATGGTGGGCAAGCCGACCACCGGAACATCGAAGCGCATATCCTGCTTCGGCTTGCTGACTTTCACGACCACCAGCGGTTTTCCGGCAGCGATGCGCGCGCGCGCGCGATGGTTTCGTCGGTGCCTTCCATGGCTTCCACCGCGACGCACGCTTGGCTCGGAACACGACAATCGTTTGCCCGATATCCATGCCGGCGATTTGCCGCGCGACGCTGAGTCCGTAGGCCATGTCCGCTGACTTCTTCGTTGCGGCGAGCGGCGCGTGAGCACACCCGGCGTCAGGCAACAGCGGCTTGAGAAACAACGTCGAGTCCACCAGTCGAATGCCTTCGTCTCTGCAGCACTCGTGCCACCGCGCCGATCAGCGCGTCGGTATTTTTCCGGGCAGCGCGAAAAGCAGCTTCGCCAGTTTCCAATCCGGCCGAATCGCGCTGAAAATCTTGTTGTGCTTCACCTGCCCGGCCATCACCGCTTGCGTCACGCCTTCCTGATGCAGCAGGTCGATGGTCTTGGACAGTTCGCCCAGGCTTACCCAGTGCAGCCGTTGCGCCTGCTTGCCAATTCCGGGTCGGCTTCTTCCTTGATCGCGATCACCGCCATATCAATTCCCTGGCTGCGCGCGCCTTCCAGCACCAGAAACGGAAACCGCCCGTTCCCTGCGATGAGTCCCCAACCATTGTAGTTGGAAATGCTGGTGACGTCATTTAGAAGAAAGCGGCGAGCCTATTTCACAATGCCGCGTTCGGCGGCTTCGATAAATTTGACCAGTTCACGCACATCGTCGGAATCGGCAAAGTCGCGCGCATATCGCTCAAGCGCCTGCGAAGTGTTCAGCTTGGAGCGCAGCAGCGTACGAAACGCGCGCTGCAGCGTTTTCACGCCGCTCGGCCGAAAAACCCCGGCGTTCCAGACCGATGGAATTCGCGCCGAAAGATCTGGTCTCGCGTTCGGTGACGATGCGCGAAAACGGCGGAACGTCCTGCGTGATCACCGTGGAAGCGCCCACATACGCATAACGTCCCACGCGGCAAAATTGATGGACCGGCGACAGTGCGCCGATCGGTCGCGAAGTCTTCAATGGTCACGTGGCCTGCCAGCGTCGCCGCATTCACAAACAGATTGTTGCTGCCGATCTGGCAATCGTGCCCGATGTGCGATGTACGCCAGCAGAAAATTGTCGTTGCCCATGCGCGTGACGCCGCCGCCCTTTTAGTTCCCCGGCTGACCGTCACGTATTCGCGAAAAATATTCTTGTCGCCGGCAATCAGCTGCGTGTGTTCGCCAGCGAAGGTGTAGTCCTGCGGATCGCCGCCAACCACGCAAAAGGATGAAACACATTCTGCCGCGCCGAACTTCGAAGGTCCATGCACCACCGCGTGCGCGATGAAGCACGCAATCCTCGCCAAGCTCCACTCCATCGCCTACCACTGCAAACGCGCCAACCTTCACGCCGGAGGCGAGCTTCGCGAGCTGAAACCGAAGCGCTGAGATGAATAGCGGTTGCGGTCATTACCTACGATGCTCTTTCATTTACTTCGCGGGCTCTGCTTGGCCGTTCTTTGGCCGGAGGCGCCATATCGCGGTCCACCATCTTGCACATCAGCGTCGCTTCCGCAGCCAACTGTCCGTCCACCAGTCGCTTTACCTTGCAGCTTGCAAAAATCGCCGCGCCACGACAGCACCTATCACTTCAATTCTCAACTGATCGCCAGGCACCACCGGACGCCGAAACCTGCGCACCATCCACCGCCAGCAAAAAACAGCAACTTGTTATCGCGGTCCGGAACCTCCAGCAGCAGCAACAATCCGCCGGTCTGCGCCATCGCTTCGATAATCAGCACGCCGGGCATCACTGGCCTGCCCGGAAAATGGCCCTGAAAATGACGATCTCGTTGACGCTGACGTTCTTGATCCCGACGATACGCTTCAGACGCTCAATTTCCAGAATCCCATCCACCATCAGAAAGGGATAGCGATGGGGCAAATATTTCTGGATTTCCATCACGTCCATAATCATCCAAGTTCTCCGTCGCGGCGCCCCAGATTGCGGCTTCTCCGAGTCTCCGCCAAAACTGTTATTATAACGGATACCGGTGCGCTCCCGATGCCCAGTTTGCAAATCGGCCCGCGGATTTGCCACTCGTGTTCCCGGATTGTTAGCATTTGCGGGCCATGAACCCGACGCCGAAACCCAAGAGATTCTGACTGGCTGACTGGCAAGTTGCCGAAATGATTGAGACGCTGCAGACGTTGGTCTGCCGCCGAATCGCCCAGCACTGACAAAGCTGCCGCTGACGCCGGTGCACGTGTCGTTGCCGACGAATGGAGAAAGCGTGGCGGCAAGCTCGATCTGTTCAAACAGAAGCATCGCGGCGCACATATCCGCATCACGCACCCATCAGCCTCTGGAAAATCGAAGGGCGCAGCTCCTGGTGCTTGGACATTACGACACGGTCTACGCCACGGGCACATCTGGCCAAAATGCCGTTCCGCAGCGCCGCCGGCCGCATCTATGGTCCCGGCGTCTTCGATATGAAGGCCGGGATTGTACAGGCGCTTTACGCCTAGAGGCGCTGCAAAATTTCGGCGTTGCGCTATCGAAAACGAATCGTATTCCTGTGGACCTCTGACGAAGAGATCGGCAGCGAATCGCTCCCGCAAACTGATTGAGTCCGAAGCGTAAAGAAGCCAAGCAGTATTCGTGCTGGAGCCGTCGCTTGGCGCAAAGGGCTTGCTGAAAACGACGCGCAAAGGCGTTGGCGAAGCCGAAATAATCGTTCATGGACGCGCATCACACGCAGGTCTGGCTCCGGAAAAAGGTGTCAATGCCATTCACGAACTAGCCATGCAGCTTGCGCGCGTAAGAAATTGGAACGATTTGCCGCGCGGCATTTCCGTCAATGCCGGCACGATCGAAGGCGGCACGCGCCGCAACGTAATTCCTGAATTCGCAAAATCAGTTCTCGACCTGCGCGCGCTGCGCACTCAGTGACATGCAGCGCATCGAGAAAAAGCTCCACGCCTTGAAGCCGATTTCGCTCGGCGCCAAGGTGGAAGTACACGGCGGATTTAATCGCCCACCCTGGAACGAAAATACAGCGCCGGCGCTTTTCAAACGCGCAGCGCAGCTTGGCAAAGAGATGGGTTTAACGATTGGAGAAGCCACCGCTGGCGGCGGCTCCGATGGCAATCTGACTGCCGCGCTTGGCATTCTCCGACACTGGACGGTATGGGCGCGGTAGGCGACGGCGCTCATTCTTCGGGCGAACATATCATTGCCCGCGCCATGCCTCAGCGTGCAGCATTGCTGGCGGTGATGCTGCTCAACTGCTGAAATCAATTCGGAAACTATTTTCTGTCTAACGTTTGCCTCGCAGCGGAGCCAGCCTCGGCAACGCCACTTCGCTCAGTTCCTTGCTGAGCGCCGCAACCTGCCGCCTCTTCGACAAGCTTCCCACCCTGCTTATTCAAGCTCCGCACATAGAACGGCAACGCTTCCAAAAGCAGCGATTCCAGTTCGCGCTCCGATTCCGACTTTCCAATTACAAACCACGAAAATCGGTCCCAAAACTGATCCTTCTTCGAACCTTCCTTGGAATGGCTTCGCCAGCCGCGGAGCTGATCGCTCCGCGCCTGATATAGACCGGCATCGCGCCGTGATACAAAACGTAAATGCCCGATTTGTGACCGGCAACATCTTCAATCTCTTCCAGATTTTCCTGATTGCGCGGCCAGTGCAGCCCAAATTGTTTGATCAACACCATGCGCGTTTCGCCCCGGTATGGCTAGTTCCTATAGTTTTTGCAGATAGCCGACCGTGTCGTGTGAAAAGTCCGCATAGTCACAGTGCATGACCGCTCGCAATGCCGATTCCGCCGACTGGCCGGCAGCGATGCGGTCCAGTATCCGGTCGATGTCAGCTCATTCCACCGGATCGCATTAGGTATTCGACGTTCGCCAGTGCCCACGCATAAGCAGCGGCCGCGGCTTCCGGCGAAAATTTCATCCACTCACCTTCATAGTGCGTCACACTGAGTTGGGGATCGGCCGCGTACATTCGTTCCAACATTTGCGCCATGGCATCGCTGCGTTTGCCCTCCATCCATTGCGCCAGTCCCTCATGGATCCAGGTCGGCGCGTGGCCCAATGTTTTTTGTTGAATAAAGCTATGAGTTAGCTCGTGCCGCAGAACCCGGGAAAGTTCCGGCGTCACCTCCGACAATCCTTGTACCGGCACCCGGATCCGCCCGTCGTTCAACGCGCCCACCCAATTCGGCGCTTGAGTAATATCCGCAAAAGCCTGTTGGGTGTACAAGATGACCCCAATCGAATCCGGCGGCGAATAGCTCAATTCCGTTTCGATCGTTTCATAGTGCCGTTCCAGGTACGCAATATATCGCGGGCCATCGCCGGCTCCGACGGCTCCGCTATACCGGAGCATGAAGTGGACGCTCTCGTTCTCCTTGTACTTAGCTTCCTCAAGTTTGTCGCGCTCCGCTTTCTTCAAAGCCGCTTCCACTTCCGCATCCTGGCGAAGCGATGCGGCGTGTTTCCATTCCGCTACGGCCTGATCGAGCTTGTTCAAACCAGTAGTATGCCCAACCGGACAGCTTCCGAAACTTCCGGATCTTCGGGAACCAGCCTTCGGGCGTGCTCCAAATACTCCAGCGATTGCGTGAATTCGCTTCGGCGCAAATGGATGTAAGCCGCATTCATCAGGAGCACCGGCTGTTCCGGAGCATAAACAAGAGCCGAGCGTTCGTCGGCCAGCGCCAATTCCATATCGCCATGGGCCAGCTCAAATTGCGAAGCCGCGTGATGCGCAAGCGCGGCGTTCTGGTTGGCAATGGCCTTGCCGGAGCGCGCTTCGGTTTCAGGTCGGCCAGGTAATTTCGATCGACTTCGCTGCCCTGAACGACACGCTTTTCTATTTCGGACCTGTTCGGTGGCAGGTCCGCCGCTGCAGGTTCGGTTTCCGGCGGCTTTACGGGACAGCCTCGCCACGCCAGCCGAGGCTTCCACCGTAGGAACGCCGCCTCGCTCAATATGGTCCACAATCGAACGTGGCAGTGTCAGGGTGCCCGAGGGCGTTTCATACGGAAATCTTGTCGCCGGCCTGGGTGACGCTCAGCGCGGCGATGCGTCGTCCATTCTTAAGAACGATGGTGTCGGCGGCAGCGCTCGCGCAAACCGTCAGGCAGCCCAGAACGAGCACAATCCTACGGCGACTTCGCCAGATGCATAGCATCCTCTGAATTTACTCCACCGAGGAAGCGCCGGGCAGGCAACCTTGCTGTGCCATGCCTTATCTGAATACACTGCCAGCATGTTTTTCCGCGCCTCTCAGTTTTTCGCTGATTGCATTCGCCCGTGCTGCTTTTGCCACGGCTCAACAGCCACCGCCTCGCCCGCCACGCGAAACTGCTCGGACCGCTCAACCGGGTACAACCGGATCCTGGCGCCACTTACAAAATTGGTCCGACCAAGCCGCATCGAATTGCGCCGCGGCGACGGCAAACTGAGTTTCGACGAAGGTAATTTGGCGTTCTTTGCTCCGCTAGACGGGAAGGTTACCGGTATTGTGTTTTCGGGCCACGGCCACATCCTGGCCGCTCCTCGGGATCCGGTCGAGAAACAGCAGTTGGCGAGATTTTTAGGCGCTCCAGTGCTCGACCAGGATTTCAGCACGGCTTACATCCGGTTTACTGACGATACGGCTGACCGAACTACTCCGCGATCTTGAAGACTCGCACTGGTCGCGCCGCAGCGAACTCGCGCTTTCGCCGACGCCTGGCAAGCTACCGTTGCTGGCGCGCAATCCTGCCCATTCGTTCCGCATCATGTCGGAAATATTCTCCGACGCTCCGCATCCGTATTTTGCTGCAACGCTCGGCGGCGTCTCCTCAGGTGCATTTGATTTTGTTTACGATCAGGTGCGAGCGGAACCTCAGCTGCTCGGGCAAGGTAGGAAAACCGCCGCTGGCGAAGTTTACTACGACATTTGGGCGTCCTACGGCTTGCCCGGAACGTCACCACCACAGCGCCGCTTTTCATGCCCTGAACTACAAAATCGAAACCACCATTCGTCCGGACAACAGCATCGCCGGAGAAGCGCTGGTGAAAATTCACGTCGAGCGCGCAGTGGCGAGCGGCTGCTGGGATTCCGAGTTTTCCAGCCTGCTGGCCATGGATTCCGCCAGCACTCCGGCGAAACCGCTTTCTCACCTATCCGGACGGCGAACTCTCTGCGGAAGAACGCGCCATCCGCGCCAACGGATTTCTCTACGTTGTGCTGCCGCAAGCACTGCGTGCTGGAGACACCGTCGACCTCAGCTTGAAATATCACGGCAATGTCATCCGCGGCGCGGGCAACGGCGTGTTGTTTGTCGGAGCTCGCGACAAGCTGGTATCCACATCTCGGCGATACCGCAGAATATCTCCGATTACGATCTCGACATTTCATTGGCCGCACAAGCTGCGGCTGGCGGCCACCGGAAACAAACTCGAGGAACACGAAGAAGGCGAGACGCGTACCGGGCACTGGCATACCGAAAAGCCTGCGAGTGTGGCGGGGTTTAATCTTGGTGAGTATACATAATCGGCTCGATGGCCGGCAACGGCTACAACGTTGATGTCTACGCGAATCGACAACTCGGAACAAGCTCTGCTGGACCGCCTGCGGTCGACCAGACCTCGATACCATGAACGTGATCCCGCGGGTCGGCGGTTCGCACTCCGAACGGCTGAGTTTGCCCATGCCGGAACCGCAGGCCCGCTGACGCGCTTAAACAACTGGCGAAAGATATCGATTCCTCGGTGCGATTCTACGAAATATACTCGGCCCGTTCCCGTTCATCAGCTCAGCGTCTCGCAGATACCCGGAACTTTTGGCTCAAGGGTGGCCGGGCTTGCTCTACCTTTCCACCTATTCCTTCCTTCCGCGCGGAAGCCCAGGAGCGCGCCGGACTTTCCACCAGCAGCCAGGAACATTTCCACGATCTGGTGCCATTTCACGAAGTCGCGCATCAATGGTGGGGCAACGCAGTCGGGTGGTCCAGCTATCACGATCAGTGGATTGATGAAGCGCTGGCCACTTATTTGTCGTTGCTATTTGCTGACAGCCAGCGAACTCCTGGATCATCGGCTGCATGTGTGGCTCGATCGCTTCCGAAAACGTCTGGTTGAAAAAGGCGCCAACGATGCCGTGCCGGTCGAAATTGGAAGCTTGATTCTTGGCTCGCGACTCAGTTCATCAAAAGATCCGGAAGGATTCGACCAGCTTGGTCTACGGAAAAGGCGCATGGGTAGTCCACATGATCCGCGAAATGCTACGCGATCCCGCGGTGAAAAACCCCGATGCACGCTTTATTGCCTTGCTTCACACGCTGCAAACCAAGTATGGGTATCAGCGCGCTTTCTACCGATGAGTTGCAGCGCGAAATCGAAGCGGTAATGACACCGGCGATGAATATTGAGGGCCGGCACTCGATGGAATGGTTTTTGCGGATTGGGTGCGCGGCACCGGCATCCCGCGCTATCGCGTGGAGTATTCGACCAAGCGCACTGGATAGAGGATATGTGGTGAAAGGAAAGCTGCTAGCAGAGCGGCGTCGCGGAATCTTTCGTCGCGCCGGTGCCCATCTATTCCAGCAACGGTGGCTATCTTGGCCGCGTAATCGCGTGGCGGGCCAGAGACTCACTTCAATTTTGTTTCTGCGCGCGAACCAGGAAAACTTCTAGATCGATCCGCAAATGACTCTGCTGTGCCTTGTCGACCGCAATTGATTTTTAAACGGCGCGAAAAATGGTTGCTGTGAAGTTCGCTGCGCAGCACATACCTAGAGCGGCTTGCGGTACACGCTCTTCTTTAAACAGCGGACTCTTCTCGGAAATGGCCGCTTTGCCGTCAGCGCCGATCACATACGGGTGGTCCAGCGGGATCCTGTGGCTCACCGCCGATAAAGCCCGCTTGAATCATTTCGCCGGATGCTTCTGGGCGGACGTCCAACTCTTTCGCGAAAACTGTGCTGCGCAATCTCGTTGAGCTGATCGATATCTTCGTCGGATTTCAGCAACTCAAGATTGATACGGGCATTTTCCTTGATGGTTTGGCTCGTTACTGGACTCCAGCACTTCGGCCCACAACAGTCGACGCAATTTCGCGTGAATCGCCTTTTTCCAGAAACCGAGCGGCCATGACTTTCATCCACGAAGCTGCCCGGGCTTCTTGCTGCCATCCAGATACGTTTGACCGGCTTTGGCGAAATCTTTCAGTTCCAGATAATAAACATTTCCCAGGTCCTGATTGAGCCGCCAGTGCATCGGGATTCGCTTGCATTCCGCGTTCGAGCAGCTTGCACTGCAAGGTCCGGGCGGCCGGCACCACGCGGCTCCTGGCTCTCTCAGAAATGTCGCGCCAAAACGGTACGCCGGCAACAGATTCCGGATCGAGCGTAGTGGCCACGTCCAGTAGCGGCCACAAGCTTTCCAGATTGGTGTCCTGCCCGAGGCGCTTGCCGCCGTAGTATTGCACCGCACGCGTCCAGTAAATATCCGCAGCCAGCGGAGCGTATTCCAGCGTCATCATTTTCATTAATCTCGGCGAACGCACCAGCACTTCGTCCTGTTCCTGGTGCATGCGCGTTCACGCTCGATATTTACGTGCCGTTGCAGCCGCCACACGCCGGCGAATCCCGCCGGCAGAACCAGCAGCAGCAGCCCACGCCGCGGACTTTGCGGGCATTACTTGAGATCCTTGCGGGAGAAAATCTACCGCCGCCACGCTAAGAACCATGGCGCAGTAGAGAATCGTGTACAGCGTATCGTGCAGGATCAAGACTCGCCGGAATGCTGCGCCCGTGCGCCGCGGCGCCCATCACATCGTAATTTCCGAAGTTCGGCAGAAGGTAGGAAAGAAATGCGAGAAGAACTTTCTGCGTGTGCGGATTCAGCTGCGTGCGTTTGCAGATTGCGAAGCCCGCGAGAAACAGGCCTGCGACGTACAAACCGCCAGTGAATAGAATCGCCAGCAGCGGTGACGTAAAGCACGAGAACAACATGGCGAGCGCAACCACCAGCGACAGCTTCAGCAAAATAAAATAAATCAGCTACGAGCACGACAGTGTCGCGCGCCAACAATGGCGTGCTTCACGAACAAGCATTGCCAGGAAAAGCCCGGCAGCCATGGCCGCGGTATTCACCGTAAGCGTGAGCACCAGCCCGGTAAACTTGCCGAGCAAAAATTCCCAACGGCGCAATGGCTTGGCCAGCACCGCGTGCAGCGTGCGCTTGTCGATCTCCTTGGAAACCAGTCCGACGCCGGTGAACACAGCGATCAGCAAACCGATCAGCGAAATCGCGCTCAGTCCCGAGGCTGATCGCATGACCACCGATCTCGATGTCCATCGGAGATCTGCCCGACCAGTCACCGCACGAAGCAATCATCAGCAGCGCGAAAAACACCAGGTTGTAGAGCACGCGGTCGCGCACCGCCTCGCGAAAAGTATTTCTGGCGACGATCAGGATATCGGCTCATTTTCCGCTGACCTCGATCGCCGCCGCTTGCGCGCGGTCTTGGCCAACCAGCTCCAGGAAATAATCTTCCAGCGTCAGGCTTGATCTGCGTCACCGAAACTATTTTGGCGCCCGCTCCGCGCAGCTCCTCCGAGCGCTGCGTACAGTTCGCCTTCGATCACACTCATTCGGTAATTCGCGCCGGACTTTGTGGCTTTCGCGAGAATCTGTTGGGCGTTCACAGCGCTCTCTGCCAGCTCAAAATACAATTTCCATTGCTGCGGCGATTTCACTCCCGACGATCGATCCCGGAGCGCTCCGACACCGCGCAATTTTCCGCCGGCAATCACTCCGCACGCGATCGCACAGCGTTTCCGCATCCGACAAAATGTGCGTTGAAAATAAGATCGTCTTGCCGGCATTCTTCAGTTCCAGAATAATGTCGCGTACTTCCTGCGGCCCACCGGATCGAGCCCGGACATCGGTTCATCCAAGATGACCAGCTTTGGATCGTGCAAGATCGCCTGCGCCAGGCCGACACGCTGCAACATTCCCTTGGAATATTTCCGCAGCTGAATTTTCCCTGCGGTCTCCAATCCCACCGTTCTTCAGCATTTTCTGGACGCGTTCGCCGCGTTCCGCCGCGCTGAATCCGTGGAATCGCCCGAAATAATCGAGTACTTCGGCAGCAGTCAGGTAATCATAAAAGTATGGCTGCTCGGGCAGATAGCCGATGTCGCGGTGCATGCTGACATCGCTGACCGCTTTGCCGAGAATCTGCGCAGTACCGGCGGTCGGAAAATAATCCCCATCAGCAATTTGATAGTGGTGCTTTTGCCCGCGCCGTTCGGGTCCCAGAAATCCAAACACTTCGCCGGACTGTACCTGCATGGTCAGGCCTTCGAGCGAGGTTTTTTCTTCAGGTGCAGAAACCCGTGCGGGTATTGCTTGCTGAGATTTTGCGTTTCGATGGCCGGAGCAGTCATAGTCTCTATTCTTGCAAGTCTGCGCTTGGCGTCGTCAACGGCACCGTGCGGTTTGTGGTGCGAAAATCGTAAACTCCAAAATAAAAAGCGCATCCGCGATGCGCTCTTTTCTATTCCTATAACTTCTTGGGGAACTGGACCGTCTGCGTCTTACTTTCCAATCTGCACCAGATCCGCAGGCGGCGACATGGGCATCGGTTTCAGATTTTGTGGATCGCGCCAGTTATCCAGAATACCGATTTGCTGCACGCAGGACACGGTGCAGCGCGGCCCGCAGAATTTGTCCGTGAAATATTCGCGATGGCGCATTTCCGGCGTGTATTTGGAGAGCGGAATTCCGGGATAGCCGCGCTGCTGCGAGCACCAGTGCACCAAACCGTCTTCGCAAATATAGAGATAGCGCGAACCGGAGCGGCAGCGCCAGTGGTGTTCTTTCCGCGCGCGACATTGTGCTGGAATTCGTTGAAGCGCGAAAAGGAACGCTTCGCCGAGATTCATGATCTCTTCAAAAATCTGGATTTGCCGCATCGTTCAGCGCCTTTAGCTGCCCTTATCCGATCGTGGATGATGCCAACAGTGCTGCGTGAAGCCGAGTTCCGATGGCATGATGTGCGATGGCACAGCGCATCTTCCGGATTCTTCACGCCACTGCCGAGCACGGAGTTGATGTTGACCTGAAAAACCGCGAACTGCGAAAGCCATTCCAGGCGGCTGATCCAGCGTCTTCAAACTTTTTTCGAAACTTCGTCCGGGCGTGACGTTATCGATGCTGATCTGGAGATGTTCGAGGCCCGCCGCATCGTTGAGGCTGTTAATGCGCTCTCTGCTGAGCAAAAATCCGTTGGTGATCATTCCAGCGATCATGCCGTGTTTGCGGATGTGGCGGATGATTTCTTCAAGCTCAGGATGCAGCAGCGGTTCGCCCCCGCTGATGGTGATGATGGAAGTTCCCATCGCCGCGAGAGTAGTCCAGACGGAGCTTCATTTCTTCGAGCGGCACGGGTTTCGAAACCTGGTCGTATTCGTTGCAATAGCCGCAATCGAGATTGCAGCGGCGCATCGGGATGATGTGGACCAAGACCGGGTGCTTGGTCGAGAGCAGCGCCTTGCCGATCATTTTGAGCTCGCGGGCGCGGGTCCGCAGAAAGCGCAGTTTGCGCCGTCGTTTGACCTTGGCGGTCGCCGGGACGAGTTGAGTGTTGGTGGACAAGAAATTCACCGCTGCGTTGTCTCTAAATTATACATGACGGTGGCTGGAGGCTTTGCATGCGGGATGTTGGCGCTGTTGCGAAAAAGGTGGGCAAGTGCACCCTGGGTGTAGGTACAAAATGCTCAAAATGCAGGGGTTGCGGGATGGGCAGTAGAAAAGTGTTGAAACACAAAGAGCTTGGAGTGATTGGAAGGATGCGCGCAGAAATTGGGTAGAAGTGGTGGTGGGGATTGCAGTTAGGGCGGATGGCGCAGAAGAGAATTTTGACTCTTCCCATTTTCGGACGAGTGTCTGGAGTTGCGCTTAGAGCGGGGCCAGTGGGCGGTCACGGCGAGACAGCACCTTTTGGTAGTTATAGATAACAGATTGTTACCGTCAATTACGAGATATGGGTGAACTTGCCCGTTCGAAGATGTGCCGGCCTCTGGCGCTCCGGTGCTCGGGCCATTATCACCCAGCGCTTGCGCGCTGAGGTAGCTTTTGGCAGCGCCTACAGCGCTTACCGTGCCGGAGTTCGGAACCCCAGAAGGTTACAAATCGGAACTAACCCGGGAAGAAAGGGTCTTGTTGGCTTGGTCACCGGCGCGGAATTCAGCGGTGCTTGCCTTGGCTCTGGTTTGTTAGCATGAGCCAACTTTGTTAGAGCGCAGTGCGGTTGCGCCACGTTTGATTCCGTCGGTTGAAGGCGGATGAGGATAACTCCATGAAAACATTGCTCGCGCTCGGGTCAATGGCTCTGGGCTTGCACGGCGGTGTTGTTTGCGCAGACCAAGCCTGCAAGCGACGGAGAGATCCAGATCAAACAGCTGGAGCGGGCCTGGAACCAGGCGGAAGCCAAGCACGACGTGGGCGCGCTGAAATCCATCGTGGGCGATACGCTGAGCTACATCGATTTTGACGGAAGCATTATGAATAAGGCTGAATACCTGGAGGACGTGACCAAGACTTCCTATCAAGCGGATCACCTTTACGATGAAGGTTTGAAGGTGAATGTTTACGACAACGCGGCGGTGGCCGTGGCGTGTATCGGGAGACGGGCACCAACAAGGGCAAGACCTACACGCACCGGGTACGGTTTACGGATACCTGGATCAAGCAGGTCGGCGTATGGCGCTGTGTGGCCAGCCAGAATACGCTTATCCCATAGAGGGATTCATGTTGCCCAGGCCGTCCAAGCGCCCTTGCTCTCCAGATCGTCCTCGTTCAGCGCTTGGAGCAGAACCTCGCAGTATTCCTGCGAACTCCGCCCACGCTTGGGAGCGAAACCAAGGAGGGCGATTCTTTAAGCTCTTGTCTGGTCATGGCGGCACTTCAAGTTCTAATGGCAAGTAGCCAGCATCAGAAATATAATATTTTGCAAATGGAGGAATCCGGCCTACTGGCGGCCAACCGAGCAATCTTTACATTTCAACTCTTTCACTTTTATACTCTTCCCCGAACCCGAGGAGCAGACCGTGTCTGACGCCGCAAAGCCTGCATCAACTCTCCATCAGCAATCTTCCGCCAACGAACGTTCTTGCGACCGGTGGACTCAGCCGCAGTGAATCGGACTCGATGGGCAAGATGGAGGTGCCGGCGGACCGTTATTACGGTGCGCAGACAGCGCGCGTCTTTGATTCATTTTGCGATTGGCCAAGACACCATGCCGCCGGAGCTGATTCGAGCGTTTGGGATATTGAAAAAGCGGCAGCGCTGGTGAATCAAGATCTGGGCAGAGTTATCGGCCGAAAAGGCCAGGCTGATCACCCAATCGGCGGATGAGGTGATCTCCGGCAAGTTGAACGAACATTTCCCGCTGCGAATCTGGCAAACCGGCAGCGGTACGCAGACCAACATGAACGTGAACGAAGTGATCGGCAACCGCGCGATTGAAATTGCAGGCGGAGCGATGGGCAGCAAGAAGCCGATCCATCCGAATGACGACGTGAATATGTCGCAGTCGTCAAACGATACCTTCCCTGCCGCTATGCACATTGCGGCGGCGACCGAGACTTCGCGCACGCTGCTGCCGGCGCGTAAAGAAAACTGCGGGATGCGTTGATGCCAAGGCCAAAGAGTTTGGTCCGATCGTGAAGATTGGGCGAACGCATTTGCAGTGACGCAACACCGCTTACCGTTGGTCAGGAATTTTCTGGATGGGTTTCACTGCTCGACCGCGACATGGTGCGCATTTCACAGGCGTTGGATGGACTCTACGATCTGGCGATTGGCGGGACTGCCGTTGGGACGGATTAAATGCGCATCCGGAGTTTGCGGAACGCGCGGCGCGAAAAATCAGCGAGTTGAGTGGACTGCCGTTTCGCTCGCATCCCAACAAGTTTGCTTCGCTTTCGGCGCACGATGAGATCGTGTTTGCGTCGCGGCGCGCTGAAAACGCTGGCATCTTCTCTAATGAAGATTGCCAACGATATTCGGCTGGCTGGCCTCCGGGCCGCGGTGCGGACTTGGGCGAACTGATGCTTCCGGAAAACGAGCCGGGCTCGTCGATCATGCCGGGAAGGTGAATCCCACGCAGTGCGAGGCGATCACCATGGTGGCGATTCAAGTGATGGGCAATGATGCAGCGATTGGATTTGCCGGTTCACAAGCGAAATTTTGAACTGAACGTATTCAAGCCGGTGATGATTTTCAACTACCTGCACTCGGTCGGAACTGCTGGCGGATTCGTAATTCGTTTGTCGAACACTGCGTGCATGGCATTGAAGTGAATCGCGACATTATCGATCACTATGAAAGATTCGCTGATGCTCGTGACGGCGCTGACTCCCAAGATTGGGTACGACAATGCGGCGAAGGTGGCGCATACCGCGCACACATGAGCACACTTCGTTGCGGCAAGCGGCATTGAAGCTGGGGTTCCTGAGCGGGGAAGAGTTTGACGCACTGGTAAAGCCGGAGGATATGACGCATCCGTGAGCGACTCCTCGTCGTCCGACCCGAAATGCACATACCGATTTTTTTGTTCACATGAAATGAATCTCAACCGCTGCGGTAGCTCTTGAGTTCTAGGGGATTTCTAGGGTTCTTAGAGGTCCATGAAATGGGGTCGGCCGGACCCAGATTACGAAATCGAACTATCGATTTGGGATCCATTTTATTCTTCGGGTGGCGAGCAGTACTCCACGTCGGATCGGGCAGATTGGGTCGTTTATGTCTCGCCCGAGTCGTCGATAACGATAAGCGGGGGTGGCTGAGTAACATCTTCAAGAATGAAGGGCCGGATTGGAACAGCCGGAGCTCCGGCGGGCCGTTTTCGACTAGCGATTTAATAGGAACGTGGAATACAAAATGACGCGAGAATCAGAAAGTCCGATATCCCGAGCAGCGCTCGCGCAATTGGCTATGCCAGATTGTACTGCTTACAATTTGCTGCGTTTCCTCCGCTCTGTACACTGACGCTCAGGAAAAGTTACGCTGAAGGCGACGCCGAAGACGGTGGCGTGGGGCTACTACGACGCGAAGGCAGCGCCGGTGCTGCGCATCAAGTCGGGCGACACGGTGGAGATTGAAACGCTGATCACGACCAGCCCGAAGCGGCTGGAGAGAGGCGGGCGTGCCGCCCGGATCAGGTGGAGCGATCGCTGCGCGACATTACCGACCAGGTGAAAGACAAAGGGCCCGGCGGGCACATCCTGACTGGACCGATCTTTATTGAAGGCGCGGAAATCGGGCGACGTGCTTGGAAGTGAAAATTCTGGCCGATCCAAGCTGGCGATTCCTTACGCGTACAACGCGATTCGGGCCGGGCCGCGGCTATCCTGCCGGACGATTATCCCTATTCGAAAACAAAAATCATTCCGCTGGATGAAAAGCGGATGGTGGCGAAATTCGCGCCGGGCATCGAGATTCCGCTGCATCCCTTTTTCGGGAGCATGGGCGTCGCGCCGCCGGAAAGCGCGGGCCGCTTCAACAGCGCACCGCCGTGGGTCATGGCGGGCAATCTGGATAACAAGGACCTGGTGGCCGGGATCGACGCTGTACATTCCCGTGCACGCACCGGGCGCGCTGTTTGAAGTGGGCGACGGACACGCCGGACAGGGCGACGGCGAAGTGGACATCACCGGCGCTTGGAGACTTCTCTGGTCGGCACGTTTCAATTTGTCGTGCGCAAGGACATGCACCTGAAATGGCCGCGCGCGCGGAAACGCCGACGCACTACATCACCATGGGATTGAACGACGATCTGAATGCGTGCGCTACGCTGCGCAGTGCGCGAAATGATCGATTTCCTGGTGAGGGAAAAACATTTATCGCCCGACGATGCGTACATGCTGGCCAGCGTCGGCTGCGCGATCTGCACATTACGCAGCTGGTGGACGGGCAACAAAGGCGTGCACATGATGCTGCCCAAGAAGATTTTTATTGGCGCATAGCGCCGCCGGAGACAAGAATCGTCCGTGAAAAGAGCCGGCGTGGCGTTGGCGCAGCTGCCGGGGGCTACTGATGTTCTATGCCGCGGATGTGGTGGTGCGCGGACATTGTGGACTTCGAGTCCTCATCGCCAATGAGGGTGGACAGGACATTCCCCCAGGTGAGCCTGATGGTTTCGCCGGGTGTTCGGCGACACTGAGGGCGGCTATTGCGGAGTGCCGAAGCAATCATACGGCCGGGCGGCAAAGTATAAGCCAGGGAAAACATCGACCCGGTTTTGTAAAGGGAGCTGGCTTGCTTTCTGGGGATAGGGTGGGGTGGCAAATCTTTGTGACTACACATTTCTGAAAGACATCCTGCGGCAGCCGGAGAGCTGCGGCGGACGATTGAAGACCTGTCACTTGGAAGCGAAGGAAAACGATCGCTGGATGCGGCGGTGGCGGCGATCTCGCGGAGCTCGACACGTTTTTCTGACTGGAATTGGCAGCAGTTGGCATGCGGCGCTGAACGCGGCAACGTTTTTTATGCCGGCGGGCAGCCAGTTTACCTGCAGGACGGCGGAGTTGCTGCAATACGCCAGGCTTTCCAGCTGGTTCGGTGGTAGTGACCATTTCGCGTAGCGGGCGAAGCTTTGAGATTGTGCAGCTGGCGGAAAAGTTCGTGCGGCGGGTGCGACGATCGTGGCGATTACCAATGTCGGCCGACGGGCCGTTGGCGAGGTTGGCGCACAGTTCCCATCGTGATTCCGTCGGCGTTGGATCACGCGATTTCGGTGGTGACGTACACGACGCTGGCGTTGGCGGCGGGGATTTTGGGCGCGAGCGTTACCGGATCATTTACAGAACCACGATTGGCGCCTGCGCGGAGGAATTGCAGCGGCAGGGCGAGCAATTCCCGAGTGGCAACAGCAAATCGCCGAATCGGCGTGGCTGATGCCGAGCGCGACGACTTTATTTGTGCGCGGCGCGAGCCTGGGCAGCAGCGCGCAAGCGCGGCTGATGTGGAAGAAGAGCGAAGTCGCCGGCGACGGCGATGGGCAGCGCGAGTTTTCGGCACGGTCCGCAGGAGATGATTGCCAAGGGCTACCGTTTCGGCGTGTGGATTGACGGTGCGCAGCGCGGAAAACGATCTGGCGATGGCGCGCGATCTGCGGAAGTTGGGCGCGATGGTACTGCTGATCGGGCAAGAGCTTCCTGAGGATGCGGTCGATCTGGTGCTGCGGTTGCCGGGGATTCCGTTCGAATGGCAATTTGTGATCGATATTATTCCGGCGCAACTGGTAGTGGATAGGCTGGCCGCGCTTTCGGAGTGGACTGCAGTCATGTTTCGATGGTGTTCGTTTGTAGTAGAGGATCTGACGGCGGATTGCTACCGAATTCTGGCGTTCCGGGAAATCGTGATTGGCGCGGTGGATATCGGCGCGAACGAAGATTGCCGTTGGTATTGTCGATGACCTAGGGAAAGTTGCGGCGCGGGTGGAAACGCCGACGTCGCTCCTGAGCGAGTACGCCAATGGGATTGCGCACATTGCGCGGATGCCTGCGTGAGTTAGTGCGAATCGCGGAAGCGGAGTTGACGGGCATCGGGATTGATCGACTGGATGGTTATTTCCCCTTCACCCGGAGAATTTGGCGATGTGGATTTTTTCCCGATGGAAGGGTTGCAATCCGGTGAAGGCGACCCAGGCGTGCAGGTGGCGCATGGAAAGTGATGGAGATGCTTCACAGCGTTAGGGGCGAAGCGGCCTGGGGCGCGGGCGAGAGGCAAAATCGCGGCTGATCTACGTGACAGTGGGAACCGGGATTGGCGGCGGAATTATTCTGGATGGCAAGTTGTACCGCGGGGCAGCAGGCGCACCCGGAAGTTGGTCATCATGCTGATTGGACGCTTCGGGGCCGCAATGTACTTGCGGATTGCGCGGCTGCTGGGAAGCGCTGGCTACCGGTACGGCAATGGCGGCGTGGTTCAATAGCGAAGCGTCAGCTGCTGGGAGAAATGGGGTGAGCCTGAGTGCCAAGGAAATTTTCAGTTACTAAAAACGGGTGATGCACTGGCGCAGAAGGCAGTGGAACGGGAAAATTATTATCTCGGGACTGGGTATCGCGAATCTGGATCAACTTGTTTATGCCGGAGATGATTGTGCGGGTGGCGGCGGCATTATGAAAAGCATACGCATCGAAGACATTGCAAAGTGGTGTCGCGGGGTTGCCGGTTTGTGCTGCCCTTGAACGGACCAAGCTGGCGTTGGCTTCGCTGGGCGATGACGCAAACCTGATTGGCGCGGCAGCAGTTTGGCATCTCGCTTTGGGCAAATCAAATTTAGAAATTTTGACCATTTGCCTCAGAAACGCGAGAGAGACCCTCTTCGCGATGAAAAACTTCTGCGTGTCCTGGGCGTTTCCTTTGGTTTCCTGTTTATTTCCCTGGTTTGCATGGCGCAAACCGAAAACCAGAATGGTGCAAAATCTTCCGCGCCCTGAATATAAGTCGCTCGAAAAGGTCGGAGCTCAACGATCCGTGGTTTGAGGTTTACAAAGTGGCGCCGGGCACGTTCGCGATTTACGAACCGCACCAGTCCGGAAGAGACGATTTCTATTTGATTGTGGGCACCAAGCAGGCGCTGCTGTTTGATACCGGCATGGGCATCGGGAATCTTCCGCATGCCATCGTGGCGCGGCTGACTTCGCGGCCGGTGGTGGTCTGACTCGCATACGCACGATGATCACGTCGGGGCAACCGGCGATTCCCCTTTATTTTCGGGATGGACACGGCGTTCACCTGGTGAATGCGAAAGGTTCGCGAGAAGATGCGCAGGAAGAGAGATCGGCAAGGACCAGATTTGCGGCGCGCTACCGAAAGGTTTTGATCCCGCGAAGTATGCGACCAGACCGTGGAAGATTTCTCTGACGATTCGCGACGGGTTCAAGGTGAATCTTGGCGGACGCACTCCTGGAAGTGACGACGCCCAGGGGCATACCCGGACGCAATTTCGTTGATCGATCGCGCGAATGGGCTGCTGTTCACGGGAGATACCCATTATCCCGGCGAGTTTGGCTATACCGGCTGGAGACCGATTTGCCCTCATATTTGGCTTCGATCAAGAAACTTTCCCACTTTCGCCTGATGCAAAGATGGTGCTGGGCGCACACAATGTTCCGGTGGCACAGCCGACGCGTGCTGCCAGCGGTGGATGCTGCGATTCATGCGATTCTAGACGGAAAAGTCCCGCCCGCCTCGCTGTCCGGAGATCAGGGGCACTACAAAGTTGGGGAAATCTCTTCGGCTCCGGAATCCGCTGCCTGCGCTAAAATCACCTTCCGGGACCGATTGATGTTTGCAGTTCTCGCCAAGCCGATGACCTTCGCCGCACTGCTGCTATTTTCGGCGGCGCACAGCGGCGCGCCACAATCGCGAATTGAAGATCGGACCACAAAATCCAGAAGCAAAGAATTGAAAAAGCGTTAAGCCGACGGTGGTGGAATCTGGATGGCGGGGTGTTCTTCGCGACGGATGGGCATCTGCCGAACGGATCGTGTTTCCGGCTATCCGGCCAAATGACGGCTCCGGATTTTTGATGGGCTTCGCCGCGTGGATACCGGCGAAGGAACCAGTCGGCTTGCGCTGAGAAGCGGTAGTTACAGGAACTCTCCGGGCAGCTTTTGTCACGTCATGCACCTGCTGGACTATCCCTGCTCACGGATCGCAGAGATGCGGCGGTGCAGCGGCCGCCGATTACCTGAAATCATCGCGCGGGCTGCGCCTGAACTTCTGCTGGCAGCGCCGCGCGAGTGCGCCCGGTGGAATCGAGCGGACGCACCGCGGCAAGCGTCAAGCGCCCGGCGCACTCCCAGTGCCGGCGGCTGCAGGCAACGAAGTTGCTTTCACCGCGATTTGAAGGTGGAACTACGGGTTTCCGCCGTGTTGAAAGCGGAGGGATGTGCCGCTGAGCAACGAGTCTGTGTGCGCTCGTGATCGAGGACGAAGATCCACAGTTGCTTGCAGCGCACCGCGGCGCGGCTGGTGGGTAGAGTTGTGGGGCGATTGATCAGGCCCGGAAGCCGAGTCTTGGCGCAGCCCCGGCGAGTGTCCCTACTTGGGGGCATTTCCGAAAAGCGACCTGTATTCTCGGCTGAACTGCGAAGCACTCTCAGATAGTCCACCTTGCAGCCGTGGAGCGGTGCTGGCGTCCACCATCGCGTCGATTTCAACATGAGGCGTCTTGCTTTACCTGCAACCGCAAGATCTTTTGATAGTTCAGGGCTTCCATGGTAAGTGACCGACCTGAAATGCCTGATGCGGAAAGAGGAAACGGCTCATGCTTCGCACCCAGTCCGGCCAGTTCTTCGAGCTTTCTCATTGGATTGAGAGAAACTGGGCGCTGACCAGGAAATGGCTTTACGCCCAGACGCTGCACGCTGGATTCACCGCGGAAATCCCGTTTGAGCCGACGCGACGACCAATCAGGCTGCGCAGCAGCCGGATCAAAATCTCCGTCGACAACCAGGGGAGCAAGAAGTTCCACGTCGCCAGGCTGTGCGAGGCATTCCGCCAGGCCGGTTCGCGGCGTTGACCATGCTTGCTTCGAGCGGGTGCGCATAAGCAGCTTTTTTCGCTCGTGCGCACCGGAGGCGAGACCGGTAGGATGCTGCGCCAGAGAACCAGTTCGCCAGAATTTTGGGCGGGTCGAGATCCAGCCTTTAAGAGTGGCGAGGTAAGGGTGGGAAAGACTGGCCGGGTGACCTGAGCAGCGACGGGAAGCGCAATCGGAATAACGCGAGCATACGCGACGGGTCATAGTGGTAGACGTCTTGTTTGCCCGACGATGACGGTTTTGGCTCCTGCGCGAGGATGGACAAAGCAGGGCAGCAAATACGGAGCGCATGCACGTACTCTTGTTGGTTCGCGAAAAGCGACTGGCGTGCCCGCCGGGGATGCGAGGAGTTCGAAGGTGCCACATCGTGCGGCGCGCAGGCGGCGATGCGCCGCGCCAGCTTCGCGGTGTCTGGTTCTGCTTGAGACGCACAACCTTGTGTGAGTCTGGGCGCCGCAGCGCCACGCGATTTTGCCGTTGGTCTTCTACGGTTTCACGAACGGCTCCCTTCCTTGTTTGGGCTAAGTTTTCAAGAGTGCCTGGACGTATGCGGGTTTCAACGGAAGCCGCCGAGAGACCTTTCCGGTGGCGTCATGAAGAGCCGCGGCAATCGCTGGGCAGCAGCAAGCGCGTTGGCTGCTTCCGAACCTCCGCCGTAACTACCGACTTTCGGATTGTTGAGCAGCACGACTTTGATTTCCGGGAAGTGTCCGCCATCTTCAGGATGGGATAGGTATTCCAGTCGCGCGAAGTGATGCCGCTCTCGTCGAACATTACTTCTTCGACAGCGCTTGGCTGATGCCCCATCACGGCGCCGCCTTCGACCTGCCGCTTCAATTGCATTGGGTTCTACGACGATACCGGGATCGACAGCGATGGTGTACTTCTCAATCGCGATGGCGCCGGTTCTGGGAGTAACGGCAATTTCGCAAACGCACGCCCAGTGAGTTCCGGCGCGAAACATGCATGAAACGCCGCGACCTCGGACCGGCGTTGATCCGGTGGAAACCGCACCGGGCCGTGGGCGATGGCCGGAGTGTCCCAGCCGGAAGCATCGCCCGGACGGCGTTGAGCACCCCGATGACGCGCTCTTCCTTGCGTGGTCGATTCGGAACTGGATGGCGTCCGCTGCGCCAGCGCCGCGTGCCTCGCTCCAGCGCCAGTTCGCGAGGATAATTCTGCTGGTACTGGCCGGGCGTTCGCATGCTGTGATCGCGAAGGCCGACGGCGAGCGGCGAAGCTTTTCGTCCGACCTGAAATGTGCCGTGGCCGCGCTCGATCAGATTGGAAACGAGATCGTAAGACCAGGGATCGGACAAGTCCGTTGGCCGTAGGAAGTTACGGATCCTGACTCAACTTCTGGAGCAGGCATGGTGAGAAGTCCGGCAATGACGGCACCGATGGGTCGGATCATCCTGCATGGCCGGCATGTAGTGGTCGATCTGGTAGCCAGAGATTCTGCCGTTTTCGTCGAGGCCGAGTTCGACATCGGAAAAGGCAGCGGAAGATTGCGTGGACCACTGCAAATCTTCGGCGCGCATCCATTGACACACGAACGGGTTTGCCAACGGCTTGCGACAAGATTACGGCTTCGTCTTCGCGCGCCAGCGTTGCCGCCGTTCGATCTGCCATAGTGGCCTGCTCCGGGATAGCGAATGAACAATCACCTGATCGGGCGTGGTGCCAAGCATCATCGCAATTTCGCCACGCAAGCCTCGGGATTTTGGCTGTGGGTATAGATGTGCACTGTGCCGTCAGGCTTGGCATCGGCGACTGCGCATGGTTGGGCCGATCGGCGCGTGCTTCATGAAGGAGAACTCGATAGGTGGCCGAAAGCTTCTGTTTGGGCCGATGCGAGTAGCGGCCGCACATCGCCTTTCGAGTGGCGCCTGCTTTTCTGGACGGGCGCGGTAGGTCCAATCGGCTTCTTTTCGGAGGTAACCGTAGAGTTTCTACGCTGCCGGGCAGACGCTCCGTCCACCCTGTTTCAGTGGTGCGCCGGCGATCGATTGAGACTGCCTGGATAAGCCTCCCATTCAGTGGGCGCGACGACTCACCGGATTCCCCTTCACGATGACTTGCGAGTACGGGAACTTTGGTCTTCATGATCCGACGGATGCCGTAGCAGTAGGTTGAGCCGAGCGACTTGCGGATAACCAGCGCGCGTGCGAACATGCCCGGAAGGCGAACGTCGGTGGCAATGTTTCCTTCGCGGCCACTTTAGAGCGAATGATGGAGTTCGGAAGGACTTGCCGATGACCGTGTACTCTAGCTGACGGGCTTCATCCGGGATTTCCTGAACCGTTAAACCCAAGATGCTGAGTAAGGTCTCCGCTAACGGGAATGGTGAGCTTCAGCTGCTGGTCTTTGACAAGGTCGCCGTAGGAAATGCTCTTTGCCGCCACCGGACACGATGCCGTCTTTGCCGGAGAGTTTGTTCTTTCGGAACGCCGAGTCGTTCGGCGCGAGATCAAGCAGAGCCTGATAGGTGTAGGCAGCCGCTTTGCGCGATGTTCAGGTGCTCCGCTGGCCGTGAAATCGAACGCAGCCGCTGCCGTCTGGCGTGCGATCGGTAGGTCTCCCGCGATGACCGTGGTAATCGCTTCGAAAGGCACACTCAGCTCATCGGCCACAATCTGGCGGTAGGCGGTGAAGGTCGTGCCCTGGCCGAAATCGCTCTTCCCAGTGCGGATCAGAATGGTGCTGTCCGGATGAATTTCAATCCAGGAGCTGGGGAGAGTGGGATCGAGCGAGTTCCTGAACGCAGCACGGCCCTGGCGGGACTGGTTTTCAAGAGTTCCGGGCCAACCAAAGTGACTCCACGACGAGAGCTCCACCAGTTCTACACAAATTGACGACGCGAAAGAGTCGCACCGCAAACATTGCAGGATTTTCGTAATGGCATCGCTGTTACTTCCCTTCCGCCATGATCGTGGCGGCGCGTTTGGCTACGCCATCAATGATGCGGCGTTAGAACTTCCGCAGCGGCACTGAGATGCGCTGACGTCCAGAGGTGGTGAAGGCCGCCTTGATCTGTGCAGTGGTCGGAGTTGGATTGTGCTCGAGAAGTTCGGTGGCAGCGATCATCATACCGCTCTGGCAGAAGCCACACTGGAGGATGTTTGCTCTTCGATCATGCTTGCTGAACACGGGTGGAGCGCGGTGTGCGCTTCCTCGGCGGGAAGGCTTTTTTGCTTGGCCCACCTTGCGGGCAAACCTTCGAAGTGTGTGATTTCCTGGTTGGCGACGGTGGATAGCGGCAGTGACACAGGAACGGACTTCTTTGCCGTCAATTAGAACCGAACAGGCTCCGCACTGGGCTAGGCCGCAGCCGAACTGCGGACCACTGAGCTGAAGATCGTTGCGTAAGGCGTAGAGCAGCGAAGGTGCTCGTCAGGGCGAGCTCGACCTTCGAATGCCGCTGCCCGTTACGACGATGATGCAGCTGGCATAAAGCGAATTCCTCCAAGAACAAATTCAAATTCGGCGGACTCTTTCATGTAAAAAATCACCACCCCAGCGATTCTACTCCCGAAGCTCTAGAACTGGCCCGGCTTGCCGGTATGGCCTCGGAGCTGACCTGTTGCATCCAGTCGAGCAACCTTGCCGTTGAGCTTTTCCTGAATGGCGATGCGGTGGTGGTCGGCGTAGCACCGTGCCAGTACATTTCGCCGGGCGAGCACCGGACCCCATCCTGCACCGGGCCGGATCTCCTCAACGCAGGTCCGCCTCGCGTCGCGCCCATCCGCAACCTGGCGGTGACGATGAGGAGTCTGACCGATCAGTTCGATAGCCGCATGCAGTGCGCGCGCCGGGCTCAAGTGGCGCTGGCACCCTGACCGCCAGTCGGCGCTGGAAAACCGGATCGATGCCTGTGATTGCCAATGAACCACTCCGATGGGCCCTTGCCGGAAGGTTGCAGAGCCGCCTCTCTCCGCCGATTCCATAGCGATGTTTCCTCGCTTAAAATGCCCGGAATGGATCGCTAACGTCCGACCAGTTCCTGCCAAATTCCTCGGATGATGGCGGGCACTGCGGTAATCTTTGCCAGCTGCTATCGTTTTGGCGCAGGATCTTCCGTTGCGGAGTTCGACGGCCACGGCGCCGGCAGCTCATCGAGACGATGGAGCTTGACCGGTGCCGGGAATCCAGACGATCCACGGCTTTTGGGCCTCAGCAGCCCAGGACGAGCGCGGATTGGTGAGCAGGCGCCGCCTGCTTTCTCCTCTGCGAGCTTAATCGAGGAGAGAGATCAACGACTGCCTGATTCGACTTCCTGGAGTTCGGTGGTGAAGCGAGGGACGATGTTCCTGAAATCAAGTCTTTGTCGAACTTGGTGCATACTTCCGTAATCTTACCTCGTCGGGAAGCCCTCTTGCCAAGAGGGCTGAATGGAACGAATCCGAATGCCGAGTTCTTCGTGAGCGCCGGCGAAGTACTTCGGCTTCAGGCTCTCTCCACCGGAGTGAATATTCGCTTTTGCGGTGCCGCAACCGGTTCGGACTACGTGCGCGCGACGGATGGTTTTTGGCGGCCGCTTCCGAAAGACCGGCAGTGTTTGACTTTGCCGCGCCGAGATCAAATCCTTGACCGCTCCTGCCACTTTACTTCGATGCCCGGCGCTTCCGGATCAGCCCTGGATGCTGATAGAACAGGCCGATGACCTCGGTCCTGAGGCGCTTGAGCGAGGCTTCTGCGACTTCCTTGATGTGTTCTGGCCGACTGTCAGGCCCGGCTTGCTTGCCCGTTTCCGGATCAAGCTAGAATCCGAACTTGGTCGCGATTACTTTGCTTTGAAACGAAAGGAGCGAGGGCTTCACCTCCACGAAGTTCTTCTGCTGGTGAACGGGCCGGAGCGCCCTTCCAGCAGTATCAGCGAAAGTGACGCCGCGTTCCACGGCTGAGCGGGATCAGTGCAATGGCAATACACTCTTTGACGCTAGCCGGGCTGCAGCCGCAAACTCAGCCCCATGCAGCCGAAGCCAAGGGCCGAGACTTCCAAATTGCTTTTGCCAGAGTTTGCGTTTCTGCATTGTTCCCCTCCTCGAAAGGGGCTGAAGAGGCGGAGTCGGCGTTGATGTGCGCTGGTCTCAACGAAGAGTAAGAGTGTAGTCCGCTGGAGGCTCCCCCTCGCTTGCCTAGTTCGCTAAACTTCTTGCCAAATCCTCCAAGCTGACGCTAAAAAGGACGGATCACGACTTCTCGCGGTTCACCTATCGCTGGCACCACCGCCGGAAGTTCCATCGGTTGACACGCTCATCACCAGCCCGCTCGTACGCGATCGGTGCGTTTCGGCCACTCCTATTCCGTCGAGGGGAGAGAAAAGGACCGTTTCCATGGTTTCCAAAGAGCTGAAGGAACGCTCGCACGACATATCAACGTCGGCGAAAAGCTGCGCATGCCCGGCCCCGGTTGCGCGCCGCAAAGAAAGTGGTGGATCCCAGCAAACACACCGGGCTGTCTCCGGCGCGTGCCTCTCAAGCTCGAGCACGGCAAGCTTTTATCCCACGCTGCCCACTCTTTCGCGGGTTGCGCTGGTATTCCAGCGTCGGCCTCGGATATGTTTTGCGAACGGCACCACCGCTGGCCCCGGAAGCAGGAGCGGTTGCGTTTTCTGGGAGGCGCCGGGGCATCGGCAGAGCTGGCGTCTGAATTCGAATCGCTGGATTATCCTGGCACTCGAAGCGCGCGTTTGATTTCCACCTGGCTGACTTCGAGATGTTGGAGCTGGAGGAGGTGCGCCTACATCAGCACCAAGGCGTCGGATTCATTTTTGTACTTAAGGGCCAGGTTGGCTCTAAAGGTTGGCTGGGAGACCGGAATTTCTGGATGCCGGTGATTCGCTCTATTTCGATTCGCGGTTGCCTCATGGGTGCAGGCGTTCAAGGGACGAAATCTTGCAGCGCGCTGGTGGGTTACAGCGGAGTAGAATCGTTCGCGGATGAAATATACGGCTGCCTCTCTCTATTGATTGCGGTGGTGGCGCTGGCGCTGGTGATTGCGGCGGCCTCTAAGCGTGTTTGCACGACGGGCTGAGCGCGCGACGCGTAAACCCGGCGCATTGAGCCGGCCATGGCGGGGACGGCAAGGAAGAATGGCTACGCTCCGGCCAAGGCGGAGTCCGCCAAGAGCGCCGATTGTCGATTCGCCCGAAGTGCAACTTAACGCAAGCACTGGCTACATTTCGCGGACCACTGTGCTATTCTGCCACGGCAACTGATGGCCGCGGCGACACGATGATTGGCCGCGGCCTTTACCCGAAGCCACCGGATCTGCGAGCTGCCGAGACGCAAAACCTTTCCGACGGAAGGCTATTCTGGATTATCGAAAACGGAGTTACGCTCGACCGGCGCTGCCCCGCGTTCGCCGGCAGCGCTGTAGATCGCGGAACCGAGACCAGCTGGAGATTGTGTTCAGCGCTGATTTCGTCATTTGCCGGCTGCTCACGACGGAAGAGCGGCTGGAGATGGAAAGAAGTACAAATCCCAAAGGGCCTGACGACCGCAAGGAAGAACAGGGAAGAAGATTTCCCGAATGGCGCGCCAGCAAAGGCCAAATTCGGGAACGGCGCATCATCACTAAGCGCGAATTGAAGGTGCAATGTTACGATCAACGTTGGCGCGACGCGGGTTAGGATGAGTGAAGGGAGACTATTGCCAATGAAATTTCGCTGGACGATTGTTCTGCAGAGTTTGGTGATGGGCCATTCCGGCATTCGCGCACGGCGACAAAAAGCATGTGGATTGGCACCGTGGAAAGTCAGCGCTGAATCGATTGCCGTGAAAAACCGCGGATGGCAAATCGGTGGAAGTGAAACTTGCGGCGGCCACGGTCTATGTGAAATAATGCCGGCAAGCAAGCCAGCAAAGTTAGCCGACGTTGCGGTTGGCCAGCGCGTGGTCATTCACGCCACACCAAAAGCGACTGAATTGATCGCCGATGAAGTGAAATTTGCCGCCGCAGCGCCAGCTGAGTGCTCCCGGCCACCGATTCACTCCTCCACCAAATGGCAAGAGTGCGTTTTGATCACCAGCCCTTCCACCTTCTGGCCTGCGGCCGGCTTCAGAGCGCTCGCAAAGCTCCCGGCGTTACGCGCGCCAGAAACATAGCACCGGCATTGACGCAAACAATCCGCCGAAGCTCCGCGCAGTTCCACCGATTCAATCGTTCCTTCCAATATATTTCTGGCGCTTAAACCCACGGGCCGTTGAGTGGCCAGCAGAATATCGCCGGCGCGAATGGCGACCTGCAAACGATCGCCAACAGCAGCGTAACCTAGGGGGCAATTCAGCTTCGAATCCGGATCCCTGCAAGCGCGCGCGCATGACGCCATCGGCTTCGGCGCAGTTCCTGCACCAATGCCGTCAAATGGTTTTCTGGGAGCCGGCGGCAAGAGCCAAACGTTTGGTGCGCGGCGCGTCGAGCACGGCATCAGGTGCTCCCTCGGAAACGATTTGGCCTGCATCGATTGCGATCCACACGCTTCGCTCAGCGCGTCCACCTCATCGCGTTGATGAGTGACGTAGAGAATCGGTACTTGATGGCTGCGGTTCCAGGCGCGCGCAAGTCGTCCAC
>ERZ1370068.535-contig-10487_pt1 | contig 60040 bp, 105 predicted proteins | sample MGYA00561227_ERZ1370068 | MGnify/ENA primary metagenome ERZ1370068 (study PRJEB38410, sample SAMEA6850437) | metagenome | study: Metagenomic assessment of the ecological functions of the soil: analysis of the soil microbiota associated with the... | reverse complement strand
TGTACTTCGTTCAGTTACGTATTGCTATAAACATTTCCCAGGCCGGCAAAAGGCTCGTGCATCATCCGGCGCAATCTGCGCAGCAAGTTGATATTGCTGTTCAGCCTCTGCGTAGCGCGGTTTGGAGGCACTACGCGCTGCGTTAGCACGAGCGATAACTGGATCCTGTTGGCGTACTGGCGCCGGCGGAGGAGTCTTTGGTTGTCGACGTCCTTTCGTCTTTCCACCACCCAGCGTACCTTGAACGGCCGAAGCAATATGGACCGCCGGATCCTTGGGTGCACGAAAGATGAGCGCGGCCCCACCGGTGATGTCACGTATCAAACTGCCGCCACCGGTGGGTTCCTGGCCCAGCAAAACTGTGCCACCCGTAACCAATGCGAGCATCACCAGGGCCAACAAGAAACGCTGACAAGCATGACCAATCATCCTAACTACCCTTCTCCAGTTATCACTAAAGGCAAATAAGCCCTTGAGCCTATGCACTGCCGAAATGCTCCAAAAGCTAGCAGATCATCGGCGGTTTGGAGTTAGGAATTTGGTTATGGGTTGCCACCGGCTCACAAGTCCGTGCCTTACGGTAACAGCCTAGCCGACTACTTCAGGTCGTCAAGTTGTAGTCCAATTGGATCCGCGCCACTGCCCTTTAATCCATCAATTACACGAGCGATTTCTCCATACGAGACCGACCGTGGCGCCTTGATGAAAACAGTTTTCTCAATTCGTTGTGCTTCTGCCAGGTCGGAACGAAGCGCCATGTCGTAGCGATAGTTGTGGTTCTTCGCACGTTCAGCAAACACAGAAACCAGTTTCTGATTGAGCTTGGACATATCGTCGACTGTGCCCATGTCAGTCAAAGCGTTTAGTTTTAGGGAACGGTCGAGGTCAACCGTTACGACAAGGGTATTAGGGTTGGGATCAAGAATGTCGATTGTCCGGTGGAGACGGAACGCTCGCCGTAAAGCGATGAGGCCGCAACGGTGAAGCCACCATGAAAATGATGAGCATCACCAGGAGTACATCGATTAGTGGAGTGACGTTGATTGAGGGTGCAGGTGAGTTGTTGGCACTATTGTCGCTCATGAGTTGTCCTCCGGTTTGGAATCACACCTTTAGACAACGCCCTTCTTAAAAGGTTCCCTTTGTCGCGGCTTAATGTTTTGGCGGCGGAGAAAGAGTCCAGGCAATGAGGCTCGAGAGGCAAAGCCAAACGAGTTCAATAGACCATGAGTCATTGCCATGTGTGGAATGTCGATGATCAGGGTATGAGTAACAATGCTGTAAGCATACAGACATGCCAGAACCATTGCTGCAACACTCGACAAGGACGCGATGAAGAATAGAGCTTTCGCAGCGATTGAGGGTGTGAATGGAACGATGTAGGATAAGAACGATCACAGCGAGCAGCGACAGACCAAGTCGAGACTATCGCAGCTCCCACCAACGCCACCGCAGGTGAGAAGGTAATCCCTGCGGCGACGAGCGGAGTACCGAGAATAATTCCGGTCGCGGCAAGAGCGACCACCTGTGAGGCTGTTTGTCTGTCGCGTACCGCGCGCCCTGCGAATCCAGCCAACAACGGTGCGGCAAAACCGGCAAAGTGAAAATGTATCGCCGTTAGCAGCACGATCGTGTCGCCAAAACCGAGTGGCTGGATCCCGAGACGTGAGGCAACTAGCCATGCTCCACCGATTGGCAGATAAACCATTCCGGCGCTGACTGAAAGTTCATAACTGACGAAAAGATTTGGCGAAGAAGATTCGAGAGAAGTCCGGCAAGCGCCACGAATGAAATCGTCGCCAACCAAACAGACGACAAAACACCCGCCAGAATTCCCTGAGGTAGAAGGAAGGATACAAAGCACACAATTGCAGCGAACGGTTGAAGCCAAACCGCTATTCGCAAGGCAAACCAATCTTCGTCGGCGGCAATTAGTGAAAGACAGAGTGGGACGATGACGAAGACCGCTAGCAGAAATATCTTTTGAATGAGTTCAGTTTCGCGAGAGTCGCCTGTTCGAATGAGAAGCGTGAGCGCCCAGAGTAAAGCACCAACAATCGCGCTTGTACGGGCAAATTTCATAGTTGATGAAGTCAGTACCACAACGCGGTAGCGTGTGGCTCTAACATCTTGATAATCGCTTATGCACAGTCTAGAAGCCACACGCTACCGCGTTGTGGTACTGACTTCATTGCCACTCAACCCTCCGGGTCAAACAACAGCGGAAAAACTGTCCGTCGATCTTTTCGCCACTCGGAATAACAGGCACCCCATCCAACAACGGTTCATCAGACGCTGAGCAAACTCCATCGGCAAACACGTTGATAACAATCGCGCGCCTGGGCCGATCCGTCTTATTTTCAAATGAACCGTGCACCATTAATGGATGATGAAACGATGCCTCACCGCTTTTTTAACTCAATCGGCACGGGCTGAAATTCACTCTTCTGCTTATCCGGTTAATACAGATTGAATTGCATCCATGTTGTTTGCCAGACCGGTGATTGGCAGAAGATCCCAACGATGACTCCGGGGAATGTAGTGGACACAGCCATTCTCAACAGTCGAATCGTCCAGGCCAATCCAACACGAAAGATGAGCCATCGGTTCTGTTCGGGTCCAGTAAGAATAGTCCTGGTGCCACGCCACGATTCCACCGTGTAGTGCGGGTTTGTAAAAGATCTGATCGTGCCAGAATCGTACTGGCGCGCCGAGTAACTGAGCCGCAGCTACGACGAATGCTGGATTCCACAACGCATCGTGAAGGCCGGGTGTGACGCGCCACGCTCCAAGTGCATGAAAGAGGACGGAGTTTGGATCGGTCGCTTCGTTTGAGTTGTATTCGTAGAAGAGATCACGAAGATGGTGATTGGGATTTGTAAGTTCATCGATCTCGGCAGCCAAACGTGGCTACCTGGCTGTCATCCAGCAATCGGATACCTGAGAGATAACCATTGTCGAGATAGAAACGGACTTGTTCATCAGTCAGCCGCAGCGCTTGCCTCCCGACCTGCACTGTTGGGCCAGTTGAAAACGTTCGTGACTGGAGTGTGTTTGGCTGAAAGGTCCATCAGCGTGTGGCACAGACTTCAGTCTGTGATGAGCAAAGCGTTAAGTCCACAATATCAAACAGAATTATTGGTCATATATCATTTGACATTTATCAGTTGGTCATCTGAATCGGGCTCTTTGCTGACTCACAAACGAATAATGTCTTCCTCAATTGACCAAATGAAAAATGTCAAATGATATATGACCAATGATCTTTGTTTCGCCCTCGCCGTCCCATTCCCAGTTCACAGACTGAAGTCTGTGCCACACGCTCATTACTTCACATTCTTCAAGCCTTCGATAACCAGTCGGGCGACTGTCGGAATGATCTCCCGATCGTTCGAGTGGTCGGTTGTGAAAGTCACCAGCACAAACCTGGCGCCATCCGACATCTCAACATACGCCGCGTCATGCCGAGTCGTACTTGTCCAGCCCGCTTTCGACCAAAGGCGCGCGCCTTCGACGCCCTGCAATGCGATACCCGTGAAGCCGTGCCCCTGGTCATCACCGTCTGAACTCTTGCCTGCGTATTCGCGCTTTAGTAAATCCATCATCAGCTTTGTTCGCTCCGGCACAGCTTTACCAGTCACGACCTCCATCATCAGGCGGGCCGTCGCGTCTGTTGTCAGCTTGTTTCGATTTTCTCCGTTAGGGCCACGCGACACGCGTTCGCGCCCGTAAGCGTCCTCGCAAAAAGTTTTCTGGTTCACATTGATGTTTGAGTAGCCGAGCGATGCGAAGTAACGGTTCACTGCGTTTCGCTGATACTGCCACTCTTCCATTTCCTTCGGTGACAACTCGTAGCCGGCGGTCGTGTGAGTGATGACATCGACAACATATTGCGTCGCTTCATTTGACGAGTCGACGATCATGTCGTGCAACGCCCGGGTTACCTCCGCAGACTCTGGAATCTTTTTATCTTCGAGCCAACGTTGCGCCGCTACCAGGTAGAAGAGTTTGACGACACTAGCCGGGTAGACTCGTTCGTTTCCGCGAAAGCTGCCGGTCACCGGATGTTGAGTGTCGCGGAGATCGATCAAAGTGATCGACAGCTGTTTCTCTTCGAGCTTTTTGTCGGCAAATTTTTCCAGCGTAGTCCTGGCGGCACTATTAACCAGATCCTGTACCGTGGTTTTTGTCGCTGACTGTTGCGCGTTGCTGTGGTTAATACAGAGGAGAACAAAAAGACAGATGTAGGAAAAGCGTTTGATTGTCATATTCAGTTGGTTCTTAGGGCGGTTGATGTAGTGTTCTGAGCTTGTATCGACAGCCTATTATGCTTCACATACACCGGGCAAGCATTAATTCGATCCCTTTAGCTACCTCCGTGTTAAGGGCGCTGCTCTTCTGGACTGCAGGCGTCCTCGCCTGCAAACGTTGCCACTCAGTAGCCCCTGAGCTGACATAGCAGGCGGGGACGCCTGCGATCCCAGAAGAGACGCCCTAGCACGGAGGTAGCTACTAAGGGTACCGAGTGAGAAAACATTTTCTTTGCCGAGCAAACTAATTTTGCTATAAGCCTTTCGCGTGCAGAAAACAACCCAGGATGGTTTGGTCCGCGGCATCCGCCGTTGGGACTTAGTCGCAATCACAATCAACGGAATCATCGGCGCCGGTATTTTCGGATTGCCACAGAAGGTCTACGCCCTGATCGGCACTTACAGCCTGATCGCGTTTGTGGCTTGCGCTCTGGTTGTCGCCCTCATCATTCTTTGTTTCGCTGAAGTTGGCAGTCGCTCGAAGGAACGGGCGGCCCATACCTCTATGCACGCGAGGCGTTTTGGTCCCACAGTAGGTTTTGAAATTGGTTGGTTAATGTGGCTGGCGCGCTTGACCGCATTTGCTGCGAACTTGCAATCTACTAATCAACTACCTTAGTTACTTCTGGCCGCCCGCAACTTCGTCATTTTGGAGACCAACGATCATTGTTTCGATGGTCGTGGCTCTTACAGTTATCAATCTGGTTGGAGTCAGACAAGCGGCGATCGTCAGCAATGGATTTACGATTGGCAAACTTATTCCGATCATGATTTTCATCGGCGCCGGCTTATTCTTTCTCAAGCCGGAAGCTTATGCCTTTGGTCCTTCGCCTTCCACTGCTGCATTCTCGCAATCAGTCTTGTTATTGATTTACGCCTTCACCGGCTTTGAAATGGCCGCGGTGCCGGCCGGTGAAGTTAAGGATCCGCAGAGACACTTGCCACGAGCGCTAATCATCGCACTCGGAGTTGTTGCTACTCTCTACATACTCATTCAGGTTGTTTGCGTTGGGACGTTGCCAGAGTTGGCACAGTCGACGAGAAGCCATTAGCAGACGCCGGATCAAGATTTCTCGGCACAACTGGAGGCGCGATCATTTCAGCGGGTGCCATCATTTCTATCACTGGCAATTTGAACATTCTCGTTCTTTCCGGTTCCCGAATCCCATTTGCAATGGCAGAGCAACGAGAACTGCCGTCGCTGCTAGGAAAGCTACATCAACGGTTCGCAACCCCTTACGCGGCAATCCTGCTAACTTCTGGTGTGATGCTCATCAGTGACGCTGAAGAGTTCCTTTGTTGCCGCACTCACGATCAGCGCGATCGCGCGTCTGAGTTACCTACGCGGCGACATGCATTGCTTTGCCAGTCCTTGCGACGCCGGGCTGACACCCCTCGGGCGCAGTTTCACCTACCAGGTGGTCCCGTTGTAGCAATCCTATCCCTGGGTTTGATTGTTTGGCTCTTAAGAATAGCACGTGGCAAGAGGCCATGACCGCGACAATCGTCGCGGTCGTTGGCCTGTTGATCTATCTCAGCTATCGGGTCCTACTCGCGCTCTTCATAAACCACGCGTCCGTCGACCAACGTCATTACGACTTTCACGTTCTCGATCTCCGCTCGGGATCGATCTTGAAAGATATCGCGAGACAAAGAACAAGGTCAGCAAGCTTACCGACCGTGATACTTCCTTCACTGATTCCTGAAACTCCGGCAAATGCGGATCCCAGGTCGTGTAAGCGCGAACAGCTTCTTCAACACGAGATCTTCTGATCGGGAACCCAGCCTTTTGAATTCTTTCCATCCAACGCGTTCGTCGCGTGACAGCCGCATACACGTGTCAGCGACCTGGATTGAGTGGCGCAACGGTCCAGTCGGTGCCAAACGCCAACGTCGCACCCGAGTCGAGCAACGAACGAAAGGCGTAGGTTGTCTTCGCCCGTTCTTTGCCAATTCTCTTTTCGGCCCAACGCCCGTCGTCGATCGCGTGATAAGGCTGCATCGAGGCAATGACTCTGTCGCGTGCGAAACGTGGTATAGTCCTGCGGCCGCAGGTGCTGAGCGTGTTCGATGCGGAAGCGCCGATCTCGATCACCGTTCTCCCTTTCAACCTGTTCGAAGATCGTCGAGTATCAGATCGTTGGCGCGATCACCAATAGCGTGAATCATCGTCTGGAGTCCGGCCTTGTCTGCAGCGCGCACCCGATCGAGCATTGCTCCTTCGGGATACATCTCATCGCCGGCAATTCCACTGGTCGACGGTCTCATCCTGATACGGCTCATGAAAAGCGCCGTACGTCGGGCCCAGGCTGCCGTCAGCAAACCCCTTCGAGTCCACCAACACGCAGCATTTCGCTTCCGAAGTGCGCGCCGAACACCGGTGCGCGCCAAACGTTCCCACGCCGGCAACGGAGCAACGGCGTAGATACGAGTCTTGAGTTCGCCTCGATCCAGCAGTGTTTGATAAACGCCAACATCGGCGCCGGCTGAACATATCCTGAACGCTCGTGACACCCAAACTCGCAGCGCGTAGTTTGTCGCGGCGCCTTGCAGCCGCAAGTTTTTCATCGAAGCTCGATGGCGATATGACTTTCCAAACAAAGCTCTGCGCTGCAGTCTTTTAGAATTCCGGTTTGGCTCGCCAGTTTTGGATCACGAACAATCACGCCGCCGCCGGGAGGATCAAGCGTCTGACGCGTCACACCTGCAAGCCTGAGAGCGCAGACTGTTGGCCAGCGCCATGTGTCCATCAGAGACGATTCACAAAGACGGGAGTGTCAGGCGTAAAACTATCAATCAGTTCTTTGCGTTGGAAGTTTCGCGTCGGGCCAGCGTTCATGATCCCAGTCCGCCACCCTTGATCCAACTGTCCCGCAGGCAACTTGGCAGCGAAAGTTCTTATGCGCTCAGCAAAATTCCTTTTGCGAGTTAGCGTCGCGAAGATCAACGCTTGAGAGTTGAAAGCCGCCACTCAGAAAGTGTGTGTGCGAATCGTTGAACCCGGGCAGGACCAAACGCTTCTTGGCATCGATGGTGCGCGTATTTGAGCCTGCCAATTTCCTGATCTCTTTCGTTGAACCAACCGCCATATGATTCGGTTGCCGTAGATTGCCAGAGCTTCTGCTGTTGGTTGATTGGGATCCATCGTGTGAATCACGGCATTGACGATGATCAGATCCAGGAGCGGTTGCTGGTTTGTCGGCATGAGTTGGAAAGTTCATAAAGGTCAAACTCAGGAGAGTAATAAGAATTAGGGGTGTTCTTCAGTTTCATTGGGAGTAGGCGAGTGGCACAGACTTCAGAGTCTGCTGGGCAGAGTTCAGACTAGTTGGCGAGAGAAGCAGTACCGAAACGCTGTAGCGTCGAGTCGTTCTGGTGCGTCCAACAATTTCGCAGACCCGACGCTACCGCGTTTCGGTACTGACCATTGCCACTAGTTGCACGACTTTTGCAAGAGGCCCTGAAGTCTGTGCCACTCGTCTTGTGACTTCTGTGCCGCTGAAAGGTCTGATTTTTATCTCAAAGACGGCAGACTATAACGTAATCATCTGACTGAGGTACACTACCTCACACAACTTCCGCGTGGATACCTTAATCAAAAATCTTGGCTCGATTGTCGGTCTTCGAGAACGTTCTCTCAAAACCCGATGAACTCCTGGTCTACGAATGCGACGGGTTGCCACACCACAAGCACCGTCCTCGCGCTGTCGTTTTTCCATCGTCAACTGAACAGGTGTCTGGTGTGATGAAGGAACTCGCAAGCGCACGTGTTCCCTTCACTCCTCGAGGAGCCGGTACGGATCTATCTGGCGGAGCGCTTGGCGCTCAACGACGGCGTCGTCGTTGAACTTGCGCGCATGCGAAAGATAATCAAGATCGACGCAGACAATCGCCTCGCTGTAGTTCAACCAGGTGTCGTTAATCTGCATGTATCTCCGGGCGGCTGCGCCGTTTGGTTTGTACTACGTTCCCGATCCATCGAGTCAGCCACTTACCGTGCACTATTGGCGGCAACATTGCCGAAGGCGCAGGTGGAATTCATTGCCTTAAGTATGGAACCACAACCGATCATGTGTTGGGTTGTCGTGTCGTCCTCGCCGGTGGAGAAGATCGTAGATCTCGGCAGTGCCGGAATCGAAGCTAACGGCTACGACTTGCTGGGAACATTTATCGGTTCTGGAAGGAACATTTGGTATCGCGACAGAAGCAACGTTACGACTTGTCGATACTCCACCTGCCATCCGCACCCTGCTTGCCGAGTTTGCCGAGGTGAACGACGCGAGCCACGCAGTCTCAGCGATCATTGCCGCAGGGGTCATGCCCGCTGCGCTTGAAATGATGGATCGCGAGATTATCCGCGCTGTCGAAGCGAGTGTGTTTGCCGCAGGCTTACCACCCAGATGCCGGTGCCGCTTTGCTTATCGAGCTCGACGGCATCGAAGCAGGCTTGGATGACGAAGCCGCAAGAGTGACCAGACATCTGTATGGAGTTTGGCGCGCCGCAGTTGTCGCGCAGCTCGAGATGAAACGGAACGCGAAACTGTGGGCGGCGCGCAAAGGTGCATTTGGCGCCATCGGACGAATCTCGCCCGACTCAATGATCCAGGATGCAGTTGTTCCGAGGTCACGCTTTGCCGGAAGTGCTTTCGGCTGCTTACGAAATCGCTGCGAGGTACGAACTGCGTATGGCGAATGTATTTCACGCTGGAGATGGCAACTTACATCCGCTGATTTGTTTCGATTCGCGTTTTCCCGATCAGGTGAAGCGGGTGAAGGAAGCTGGACGCGAGTTGATGGAAGTTTGCGTAGCGGCTGGTGGGACAATTACTGGTGAGCATGGTGTAGGTCTCGATAAGCGTGAGTTGCTGCCCCTTATTTTTCCGACGCCGACATGAGTGCGATGCTCCGGGTGCGAGCGGCATTTGATCCACTCGGCCTTTGTAATCCTGGAAAAATTATTCCAATGCTTCGAGGCTGCGGCGAAGGACGGGCTGATCGCAGAGCCTTTACCGAATGGCTCCACGGTCACTTCGGAACCGGCAACGGTACCGCCCGCGACTCCGCCAACCGTCGTGGTTCGCAGCGCATTCAATTTGGACGTTGCGGCGGAGCGAATAGGTAGAATTGTCGGACTCTGCCAACGTCTCGAACACATCCTTGTTCAGCTATTCTAGTTCCGCCGACTCTCTGCTTGTACTGCCAAGATCGACAGAAGAAATTGCTGAGGTGGTGAAACTGGCTGCGAGCGAAGGTTGGACAATCGCTCCTGCGGGTAAAACACAATGGTTGAACTCGCGCGTTGAATGTAAAGCGGACCTGGTGGTCAGTACGCTCAGGGCTGGACCAAAAAATCGAGCACGAACCGGCGGATCTCATCGCCATAGCTGAAGCCGGCGTAACACTCGGCAATTTCAATCAAGCCCTTTCGACCAATGGTCAGTGGCTCCCTCTCGATCCTCCCTGGCGGCGGCGTGATTTCACTGGGCGACATTGTTGCGAGGGGAATGGCTGGCAATCAACAATATGGCTACGGTCGTCCACGCGGGTTCTGTGATCGGAATGAAAGTAGTGCTTCGCCGATGGCAGCTATTATCAAAGTCGGTGGACGCGTTGTTAAGAACGTTGCAGGCTACGATCTCTGCAAGTTGTTTACCGGAAGTTGCGGGACGCTCGGTATGATCACCGGAGTTGAACTTCAGCTGCGGCCGCTGCCTGACACAGAACAGACGATTGTCGCGATCGGTGATCCTTTCGAACTCATCCGAAGCGCGCGCACATTGCTCGACGCGCGACTGTTTCCGGTGGCAATGGAATTGGTATCATCATCCTTCGCAAAAGAACTGGATATTGAGTCGCCTGAGGGTCAATGCGTCTTGCTTGTTCGTTATGCAGGCACTCGTAAGGGAGTTGACTGGCAATCACGGCGAAGGCATCGAGATACTGGAGATGAATCTTGGGGCGAGCGAGACCATAGCGGACGACCAGTAATCTGTGGGCCTCAATGGCCAGCGTCCCTCTTTGCGGCTTACCTGGGTTTTCATTTCGAGTCAGTGTGCTACCCACGAGCGTTAACGAGTTAGTTACAGAATCTGGTTAAGATCGACTCCGAAGCGTTTTCTAATTCAACCTGGCAGTTGGGGATCGCAGATGGACGCTTGCGATTAATCGATGACCACAAAAGATACCCAGCGCTCTTTCCACAGAGTCGAACAACTCGTGAACTCTCTCCATGGGGAGCTTGATTGTGGAAGAGTCAATCGGCAGTCGGACTTGTCCGCAAAACTACCGACGAATACTCCATTGATGGGACGAGTAAAGCAGACAACTTGATCCGAACGGCACTTTTTCGTTTAGCGAAGTCGGACAATTTACAATGTCCGATATGCTTTAAAGGCTCTTGCAAAGAGTCAGTACCATAACGCGGTAGCGTATGGCTGCGCGTTCAAGATGAGCTCTCGCGTGGTAATTAACGAAGAACACCTGCGGAAGAGTTATGGTCACAACATTGTGGAGAATTGCAGGCCCGATGGTGAAATCAAGATCACCCTGCGCTGTCAGGCCCATACCACGGCATTGTGCGTTTTTAGGGCGCAGCCATACGCTACCGCGTTATGGTACTGACTCTTTTGCAAGAAGCTCTGGCTCGTCGTCGTGAATGAATAGTGGCCCGAACTGACTAAACTTGTCGCAAATCTGGGAGCGACAAGCTAAAAGCCATTCGGACACCAGAAGATCAGAGGCACAAATCATGAAACGTTATAAGTCGTGCAACATTGCTTTCGCTCTTTTGATAGCGTTTGCTCTTCTCAATGCCTCGCTCTCGTCAGTGGCACCCAAGCGCTATTGCGGCAGCCCGCGAACCGGTTCGAGCAAAAATGGAATCGTTGCGTCCACCAACGAAGTCGCGTCGCGCGTTGGCGTTGACGTGATGAAGCGCGGCGGCAATGCAGTCGATGCCGCAATCGCAGTCGCGTTTGCACTGGCTGTAACACATCCGGCGGCAGGTAACTTGTCGGGTGGCGGCTTCATGATGATTCGTCTCAATAACGGCAAAACGACTGCGATTGATTATCGCGAGATGGCGCCCAGCGGCCGCGACGCGCAATATCTATCTCGACAAGGACGGCAAACTTATCCAGGGCGAAGGGGGCTCGTTGGAGGGTTACCGCGCGGCCGGCGTTCCCGGAACTGTTAGAGGAATGGAACTGGCGCTAAAGAAATACGGATCGGGTAAGTTGACCTGGTCCCAGTTGGTCGAGCCCGCTCGTCGGCTTAGCGGCCAATGGTTTCGAAGTAACGTACTCATTGGCGCGTTCGCTCCGAAGCAACAAGGAATACCTTTCAAAATATCCGGAGACCAGACGAATCTACTTAAAAGAAGGGGACTTCTATAACGAAGGTGAGATCTTCAAACAACCTGACCTGGCAGCCACATTTGCTCGACTCCAGCAAGGCGGTCCGAATGAGTTTTACGAAGGCGAGACTGCGCGCCTCATCGTCAACGATATGAAACGCAACTAACGGTTTGATGACACTAGACGATCTACGCGGTTATGTAGCCAAAGAACGAGCTCCTTTGCGTGGCCTTTACCGAGGGCATGAAATCATCTCGATGCCACCACCTTCGTCTGGAGGCGCCGTGCTTATCGAGATGCTCAACATACTCGAGGGCTACGATTTGCAAAAGCTGGATGCGAATTCGTCTGAACGTTATCACCTAATGGCTGAGGCAATGCGGCGGGCGTTTGCAGATCGAGCTGAGTACATGGGTGATTCAGATTTCGTAAAAGTTCCAGTTGCCGGATTGATCGACAAGTCATATGCCGCAAAACTTCGTTCGAATATCAGCACTGAGCGCGCGTCGACGAGTGCAGAGGTTCGCGCCGGTCGACCAGCCGGCTATGAATCAGAAGAGACCACCCACTTTACCGTGGTCGATGCGGAAGGAAACGCTGTTGCCAATACCTATACGCTCAATAACTCGTACGGACTCGGCCGCAGTCGCAAAGGGCACGGGAATGTTGTTGAACGATGAAATGGACGACTTCGCCGCGAAGCCAGGTACGCCGAACATGTACGGACTGATTCAAGGGTGAACGCAACGCGGTCGCTCCTCACAAGCGTCCGCTGTCCGCAATGACTCCGACGATTGTTCTGCGTAAGGACGGAAGTTTTTGGTTTACTGTTGGGAGTCCCGGTGGGCCGACAATTATTAACACTGTGCTGTGCGTCATCACGAACGTCATCGACTTCGATATGAACATCCAGCAAGCGATCGATGCACCACGTATTCATCACCAGTGGTTGCCGGATGAACTTGTTGGTGAGCCGTTGGGTCTCTCAGGCGACACTCAAAAGCATTGACGTCACGTGGCCATACGCTAGCCAAGCAAAGAACTCTTGGCGATGCTGAGGGGATCATGATTGAAGAGAAGACGGGGGTGCGTTTAGGTGCAACGGATCCGAGACGGAGTGATGGATCTGCGGTTGGATATTAAGGTCTCACCACAGAATTAGTCTTACGCAACTTAGCGCTCACGGGATACACAATGAAGTTTAGAATCTCTGATCAAGTTTCTTAACCGCGAAGCGGATTGCGTCCCAGAACCCAGGGTTGCCGGGCTTTGGCGGCTACCCTGGGAAAGGAAGGACAATCGATCCAACCCCAACGGGGTTGCGCCAACCTAACGCTACACAAATAAATCGCGGGTGAAGAGAACCCGACGCAACCTCTTCGAGGTTGGAAACCCGTGACCATCTATTCCCAGGGTAGCCGTCAAAGCCCGGCAACCCTGGGCTTTGGGTCGTAATTGCTTCGCGGTTAAGAGACTTAATAAGAGCTTCCTTTAGTGAGTTGGGTCGACTGCTCGAAGGCACGGCCTTCGACTTGTCCGTGAAAAAGGCTCGATCAGGTATTACAACAAGATCGGAAATGACAACGATCCGTGTTGATTATCATGGTTCTAAAGAGGTGCCGAAGAGAACGTGCAGCTCACTTCGTTAAGGAAGCTGGCATCCGAAACGACAAGGTAATTATGGACCTGAAATATTCGCTGGTAATTGAAGCTACAGAGGATCTAACTTCCTTGGTTTTATTCGCCTGATTTGAAAGGTTTCACAGGCGTTGGCAGCTCGGTTGAGGATTGCATGTGCGCAATCAGAACTTGCGATGGAGGAACATCTCCGCTGCTTCGAGGCACGGAATGCCGGTGCTTCCACCTAACCCAAATCCGCTCGTAACCGTGGCACGAAATCCGAGCGCATTATCCCGGCGGCTTGAATCCGATCCCATTGGCTTCATCTCAGCTCACAACACTTTCGCGCACGAAGAACAAAAACTTCTCGCCTGCATTCACTGTGGGCTATGCCTCGAGGCTTGTCCCACCTACGTAATCACGGGTGACGAAAACGATGGACCTCGCGGCCGTCTCTACCTGATGCGAGCGGTGTCTGAAGGTCGACTAGCAAACACCTCGGAGTCGTTTTCCAAACACATCGATCGCTGCCTGGGTTGTCGTGCTTGTGAACAGGTTGTGCCCGGCAGGTGTTGAATACGGTCAGTTGTTGGAAGCCGAGCCGTGAGGAGTTGCTTGTCTCTCAGCCGAAGCAGACCTTCACTCACAAGCTTCTGAGAGTAGCACTGCAACACCTGTGGACGTCGCCGGCACGACTAAGGCTTTTCTTCGGCGCTTCGAGGATCTTTCGCGACCTCGGCCTCGCAAGATTCTTTCTCAAGTTACGAGCTCGGCAAACTGATATCCGATGCGTGCCCATTTTGCGCTCGCACTGCTCGACAACTCCCGGTCGCAACTAAACTCAAAGCCTCTGGTGAAACAAAAGCAGTCGCACCCAAAACCGATCAGCAGGTTGAGTCCGTAATGTTGTTCAAGGGCTGTGTCGGCGAAGGATTGTTTTCCAGAATCAACACTGCCACGAAGCGAGTTTTGGAAGTGAATGGATTTGCAATCGATATACCTGAAACCCAGGGTTGTTGTGGAGCGCTCCACGCGCACGCGGGAGATCTCAACGGTGCGCGAGAACTGGCTCGTCAGAACATTCGCGCGTTCAGGCGTTCGGGCGCACCGGTGATTACCAATGCAGGCGGTTGTGGCGCAATGCTCGTCTCATACGGACATCTCTCTGGACAACGACGAAGCCCGTGAGTTTAGTACGCGTGTCCGAGATGTTGGCCAACAACTCGCAACTCGAAACGTCAAGCAAGGTGTCAGCATTAACGAGGGCATGACGACCTATGATGCTTCGTGCCACTTACTCTATGGTCAGAAAGCCGGCGACGCGTCACTCAAAGATGCTCGACGCGATTCCTGAACTGAAGTTCAAACAGTCTTGAAGGCGCGGAGCGATGTTGCGGAGGAGCTGGTATCTACAATCTTCTGGAACCTGAGATGTCTTCACGAGTGCTGCAAGGAAAAGCTCACAAACATTGAAGCTACTGGCGCCAAAGTCTCTCGCAACTGGTAACCCAGGTTGCCAGATGCAGATCGGCGCCGGCGCTTGCCTCAACGGAATGGACGCTCAACGTTTGTCATCCAATTGAACTTCTTGATGAGTCGTACAGAAAAGCCGGCTTCTACTCCGTGATGTCGCGATATAGGTTTGCGGCTTTGTCGTCGTCATCGGTAACGAGCTTGCTTCAATCGTAGGTAGCATCGAAGTAGCTTGACGACGACAAGCTAAAGCATATCGGACATCGACGAGGCTACGCAGAGAAGATCGCCGCATTACTGAGGACACAAACATCAGCGCCCTAACACTCAACCGAATTACCTTATCGATTTTTGCTCCAGTCTTGATTCTCACTGGCATTGCCGGGTCTCTTGTTCCGCCACAATACAGCCTGACCAGTGGGGCCGCCCCTACAACATGTTTCACATAGTGTTTGGCTTGATCGGATTGTTGATGGTCTTTTCCGGGAGGCCGCAACCGGTGTGTCTCTTCAACCTTGTCTTTGGCCTGATCGATCTCTATCAGGCAGTGGCGAGTTATCTAAACCTACCCCCAAACAGTTCTTCCTGTGGACTAGAGTCGATGATCTCTTCGCATGTCGTTTTGGGAGTGGCGCTCGTTCTAATCGGCCTTTATGGAATCCTCAAACAGAAGGAGCCAGTGCGATGAGTGCAACCGCACGCTCACCACAGGAGACCAGTGGTCTGATTAGGATCGATTGTTGATGAAGTTCGTGAGGTTGCGCCGGATTGTATCTGGGACCAGCAGCCTTACTGGTTAAAGGAAAGCCGAAACCGATCTTGTTTTTCGTCGTCAGCTTTCAGAAAACTTAAGAACCCGATCCGCCAGATCTACAGGACTGGTTCAGTGTAATCTGTGGACGACTTCACCGCCGATCACAGTCAACCGCACGACTCGCATTCGCCTCGATCGCAACTAAATCCGCGCGCTTCCCTTCCTCGATCGAGCCGCATTCATGATCAATCTTCAACAACCGAGCCGGATTCGTCGACGCCATCTGCGCAATTTCAACATCCGACACACCGAGATTGCATCATCTTAACGGCGTCGAGCACTGAGATAACCGAACCCGCAATGCCACCTGCTGCATTACTTGTGCGACCATCTTTCACCACAATTGTCTCTCCCCAAATCTGGTATTCACCGTCGCCAACACCCGCCGCCGCTATCAGCATCGCTAATCAGACTCAGACACTTTGCACCTTCTACCTTAACCAGCAGCCGCAGGATCGACGGATCAAGATGCACGCCGTCAGCGATGATGTCGCAGCTCACGTCATCGCGAGACAATCCCCAGCCGATCGGTCCAGGACTACGGTGATGCAATGGTGACATAGCATTCATGAAGTGAGTCATGTGACGCGCACCATTCTCGAGGGCCGTATCTAGCACCGTTACATCAGCTTTCGTAGCAGCGTAATCGAGACGATCCAACCACGACGGCTCAATTCCAAGCCATAAGATTGATCTCCACCGTCAACTTCCGGCGCCACGGTAATCATCTTCGGCGCCAGTCGTTGGGTGTGAAGGCTGGTTGAATCTGCTGGTCCAGAGTAAGCCCTAAAGTAATCCTTGCGCAGTGCTCCACATAGCGAGGTGTTAACAAAAGGGCCTTCGTGAGTGCATTCCCAAAACACGGCGCGCCGTTACCCTGGCGCTGTACAGCTAGCGACTTCGACGACTTGCTGCACGCGATCATGGTTTTCATCAGACGCCGGCACAGTTGTAGCGAAGCCAGTGCGGTAACACCTGTTGCGGCATAGGTAGCGCGAGATTTTATCGAGATCACTTTCCGTGGCATCCATCACGTCAGTGCCAAGCGGCTCCGTGATTATGCACGTCGATAAACCACTGGAAACACTCGATGGTTGTGAGGTCGACACTGACGTCCGCTTTAGCTCCACTCCTGATCCAAAATCGACGCGATCTTCCCATCGACAAGCAAGAACAAGAGCTGTGCTCTCGGATCCCACCGGGCAAAACCAACGTCGCGTTGTTCAGCAAAAGACTGTTCATAGACTTAATCATCGCCAATGGCCATTACCTGATACCAGACGAACTGAATGGAAATCAGAAATTTCGCAATCAACAGCAGTGCCCGCAACGCATTTCAACGTTGCGGGCACATTTGAAGAGAATTTCGCAGGTGACACTAGAACAAGAGCTTAATTCCGAGATTGTACCGTGCGTGGATCTCTAACAGTTGTCACCTGACCGAAAGTCGCTGCTGTAATGTTAGTACTCAGCGCTCTCAAAGTTCGTGTGATTGAAGATGTTGAAGGCCTCTCCTCTTAGCTGAATTCCAAAACCTTCATTGACCGCCAGAATCTTGTCATGGTGAAGTCACAGCGCTTGGTTGGTGGCCCGATTTACGATTCCGCGGGAGAGTTTCCGGTGAGTATTCGGCAAGTTGGTCGGGTTGGCCGCCGGGTTAGCCTGGAAACAACGCAATGTTGAGCTACCGAAGTCGCGTCTCGCGGCGCACCTCGCATTCGGATCGCACAGTACATTTGGACGATTTCCGGCAATCGCCGCCGGATTATTGCTAGTCCTGCCGCGTCGTAATTTGAAGTTGTGACGGTAAACGGAAGACCAGTGTTCAGGGTGACAATCCCCTGAAGCCTGCCACCCGCCTAACGCCTTACCTACGCAAAGCCTTGCTGAGACGTGTACCACGGCAATTCGTAAATGTAATTCACTGTAGCAACGTGACGGCGATCGAGGAGTGTTGCCCGGCCTTTGTCGAGACCAGCTATCGTAGGAATTCTCAGGAGCCGTTGAACGATCAGTTTGATTGTCCGTCGTGATTCTTGGCCCAGGTATAGGCACCAGTAATCCGGCGAAGATCCTGAGAAAGCGACCGCACGAAATCTGCAAACTGTTGTAGTTCGAATTAAACCGTGGCTGAATCATTGTGATCGACCGGTAACCTCTGTAAGGACGGATCTGGTCGAGGATGTTGAGTAGCTGCCGACGAAAGAAATGCAGCATTCGCTGGCTGACAAGGAACAGTCGCCACGCCAGGGGTCTGGAGCGTCTGCGTATCATTGGCGAGAGCGACGCACTGAGGTTTCAGTGCGAGCCGCGAGCGGCAGTTCATTTAATTCAAGGCGCCGATCAAGTGGGTTCCCTTCGAACCGAAGTATCCTGCCGTGATCATGGTCTTTTCGTTAAGTTGGTGCTGAATATCGAAAGACCAGTGTTGCATGTACGGATCCTGCCATTTGGTCTGAATCGCGCGCACTGAGATTGGCTCGTGATGCCGCAGATCTCGTGGCGTTTGGCCAGTCGGTAGCGGTTGATCCAGGCGCGTACCGGTTATGGTAACTGTCTCCTGGAATGGCGGGTTAACTCCGATGTTCTGTTCGTACGTTCCATTGAGCACCTGATCGTAGAAGATTCCGTAGCCGGTACGAATGGAAGTTCTTCCTTTGCCAAATGGATCCCATGCCAACCCGACACGTGGACCAAGATTCTTTGTCGGAGCGTCGACCACGTAATTGCCAAGCGGACTAACCGTGGGCGTGCAATTGTTTGGACCAGTCAAAAACTGGCTGGAGTTAACTGCGATGATGCCGTTACAGAAATTTCCAGTACCGACCACGCGGTTACCCGCGCCAGTAACTTGCGGAGCAGCGGACGCGCTGTAGAGTGCCGGATCAAAATTCGAAAGTCGGTTGTTTTTGTCGTACGGAGAACCGAAGAACGAGTATCTCAATCCGTAATACAAAGTCAGGGCTGGACGAATGCGAAACTCATCCTGTGCATAGCCTTCAACTACTTTCTGTCTCAAGTCTGCGGTGTAATCGAAGTGAGCCTGCGTGAAATTAACGTTGTTGCCCTGAAGGAAGTTGGCGAACAACTGAAAGTTCGCACGTCTGGCGGCGTTGGTATCCTGTCCAGCGATTTGCGGAGACTGAACGCTGGTTCCCGAGGTACTGTTGTTGAAAGCGTTGTAAATTCCTTCGTTGTTACCGGCCAGAGCGTTTTCATTCTTGCGATAGTATCCAAACACTCCACCAAACTTAATCGTATGGTTGCCGCCGGTTCCACGTCGCGTCTCCGGAGAAATTGTGCTTGTAAGAGAAGTTGTCGTATGGACCAAAGCTCTGCAAGGCACTAAAGCCATTTCCGGAAATCGTGGGAACGCGATCTCTCTGATTTGCGAAAGGCAATGGCGGCGTAATCGGCGAATTTATCAACGCCAGCGTACCAGATATTCTCACTCAGGATCGCTCCGTAGCCGTAAGTATAGCGGCCGACGTAAGAACGAACGATGGGGAAATGACGTGGGTTGACTGGAACGTGTGGGTCTTGCCGGGTGAGTTCGTTGAAGTTGTCGAAACACCAGGCAATCCCGAACCGGACGAGAACAGGGAGTTCGCGTCGATGGTCGGAATCTGGTCGTTCTCATAAGCGATAGTACATCGACCATCTGCTGCTGAATGTATGATCGATTTTGAGAATTTCCTGACGGAAGTTTGATTTGCCCTGGGTTGGAAACAGTAAAAGCTCGACTTACGGGGTCCGTCGGAAGCGGAAGTTTATTGTAGATGTTCGTCAGGTACTGCTGAGCAACCGAACTGACCGGAACTCTCGACGAGATCGGCACCCCTGCCGGAAGAATATTTGTGCACTGAGTACCAGCCGGAAGAGCCGTATTTGCACTCAAGCAGATATCGATCGGGAAAATACTCCTGGCGCATGGCTGCATCAGGAACAGTCGATGACAAGGTTGAGTAACGAAGATCGCGACGCACTTCTTCCGAAAAGAAGAAGAACGTTCGCTCGAGCTTACTGGCGATTGCGCCACCCGGCTTTCCTTCACCGAAATTGAAGAAATAAATTGGGCCACCGATGGTGCCACCGAAGTTGTGATAGCGGAAAGGTGGTCGCTTTGCTTTGCCATTGCTTTCCCGACCGAACGCAGGCGTACCGGTTACGGTGTTTAGTAAGTAGTCGTTGGCGTTCAGCTTTTCGTTCCGCCAAAACTCGTACGCTGAACCATGAAAATCTTCGCCGCCAGAACGCGTAACGATATTCACCAGTCCGCCGCCTGCACCGCCCGACTCTGCCGGGTAGAGCGAGCGAAGGATGTTGAACTCACCGATGGAGTCAACGGACGGATACGCTTGAATAGTAATGTTCGAGCCACGATCCGTGATGTCCGCTCCATCAACTCGGAAGGTGTTCTGGGCGCTGCGCGCACCGTTTACGGAAACGTTAATCGTGTTTGCCTGGCCAGCGGGATTCGTTGTTCCCACGTACACCTGATCAGCTAAATCGTTTGATACTCCAGGCGACAGCGCTACGAGCTGCACCCAGTTGCGATTGTTGGAGAGAGCTCACGCACCTGTTCGCCACTGATGATGCTTACGGCAGTCGGTGTATTGAGCTGAACAGCAAGTGGTGCTGCTTCAACAGTCACAACCTTCGGAGATATTGCCAGCTTCCAAAGTCACATCGACGGTGCGCTTATCGCTCACGTTGAGCTTGAGTCCGGTTTCGATGTGCTTCTTGAAGTTGGGGGCTTCGACAGTAACGTCGTAGACGCCAGAAGGTATATTTGGCGCTGAATACTGTCCGTCGTTATTCGTGGTGGTCGTCCGGAGTACAACCTTTTTCTCGGAATCCGAAATAGTTACGGTTGCGCCGCTCACAACCCCACCCGTGGCGTCCTTCACCGTGCCGTTCAACGAACCAGTAACCTCCTGGGCGAAGATTACTGCTGAGAACGCACAAATGCTCAGTGCGACCAACAGAAGGCGAAGAAGTTGAGAGTAATGTTTCATGATGGTTCCTCTTTATTTTAGATAACGTCCAATTGAAGCCTGCGGCTGCGGGTGCCCTATGGGTGAGTACTCGCAAACGGGGCGTCTTCTTCAGAATAATGGATACAACTTGGATTTTCGGAAAAGCGAATTGCGCCAAACACAAACCTGGTTCACCTGTAGTACTTCTGAATGTTTGTTTAGCAAAGAGTTAACGATGTGCTCCCTGGAATAGACAGCTGATTGGTCTGGAACATACAACGCAGCCACCTGGAGACTCTTTTCATAGGCAATTGGTGCTCCGCTGTTTCGTAAGACGATCTAGTGTTCACATTTCCCGGTAGCAGCACACTAGTTTTTAGAAACGAGTGCCGACCCCCTACGTAACCGGATCCCCGCAACGCAGTTCCGGGCCGCGCGATAGTGAGTGCATTGTCTTTCAACACAACTTCGCCATTCACGATCACAAAACTAATCCCAACTGGAAACTGATGCGGCTGGTCGTATGTTGCGCGATCAATGATCGTGTTTTCGTCGAAGATCACAATGTCAGCGGCAAACCCTTCCCGAATTAACCCGCGATCGCGAAAACCAAAAGTCTGCGCCGGTAATGAAGTCATCTTGCGAACGGCATCTTCAAGACTCAGCAGCTTCAACTCTCGAACGTAGTGACCCAACACTCGTACGTTATTTCCGTAACCGCGTGGATGCGGAACGCTCTCATCGTTCTGACGCACGCCACTGTCGGACGGCGATCATCGTGAAGGGTTCCTGCATGATGCGCTTAACATCATCTTCACTCATACCGTGATAGACCATGCCGGCTCCACCAGCTAAATACATTTCGATCATCTGATCGATTTGACTACTCACGTCGCTCTTCTTTTTACGAGCTTCGTGATCTCGGCGATCGATTTTCCGTTGAAGCTTTTGTCGGGGTCGTACGAAGCGACGACGGCATAGTCGAAATCCTTAAACCCGCTCCGCTTCAAGGAGTCTTTCATGTCGGTAACGACTTTTTCGCGGGGTGGTCTGATCGGCAAGTCGCTTCTTTGCTTCTTCAAGTCCGCCGGCGCGCAACCATGAAGGCAAACGCGACTCGAGTGAAGTTGAACTCGCGGTGTAGGCATATTGATCGACGGTTACCGTTAATCCCCGTGCGCGCGCGTCACGAACGAGACCTAACGTCATCGGGCTCTGGCCCCAGAGTTTTTTGCTGCTGATTTTGAAGTGGGAAATCTCTACCGGCAAACCCGCCTGTTCACCTATTTGAATACTTTCACGGATAGCATCAGCGACCTTCTCACCTTCGTTGCGCATGTGAGTCGCATACAAGCCGCCGTAACGCGCCGCTACTCGGGCCAGTCCAATGATCTCGTCTGTCTTTGCAAAAGTCCCCGGCGTGTAGATCAACCCGGTGGAGAGTCCTACGGCGCCTTCCTGCATTCCCCTCTCGACCAGCGCTTCCATCTGCTTCTGTTCTTCGGCAGTTGGCGCACGATCATCAAGACCAACAACCCTGCGACCGTACGGAATCGTGCGCGATCAAGGTCGCGAGGTTCACGGCAATAGGTTTTGCTTGAATTCGTCCGAAGAAGTTCGCCGACGTCGGTCGTTGACGATCCACAGTTTCCCGTGACCAGTGAAGTCACTCCCATCCGAATGAAGTTCTCGGCAGCGGGAAGGCTGTAGATCGACTCGACGTGAGTATGAACATCGATGAAGCCGGGGGCGAGAATTTGCCCTTTCGCATCGATTGCCTGACTGGCCTGGGCAGCCCAATGCGACCGATGCGAACTATACGACCATTTTTGATGCCGATATCTGCCCGGAACCATGGGTTACCACTTCCGTCGATTACGCGAGCATTCGTAATCACTAGATCATAAGACGGGCTGACAGACTGACTGCTCGACTGCACCGAACGAAAAACAGCTGTTGGTGCGGCGAGAAGCCACACCAACAGCAGCAGTCGCGACAACATAGTTTCATCAAATCGATCTGTCCTTAACTTAACTCGCTTAGAAACTCAGCTTTCCTGAGAACTGAATTCGGCGGGCGTTATTTGTAACCGAATCGTTGATTCGTCCGAAGATGCTGGAGTTAATGACGGCAGTCGGATTATCAAACGATGGCTTATTCAAAACGTTTCGTGCATCAACTCTGAAATCGAACGCTAACTTTTCAGTCACCTTCCATTTCTTGGAGAGCGATGCATCCCACTGAAGTAGACCGGCGCAATAAAGAAATTGCGACCAGTGTTGCCAATCGAGCCTGGTACCGGCGCTGAAAACTTCGCGCGATCAGAAGCGTCGAACCAGAAGTTTCGACCGCTCTCATTTACCAAACTGCCCATGTGACGATCACAATTATTGCAATCAGCAGTTGACTGAACCACGTTGCTCAGGGTGTTGACACCAGAGTAGACGGTGAATGGTCGACCTGACTGTTTGATGATCGTTCCAGAGAACAACCAGCCACCCACTATCTGGTTCACGACGGCGTTCGAAGTATTCAGGAACTGCTGGTTCTTTCCAAACGGAAGATCGTAAGTGTACGTGCCCTGGAACACGTGACGACGATCGAAGTCCGACCACGTGTAGTTCAGACTGCGATCCCTCAGGTCGAACGGAGTGCTCGATGCCGCTTGTACTGAGCCGGTGGAAACACCACTCAAAGCTGGATCCCACGAGCGATTGTCCTTTGACTTGGATAAGGTGTAGGCGAATTGAAATCCAAGTCCGGCTGAAATGCGTCGTTTGAAGATTACCTGCAGACCGTTATAGTTCGAGTAATCGTTGCTATCGAAAACATTGAGCCCACCCGTGAACTGTGGGTATTGCTGCAATAGGTAGGTAAAACCATTCAGGTCCAGCAATCGTTGGTTTAGCTGAGCGTTCGTGCAGATTCCCGCTGTCACATCCGCAGCCACACAAGTCTTTTGCGAAACTACGACCGCGGCGGCGCCGACACTCCCTTGAGTGATGTTGGTTGTGTTGAGCGCTCGGAACCTGGCAGTACCACCATTGTTTGCGGCATTACCCGACATGATCAAGTTGATTAGCGGGCTGTTATACGAGGAGCTGGCCCGTATCTTGTTGAAGGCATCGAGAAAGTTAGTCTCACTCACTCCTGGAACGCTGGCAAAAATGTTCGCCTGATTAACGTTGTAACCTCAAGTAAGTGAACACCGTGTTTACCAATGTAGTTGACCTCAATTACGTTCCGTTTAAATTCTCTTTGGAAGCTCGCAGACCATTCATGTATTTGCGGGAACTGCAAATCCGGGTCGATGACATTATTCGAAGTTGTATTGAAGGATATTGGCTGCTGCTGTGCCGAAGGCTGTGAAGGTGGAACTAAGCCGCCGATGATCGGTCCAACGTTTCGATAAAGCCCGCCACTAGCTCCGAAGTTTGAGTTCTGAACTAAGACGTTGTTCCCAGGGGTACTCTGGAAAATGAACGAACCGAAAAGGAACGTAGCAAAACGGTCAGACGCCATGCGATAGTTTGCACGAATCAGGAAGTCTTGCCTGTCTTAAATGGATCCCAGGCGAAACCCACTGACGGCAGGATCTTGCTTAAGTCACTTGAGAACAAATCACCTTCGACCCACCTGATGCTATTCGTCGGTGCTGCTCCAAGCTTCACCGGCTGATTAGGCACAAGGATTTTTCGACCGTTGACGCTTGGTGCAAGTTTGGGTTCCCAACGCACTCCGATATCAAAGACCAGATTCGATCTAAACCTCCAGTTATCCTGGAAGTAAAAATCCATCTCGGTGTAGTTCGCTTCGTTCAACCACCTCGTACCAGCGGGTGCAAAAGTGGAACCGATCTGAAACAAACGCAAGCGATACGTTGTTCACCTTGCCCAGTTCATCAACAATCGTATTTTGCAAACGTGTAAGGAGTCTGTCGCGTTGATGCTCGTGGAACCTGAAGCAGGGAGATTAAAGGCAGTAAACCGCAACACCACGCCAGTGTGACGGTTGGCTCGATCGCTCCGCCGGCGACGTTTGGAACGATCGTCACGGTGGCGATTTAACCGGAAGTTGATGCCGCCTTCGGCGTGTGGGAACCTCGAATCGAGGTGACGTTATCAATAAACTGATACGTGCGGACTCCGCGAGCATTGTAGGAAAAGTTAGTGTTGGCTGTGGCGACGTTAACAAACGCGAAGGGTAGATTTGGATCTGGAAACGGAGTCGCAAATGAAAAAGAAGTATTTGCTGATTCCGAAGATCGCTTCGTTTGTCAGCGTAGGAGTCGGCGACCAACGCCAGTTAACCGCAAAGATTCTTTGGAGTTCTACCTGTGTCAACAAAGTTCGGTGAGCCGGGGAAAATCGGACGACCGCCATTTGCCGAGTCGCCAAAGACTTGTTTGAGAACCCTGCGCGTAACGCACATAGAGCAAACTGTTGTCTCTTAGATTGAAGTCAAACTTCGAAACGAGAGTCATGCTGCTTTTCGTGCTGCGGAGAGGCGAAGTTAAAGCCTGCCGTATTCAACCCATCGCCGACGGTAAAAGTTATTTGGAGCCGGCATTGCATTTAGAAATCCGCCGAGCGTCGGATCGAGACCGACACCAGTGGGATTCGTTGCGATGTTATAGGTGGAGATACAAGGCGCATTCGATCCATTACAAACCGGCAGGAAGCGGGTTACCACTTCCATCCACGGCAGCAGTCCAGTTCAGCCGGCGAGTTGGCTCGACCAGCTTCCATATCTAAACCAAACCTGACGAGCGTTCGCAGTGATAGACCGTGCGAGTAACCAGTGCAGTGTCGTACGCGCGCAGCAACTGAAGATTGCGTAAAGAATGCCTTGTCGCGCAACCAGCCCATCTTCGTGCCTTCGCTCAAAACCAGGATTAAAGAGTGGACCACCAATACTGCCGCCAAAGATGTGCTGAACGAATTGGTCCTTTGGAGTGCCAGCGATCGTTACAGGATAACTTTTCGCATCGAATCTCGGGGTGCGGTAATACTCGAAGAAGTTGCCATGGAAGGCATTCGTCCCAGAACGTGTAACGAGTGTGACCTGTGCGCCACTGCTACGCCCGAGTTCGGCCGTGAAGTTACTTGTGACGACTTGAAACTCCTGGACTGAATCCGGGTTGGGTCGCAACGGGGTAAAGTTTGAACCACCTGCCGTTGACTCGTTGATGTCGATACCATCAAGGGTGAAGTTGAAGGCACGGTCACGTGAACCGTTCACGTTTACCGCGCCACCAGTATTACCACCGAAAACAACGCCCGGTTGAAAGTTCAGAAGGTCGAGCGGGTTTCGTCCGCGAGTGCCGACGATGGGCAGGGCTTCCAAAGTCTGTTGTTCGATCGTTGTACCAAGATTACCTGAGGTTGCAGTTTGCACCTGTTCACCTGCAGCCTGCACGGTCACTGTCTCGGCAACGCCGCCGGGTCTCAAGAATCGTGCTAATCGTCGTCGGCACGTTTACGTTGATTGAGTTGTGCTGGCTTAAATACTTCTTGAAGCCTTGTTTCTCAATCGTCACGCTATACGTACCAACCTGCACGAGATCGAACGCGTGGTTTCCGCTGTCCGCTTGTTTCCGTCGTAAACGAAATTCCCGTACCCTCGTTCGTCAACGTGACCATTGCGCCGGCAACAGCAGCGCCGTTAGCATCGCGAACGACACCGGTGACACGAGAAGTGGTTCCCTGACCTAATGCGATTGAACAAATTGAAAGAAGTAGCACCACTACCTAGTAAGCAGTTTAGAAATCGGTTTAGTTTCATGGGGAAACTCCTTCTCGTTAGTTAAACTTTGGGGAAGCCACAAAAAACTACCTGGCCCACAAGATGTGAGCTGAGGCATGAATTCCGTTAGCCCTTTCCAGCTGTACGGTCCACGATCCTGGAAACAGATCCAGTCAAATACTTTCCGTTAGTTGTCCTTGAAAAGATATGGCGCGTGACCTGATGCTAGAGCCAATTTCGCATCGATGTCCGAGATTATAGATTTAGGCGGGAGATAATGGTAGCTAAAGATTTTTATCATTTTGATAAGTATTGCTGATGCTCCAAAACTTGCAGTGTTACCGGATTTTCGCTTGAGACGAGGGTTGAATGTTTACTGCTTTATTCGGATCTGAAAATGCAGCGACAGATTGGTCGGCTAAGTTCTCAACGCCGACAAAAACGTTTGTCGCACTGCGTTCGGACAAGTGATCTCGTTGCTGGAGATCGTCAGCGAAGAATCGCGTGCGGGAAATTTTTGTGGTACTCATGTTGAGTTATGAGCCGCACCCGCCTTCGATTCCGCACTCGTCACCACATGAAACACGCACGTTTCCACTCGCCTGGGCCGCCGTTTTTCGCGAAACAACTTCCCTCTACACAAACTTCACAGGTCCTTTTAAGACAACCCGTTGGCAGCCGCTAGTTCCCAGGACTGAATATGATTCAAACATCGCAGAGATTCAGGAACTGATAGCTCGCGGACACACATACCAGGTCAACTATTCATTTCCCATGACCGCGCGCTTCGATGGCGATGCGTTAGCCTATTTTGACGACCTTACAAAAGCCCAGGGTGCAAAATATTCAGCTTATCTCGACCTCGGCAGATATAAAGCTCTATCAGCTTTCACCGGAACTCTTCTTCGCCCGAAAAGGAGATCACGTTTGGACCAGGCCAATGAAAGGAACAATCAAGCGAGGTCGTTGGCCTGAGGAGGATGCTGCGTTAGCGTCCGCGCTCGAGAAGCTCTGAGAAAGACCGGGCCGAGAATGTAATGATCGTCGACTTGCTGCGCAACGATCTTGGCAAAGTGTCCGTTACGGGCAGCGTTAGTGTGACTTCGCAATTTGAACTAGAACGCTTCGAGACAGTCTGGCAAATGACTTCGACTGTCGAGTCTCAGCTGAAACCTGGAACGAGTCTGGTTGATCTTATGCGGGCCTTGTTTCCCTGTGGCTCGATCACAGGCGCGCCCAAGATCAGGACCATGGAAATAATCAAACCAACTTGAACGACACCCACGAGGTCTCTACACGGGAACCATTGGCTTCATTCGCCCCAACGGGGACTGCATCTTCAACGTCGCCAATCAGAACAGTAGTAATTGATTCCGAATCAGGATTAGCTACTTTTGGTGTTGGTGGTGGCGTGACGATCGATTCAACTGCAGAACGCGAGTACGAAGAATGCCTGGTGAAAGCAAAGTTCCTGGAAGTTTCTCCTGAAGAATTTGATTTGTTTGAGTCGATCCTCCTTGAAGACGACGAATACTTCCTGCTTGAGAGACACATTCAGCGTCTCAAGAGTTCAGCGCGCTTTTTTGGTTTCGAGTTCTCTGAGGAAGCGGTGATGTCGCAGTTAGAAGAAATGAGCGCTCAGCACTCGTTTGCCAGATGGAAAGTCAAACTTACGTTGACGAAGATTGGCAAGGTGTCCACTAAGATTTCAGAACTTGCCACCAAAGGTGAAGGGGTTCTTACGAGTTGGTATTGCTCGTTCACCTGTTAACTCAGCCAATCGACTTCTCTTTCACAAAACTACAGCTCGCAACTTTTACACATCGGAACTGGAAGCCCGTCCCGATTGTGATGATGTCATTTTCTACAACGAGCGCGACGAAGTGACCGAGTCAACCATTGCTAATGTTGTTGTGAAAGTAGACGGCAAACTCGTTACACCGCCGAGGTCTTCCGGACTGCTCGCTGGAACGTTTCGAGATCAGTTGATAGCTGATGGTGAGATTGAGGAACGGACCATTACGGTTGAGGAGTTACAAAACGCTGAAGAGTTGTTTTTGATCAACTCCGTTCGAAAGTGGATTAGCGTGGCGTTGAAGTCAGTACCGTAACGCGGTAGCGTCAGGTCGCTCTACTTATAGCTCTACATGCTCGAGTGACCCGACGCTACCGCGTTACGGTACTGACTTCAACGCCACTGGCGGCGCATGACTAGTTGTACAGCAAGAACTCCGCTCGCGCGCGTCGAAACCCTTCCAAACTGCGCATTCCATGACGTGACAATATCTCGCGGTGAATCGCCGCGCTTCAGCCGTTCCAAAGTATTTGCATTTACCAGCAATCGCAGATAGCTGTCGATCTTCCAATCCGCCGGATACAGCGTACGCAAGGCGGAAGCGATCTCAATTCCGGTTAGCAGAGGACGAAACGTCGACCGGTCCGTGATGACGATATTAAAACCGCCGCAGTCTTCATTCTTGAACACTGACGCGTTTGGTTTGAAACGCAACGGCACAAACCTCACGCCCGGAATTGATCGCTGATTCAAATACTCACGTCAGCTTGTCTCCCTGGATCCACGGCGCTCCCACAACTTCAAATGGAGTATCAGTACCTCGACCCACAGAGACGTTGGTTGTCTCGAGCAATCCGATGCCGGGATAGAGCGTAGCTTCTGTGAGACTTCGCATGTTGGGTGAAGGATTGATCCAGGTGAGACTTGGTTTCGTCGAACCACATCGAACGCCGCCAACCTTCCATTTTGATCACCCGCAGATCCGGCGCCGATGTTTCGTTGTTTGTTGAAGAGCTGACCCAATTCTCCAATCGTCAAACCGTGACGTGTTGGGATGGTGTGATACGCGGTAAAGGAAAGCTTATCCGCATCAGCGATCGGTCCATCAACTTCCAGGCCACCGATCGGGTTGGGCCGATCCAAAACGTAAACAGGCAGTTTCGCCTTCGCGGCTTCCTCGAGCAGGTTTCCAAGTGTGGAACTGTAAGTCCAGAATCGGACGCCGATGTCTTGAATGTCGTAGACAAGCGCATCGATATCTTTGAGCTGTTCAGGCTTGGGCTTACGTGTCTCACCGTAAAGTGAATAGATTGGTAGTCCAGTTGCTTCGTCTTTCGAGTCTGAGACTTTCTCATCGGCAACGCCACGAATACCGTGTTCTGGAGAAGAGAGCGACGACCTTCACGCCCGCAGCTTTGTTGAGAATGTCGATCGTTGGTCGCCCTTCTCGATCGCGACCTGTTTGATTTGTAACTAAGCCGATTCGCAGGCCAGCGAGTTGTTTGAAGTTGTCGCGCTCAAGAACGTCGATGCCGGTGAGCACTTTCACTGACGCTGGAGCTTCATTGCTTGTCTTCTCAAGGGCCTTCAGAACTTCCGAATAGTAGCTGATCCCAGTTCCTTCCTGCGCGTTTGTGACAGAACCAGTGTCAGTAACGGCGGCCGCGACGACCGACGCAACTCGACCACGCAATGGTCCAACGTCGCCCTTCCCGTCAGGGTGCACCCGGTTGCTCAAAAAGATCAGAAACATTTGACTCGCCGGATCGATCCAGATCGACGTGCCCGTAAAACCGGTGTGACCAAAAGATCCAGAGTGGGAAGAGTTCACCGCGATTGCTTGAAAAACTTGTATTGATGTCCCAACCGAGACCGCGTGTACCGCCAGATCCGTTCACCAAACGAGGTCGCGTCATTTCGGCCACGCTCGCAGGCGACAGCACACGCACGCCGCGATACTCACCTGCCGTTCAAAATCATCTGGCAGTAAATCCCAAGGTCGCTCGCGGTAGAAAACAGCCCGGCGTGTCCCGCAACGCCGCTCATGCGATATGAAGTTGGATCGTGTACTTGTCCGCGCAGCCACACGTCTGCATCCGTGCCGGCGTTAACGGATGAATCGCCAAGATAGCTAAGTTGGCCACGGCGTTTTTCAGTCGGGGCAATGCGCGTTTTCAAACTTGCTGTTGGCGTAAATCGGTATCACGCATCCCGAGCGGCCCAAAAATATTCTTCTGCGCAAACTGGTTGAGAGGCATTCCACCAACACGATGGACGATTTCCCCAAGAGCGATGAAATTGATGTCGCTGTAGACAAAACGAGTGCCCGGGGATTGCGAAGCGGCTCTTTGATTAATCGTTTGATCGCTGTCGTCACTAACCTACCCACTGTTCGCGCAGGTCAAAATCCGGCGCATAGCCGGATCGATGAGTAAGCAGTTGCTCAACTGTGATCTTCTCGCGTCCTTCACCTTTGAGTTCCGGGATGTAAACCGAAATCGGGTCGCTGAGTCGAACCTTGCCGCGCTCGACCAGGATCATGATGCTTTGTCGCTGTGGCAACGACTTTCGTCAGGCTGGCGAGGTCGAAGATCGTATCGATGGACGATTGGCTCGCGCGCCGGTTCCAGCGCACGCGCCCCGTATGCTTTCTGCCAAACTACTTTGCCTTTGCGCCCCACAAGAACAACAGCGCCGGGCAATTTTTGTTGTACGATTCCCTCTTCGATGATTGCATCCATCAAAGAAAGTTGAGAGCTCAGAAGCAGGAAACGAGTTCAGGCTTGGATTGTGGAAGTTGTGCGAAGAGTGACTGACAACAGATGAAGATTGCGATTACCACACATAGGCGAAGGGTTAAGAGCACTTTGACGAGGACGCTTCATATGTTTTGTGACTTGATAATTAATTTTCAGGTTGGGAAGGTGGACCCTGTCCCCGCTACCTTCGAACTAAAAGCTGTCAGCATTCAATCTCTAAAGGCGGGGACAGGGTCCACCTTCCCAACCTGAAAACTTGCTAGTCGGGTTTACTACTTAATCGCTTTCAACTGTATCCCAGTTCCGCGTGGATAAAGTCCGGGCAATGAAATCGGTAGCTTTCCAAGCAATATCAATCTCACCGAGAACTGCACGTGCAGTCGCCTGCTGAAGACTCGGCATGTCGCCATAGGCAACGATGTAAGTTCGTAATCCTGAGAAGCCTTGTAGCAAATAAGGATTGCCGAAGCTGATTCCAATAATTGGAGTGGTTCCTCCGATGACTGCGTTCAAAACTTTCGCTCCGGCATCGGGCAAACCAACACTTCCTTTCTGCCCGGAACGAACGCGACCATACAGCGAAGCAATGATTAGATCTGCCGACCTTGCCAGCTCGATCGTCTTTTGTACCTCCTGATCGGACGATCGTTCATCCAAGGTAATCGTCTCAACCTTCCGCCCTGACTTTGCGAGTCTTGAAACAAACGGCGTTGCGACTGTTGCCCGATCGTCGCCATTCGTGATCGCAATGTTTAGAACTTTTGCATCAGGCTTTAAGGCCGCTAAAGGCACCAGCTTGTTCTCATCACGCACAAGCGTGATTGCGTGCTCCAGCGATTTCAGTTGCGAGAGCGGCAGCTTCCAGTGCTCGACACTGTCTCGGTCAATGGTGTCGATCGGTGTCAGCCGTTCCTTTACTAAACCCAAATCATACTTCGCCGCCATGATCTTCCGGGCCGACTTCTTCAATCCTCTTCTCCGTCAAACGTCCTTTCTTCACGGCTTCAAGCACGCCACGAAACGCAGCGTCAACGTCGCCCGGCTTCAGCAACATGTCAGCGCCTGCTTCGAGCGCACGAACCGCAGCTTCATCCTGAGTAAAGTAGATCGTCAGTCCACTCATGCTGAGCGCGTCGGTAACAATCATTCCCTGAAACTTGAGATCGTTTCTCAGTATGGCACCCATCACTGGCGACATGGTGGCGGGCATTGTCGCCTTTTTCTTCTACAACTTCGCCGGCCTCGTCCGTATCGATTGGTTTTCCTTTGACCGCTTTTGGCAATGGCTTGACTGTCGCAAGAATCGATTTGCGGTAAAGCGATGTGGCCAACCATCACAGCGCCAACTCCGGCGTTGATCGCCGACTGAAACGGGAACCAGTTCTGCGGAGTTAAGTCGATCGCGACCGACATTGATCTCAGGCAAACCGCGATGAGAGTCAACTGCAGTAGTCGCCATGGCCAGGAAAATGTTTGGCTGTGGCAATCACTCCAGCACCTTGCGCACCTTGAGTAAACGCCGCGGCAAAACGAGCGACATCTGCCGGATCTTCGCCATATGAACGAACATTGATGACGGGGGTTGGCTGCGTTATTGTTGACGTCAACAACCGGCGCAAAGACATGTTGCACGCCAAGCTGCTCTTGCTTCGCGCGCTGTTACTTCTCCCTGTCGTCGTGCATATTCCGGATTTCCCGTAGCAGCAACGGCCATGTTCCAGGGAAAGTTGATCGTGTCGTCAAAACGCATTCCCGCACCGGCTTCCAAGTCCGCTGAAATCAGAAGCGGATACTTCGCGAGCTGCTGCATTCGGTTTACCAAGATCACTGATTCATAAACAGGTCCGCGAAATAAGATGAGGCCGCCAACGTGGTTGTCTTCGATTTGATGTGTTGAGACTCTCGATAAGCGTCGCTGTCCTGGTTTAAAAAAGTAGCATTAATGCCGACTGAAATGAGTTGGCCTATTTTCTCTTCCAACGACATGCGGCCGAGTTCTTTATTGGCCCACTTCAACGCGGAGGAGGACGGTTCCCGGTTATAAGGAGAGAATTTTTGAGTGTCGCCAGACTTTGCAGCGGTGGGTTGAAAGAAGCGGCGCCGCCAGCAATGAAAGCGATAAAAGTGCGGTTAACGCTAAGCGAAAAACACGATGCATCCGTTAAGTTTCCTCGAGTAAATCCATGGTTTTGCGGCTGTACCGTCTCCCGTGCGTGAAAGCCTCAGGCTTTCCGTAGGATACTTAGAAGGAGGAGAGGCTTCGCCTCGGGCGGCGTAGCCGCCAAAGAGTCACGAACTTGACGGAAGGCCAGAGGCTTTCCGCACGGGAGAGCGGCACAGCCACGCAGCACTCGCAGAGAGCATTAATCTTCTGTGGCTCCCGCGCGGCGCAGGTTCATCCCTCATCGATGCTGGCGCTGGCGTAAAAGCAAAACTCACCAGCCACGACACAATGAAAGTTATCAAACTGCCAAGCAACACACTACCAGGTCCATGCAATCTTCGTCGCAAAAATACGTACAACATTGCGCAGATGCTCGCGATCATTCCGATTAGCGCCGGCGGTTGACTTACCCGCCGAAGGAAAGTACCAACCAGAAACACACCAAGCACTGGTCCGTTAATCAACGACGCGATCGACAGCGCCTGAGTTAAAAGCAGAACCGCCCATGTTTATGGCAACGAGTGCCACACCAATCTGCATCGATGCCCCAGACCAGCGTCAGCACATGCGACACTTTTGAGGTAGTGTTTGTCTTCGCGATCAGGTCGAAACGGCTTATAGAGATCGTTAACCGCAGTTGCCGCAATCGCATTTAACGACGACGACATCGCCGCAGCAAAGATCGCAGCCACAACAAGTCCGGACAATCCCGTTGGCAAATGTTGGGTTATGAAATCCGGGAACACACGATCGGTGCCCGTGAAAGGAAACGCGGGTGAAGCGGCACTCGCGTAACCGGCGTTTGTAAATGGGTGATAGAAAGCAAACAGCAGAACGCCAATGAAAAGGAAGCCAATGAACTGGGCCAACACGATTCCACCGCTTGTCAGCAACGCAATCATCGCGCGCTTGGGACGGTCGGTACACAGGTAACGCTGAACGAGATATTGATCGGTACCGTGTGTACTCATGGTTAGGAAACAACCGCCGATCAACCCAGACCAGAACGTGTAGGTCTTCGTGTAATCCAAAGTGAAATCAAACAGTGAATACTTCTGATATTGAGTGGCTAATGCATTCGCGGCGGCGAAACCGCCGTTGATTGAACTTATGAGTACCACGGCGGCGGCAACCGCCCCCGCGATGTAAATACCGAGTTGCACTACTTCGACCCAGATGACTGCTTCCATTCCACCAAAGTAAGTGAAGACCAACATTGCAACGCCAATCAGTATCACTGAAAGGATGGTTATCGTTTGGACGTTGGCAGCTGGTTGAAATGAAACATAGACTGCGGCAAGCACAATCGCAGTCAGTAACAAGCGAATGCCGTCGGCGATATTTCGCATGACGACGAAAAGCGACGCTGCAAGCATTTTGATCTTGCCGCCAAAGCGCCGGTCGAGCAGCTGGTAAACCGTCATCAAATCGCCGCGAAAAATACGACGGGATGAACAATATTGAAATGACGATGCGACCGAGTAGGTAGCCGAACACTAGTTGCAGAAATTGAAAGTTCCCGCCGCGAGAAAACGCAATGCCTGGCACGGAGATGAAAGTAATGGTGGATGTTTCAGTGGCGACTATCGAAAAAGCAACAGCCCACCAGGGAACGGATCGGTCGCCAAGGAAGTAGTCCTTCGTAGTTTTCTGTTTACGGCCAAACCAGGTACCAAAGACGACAATGCCGATCAGGTATCCGAAGATGATAATTAGATCGAGAGCTTTCATTTGGTTTGTTGGGCTTAAGCATGTCAGTCAAACAGAACAAGTTGGGAAGGGTGGTTTACACCCGCTTCGTATGACCTCACAAATCAGAAAATGAAAGAAAAGAGCGGGGGTAAACCGCCCTTCCCTACTTGTTCTTCAGCGACAGGTCTCTAAGTCTGTTTCTTTAACAATGCGAGCGCGTCTTCAACTTTGCCGTTCGTTTTCTGTAGTGCTGTTGCAGCCCTTGCTCTTTCCAGCATCACCCCTTCACCATCACCAGTGGCAACGCTGAGATTCGTTCCAGATGCTTCCAACGCCGTCCTCCGCCTCAACTGTTCCGAGTCCAGTTTCCTTCATCAGAATTCGCAACGCTCGTTCACGCAACTTGATGTTCTTAGGTTGCATGTTCGACATGCGATTGCCGCTAACGTAACCGAGTCGAACCATCGTCGCCGTCGATAGCATGTTGAGGACCATCTTCTGGGCCGTGCCGGCTTTCAATCTGCTGGAACCGGTAACCACCTCCGGACCAACGACTGGAACAATACTAACTTCCGCTGCCGCTGTAATCGGCGACCCAGGTACACAGGTTAACGCAACTAGTAAATGCACCGCAGGCTGCGTGCGTAAGAGATCGCTCCAACGGTGTACGGCGTTCTACCCGACGCTGCAATTCCAACCAGCACATCTCCTTTGGTGAACCCGCGCTTCTCAAGATCGCGCAAACCTGCCTCAGCATCGTCCTCAGACGCTTCAACCGCGCGATAACATGCATCGTATCCACCGGCAATCACACCCTGCACTAATTCAGGCGAGACGCCGAAGGTCGGTGGACACTCAGACGCATCGAGCACTCCGAGGCGACCAGATGTTCCGGTACCAATGTAGAAAAGCCGGCCTCCTGCACTCAGTCTCGCAACTATCACATCAACTGCTATTGCGACGTCTTTAAGAACACGTTGGACAGCAGTTGCTACCAACGCATCTTCCTCGTTCATCAAAGCAACGATTTCAATTGAGGAGAAGGAGCTGAGATTCTGTGAGCGCGGATTCTCTTGTTCGGTAATTGGTAATGAATCGCCGTTGTCGAGTGTTCATCTGAATCGCCAGGCTTAGACCGCAAGAGCAACGTGGTTGATGCGTTCGCGGGCCATTCTAGCGGCAGCCACGGCGGGAGAGAAATGTGGTGGCTCAAAATATGCACGAGGAGCAACCTTAGCGACTTCAACACGGAGAGGTTTGAGAATCATCTCGCCAGCCGCGCGAAACACTCCACCCACATAGGCAATCTGAAAAGCGTTCCTTCTCCATCTGCAGGTTTCGAATTACGGCAACTGCGGCCAGACCGAGTTCGGTCCCGCCTTCCAGGATGATTTGTGCAGCTACTTCATCTTTGCGCTTGGCCGCCTCATACAACGTCTTTACCAAATCCCGCTATGCGTTCGTTGGTTATCGTAGGTGCGTAGATTGCCGTCGTAAGATCGTCAGCCGTTGAGACGTGGAAAGTAGTTGCAGGCAAATTCAGTAAGCAGCGTCTGTGGGCCACGTCCGTCCGATGCATATGCGACTGCACGCAAAGCGCGTCGGGCAATCCAGGCCCCGGCGCCTTCGTCACCGGCAATCGGTCCCCACCCGCCGGCGCAAAGCTGTTTGCCACGCGCGTTAATGCCGCAGCAAATCGATCCCGTACCAGCAATCACTACCAAACCCGGCGCACCGTCAGTCGCTCCATACAAAGCGATATCGGCGTCAGTTACCACTTCAATGTCGCGAATACCGAGAGGCAACAACGTCTCACGCATGCGTTCACGCAACTCCCGACGTCGAGCACCGGCGAGTGCCGACTTCAGCTGCGTCCAGGTCACTTCGTCTAACCTTTGCCGCCGCGCACGCGTCGTCGATCGCTTCCCGAACCGCAGCCGCCGCACTCGTTACGCCAACACGCAGTGGGTTAGAAGGACCAGCTCTACCCTCGCCAATGATGCGCATGTCCGAGTCCATGATGACGGCCTCAGTCTTAGTACCGCCGCCGTCGACCCCGACAACTAGAGTGTTGCGTTCGCACTCTTCGCGGATTCAACAAATCGGTTGTTCGTCGCTCGGTAGTCACAGTCTGGCTGGCGCGGGGCTCAATCTGGTCCGTCAGGTCTGATTTCAGTTGTTGATCATTCTAGGGTCGGTGGATTTATAATGGAAACTAAAAGATTTTATTATTCCGATAACCCATCTTGATACGGAGACGACTGTGGAAATACGACAACTGAGGGCCTTTGTAGCGATAGCTGAGTCAGGAACCTTCACTGCCGGCGCAGTGAGAGTGCACGTAACCCAGGCTGCCATTAGCATGCAGATACGTCAGGCTTGAGACTGAAATTGGCGCGAGAGTATTTGTTCGTGCGCCCCGTCATGTGATTCTGACTGAAGCCGGCGAACACCTGCTCAGACGAGCACGAACCATGTTGCGTGAACATGACGCAGCTGTTGATGAGATCGCCGAACTGGCTGGTGCGGAGCGTGGACGGATACGAATCGGCAGCGCATCGGCGATGGTCTTGACCGATGAACTTCCGGCGATCTTGAAAGAACTTCGCAAGCAACACCCACGGAGCGAGAGATCACTGTGACATCGGGAACCAGCGAGACGCTGGTCGATCAAATCCTTGCAGGTGAACTCGACATCGCCTTCGTCTCACTACCAGTTGACGCCCGCGGTATACAGACTGAACGGTTGAGTGCAGATCAATTGGTGGCAGTAAGCTTCACCGCGTCACAAGCTGGCAAAGCAAAAGACTATCAGCGCTTACGCTAGCGGGCGAGCGATTGATTCTTGGTGAGCGCGGAGGAAATACCAGGCGAGCTGATAGACCAGTTCTTTGCTCAAGCTGGTGTCACGCTTCGCGTGGCGATGGAGCTGAGTCGACAGGCAGCGATCCGGCGAATGGTCGAAGAGGACATGGGTGTTGGGATTGTGCCGTTGCAATCAGTGAGAGACGAAGTTGACAGAGGAAAACTTGTGCAGGTGGTGGATTGAAGGTGCTGAGATTAATTGGGAGTTGGGATTAGGCGCAGCTGAGCGGTGGTTACGAATCGCCAATCATGCACAAGTTCGTTGCATTAGCTCACAAGAGGTTTGAGAGCGCAGCAGCGAGTCCTTCCAGGGCGAATGCCACCGGCGGCTCGAGGAGGCAAAGCAGCGACAAAGAGCAAAGCGAAGCGCCGGAAGTGAACCTCCTTGGAGTGCGGTGCCTCGGCACCGCTTTGGTAAATCGCAAGCTTATCTAGCGTACAATCATTTGACAAAGCGGTGACCAGGCCACCGCACTCCAAGGGAGCACGCCTTTACTGCAACGAACTCAACGCCTCGATCAATGTCTCCACATCTTCCTCGTTGTTGAAGAAATCAGTCGCGACGCGGAAGCCTTGAGGCTTCTCAGTAACTAAAATCTTTCTTCAGCAGCAAGCGACGCGACCAACTCTGCCGGGTTTTCAGCACGCTACCAACGTCTCAGCCGAACGATACGACTCATCACCAAGCGGCGATAGCACTCTCCGACCAGCTTCGATCAAGCGTTCGTCAGATAACGATTCACTTTCCAGAGCACGATCCTGAATTTCTCGAATCCCGATCGTTCTGCATCATCTTGAACTGACACACCGAGAGCAAAGATTCCGGCGAAGTTAGGACAGCCGAGTTCTGCGCGCGCTGGATGCATCCAGGTCGCAAATGCACTTCGTCGTTTTCGCATGTTCGTATGGATCCTGCACACTTCAACCAACCAATCTCGCGCGAGCCTGGATCGTTCTTGCAGTTCCCTGCTGATGTAAACGAACCCTGATCCATATCCTGACAGCATCCACTTATGCCCAGTGGCGCACAGACGCGTCGACCTTCGTCCGCTTCACATCGATCTCGAATGTGCCCGCGGCTCTGGCTCGCATTCACCACCAACGCATGTTGACCTTTTATTTCGCGCCAGTTCTTCAAGATTCGATCTAAAGCCATTCTGAATATTGCACATAACTAATCGAGATAATTCCAGTCCGTACGTCCATCGCCGACTCTAGAGCTTCGGCATTAACGACTCCCGCCACCGACTTGACGAGTATGGACCGGAATGCGTCGATGCATCCAGGGAGTGATCGTCACTGGAAACTCGAGATCGTTTGAGACGACCTCACCATGTGTCTCTAACGCGTCGACGATTAGATTCATCCCACGCGACGTATTGATTGGTGAAGCCAATCTCATCCGGCTCGGCGTTGATGAACCTGGCGACTTGCGCTCTGACCTCTTCACGCTTTGCGAGCCAGTTGTCCCAATGGATATCACCATCGTTCATCATCAGCGTGTAGTACTCAGTCGCAGCCTGTTGAGTTGAGGTGGCTAATGGTCCAGCCGCGGCAGGTATTGAGATAGGTGGAATGGGACGTGACGGGAAATTGGTTGCGGATGTCAGTCCAGTTGGTCATAGCATTTGACTAGGATACACGTTATAGATTTATGATTCTGACGACGAGGAAATAATATGTGGTTCCTGATTGAATACTGATCGTCCTAGCGGGCAATTGATTAGATTCGATGAATTCCAAGATAGGCGACCGCACTTTGGCCCAGCAAACTCGGCTAGCGCTCGAAATCGAACTTAACCAACAAAAGGGAGTCAATCATGAGGGTTGTAACCCTGCCGGCTAAGGATGAAGCGGCACTTCGCAAAACTCATCGGAGATACTTTGAGACTCTAGAACAGTTAGTCGCGGACTGAGGCTTCCACTCTCTCCAACCACAACGTACTAAACGCAGGCAAATCAATCAGAACCGAATACTCTTTTCCATTGCGCTTGCACATTCTCAGCCTCAAATGTCTCACTTACCTCAACTCCACTCCCTGCATAAACCTGCGCGTCAGTATTAACCAACAGCTGATACTTCCCTTCTCTTGGCAGGCCCAGCCGGTACCCTTTTCTTGGCAACGCTGAAGAAGTTTCCACACGCAAGCCATCTCTGGCCCACCGTTTGGAGACTTTCTCAAAAAGGCCACTATGTTTTCGTTCTTGTTATCGACGTCGATCCACTCAAAGCCGGACGCCTCGCCAGTCGGTCTCCCACAACGACTTTCTAAAACTGTAAACGCGATTCAGATCACGAATCAGTTTCTGCACACCGTTATGTAACGCGTCGTCAAGCAGATGCCAGTCCAAGACTCTCCGTCTCCGTCCATTCTCGCCACTGCCCCAACTCGCCGCCCATAAACAACAACTTCTTTCCAGGATGCGCCCACATGTATGCCGTACAAGGCCGCAGGTTGGCAAACTTCTGCTCAGTGGTTCCCGGCATCTTGTTAAGCAACGAGCCCTTCATGTGAACAACTTCATCGTGTGAAAACGGCAGAATGAAGTTTTCGCTCCACGCGTAGATCAACCCAAACGTTAATGAGTTGTGATTGCCGGCACGAAACAGTGGATCGGTTTGGAAATACTTCAACGTGTCGTGCATCCAGCCCATGTTCCACTTGAAATCGAAACCCAGGCCACCCAGCATAACACGGGTGACTAACTGCAGGCCACGCTGTGGACTCCTCGGCAATCATCATCGTTCCGGGACAATCTCGATGCGTACACTTCATTCAACTCTTTGCAGAAACGTAATCGCTTCGAGGTTTTCGCGCCCGCCAAACTCGTTCGGGATCCACTCGCCTTCATTGCGGCTGTAATCGAGATAAAGCATCGACGCCACGGCATCGACACGCAGGCCGTCGATGTGAAATTCCTCGAACCAGTAGAGCGCATTTGCGATTAGAAAATTGCGCACCTCGTTACGGCCGTAGTTGAAGATGTAGGTGCCCCAATCCGGATGTTCACCTTTGCGTGGATCCGAGGTGCTCATACAGCGCAGAACCATCAAAGCGTCCAAGCGCAAACGCGTCTTTGGGAAAGTGCGCGGGCACCCAGTCCATGATGACGCCGATACCGCGTTGATGCAGTTGATCAATCAGGTAGCGAAGGTCGTCAGGCGTACCGTAACGTGCAGAGGGTGCGTAGTAGTAACTAACTTGATATCCCCAGCGAATGGTCCATACGGATGTTCCTTCAACGGCAAGAACTCAACGTGAGTGAACCCCATCTCTGAAACGTAGTCGCCGAGAGCTTCGGCCATCTCGCGATAAGTGAAGGGACGATTCTCTTCTTCCAGCTTTCGCGCGCCACGAACCAAAGTGAACTTCGTAGATCGACAGCGGCTCGCGAAAGTGCTGCCGTTTCGCACGCGCCTTGATCCATTGTGCATCGCGAAATTTGTATTTCGATTGATAGACAATCGACGACGTATTTGGCGGCACTTCGGCAAATTCGCCGTACGGATCAGCCTTTAAGAAAGGCAAACCACGTGGTGTGCGAATTTCGAACTTGTACAAGATCCCGTCGGGCAAATCTGGAATGAACAGTTCCCAGACTCCCGAGCCACCCAACATGCGCATCTGATGGAACCGTCCATCCCAACCATTGAAGTCGCCGACCACGCTCACGCCGGATGCCTGAGGCGCCCAAACAGCAAAAGCTACTCCACTAACGCGGCCGATCTTTGTCAGGTGCGCGCCGAAGCTTCTTGTAGATCTCTTCATGCTTGCCCTCGCCGAAGAGGTGCAAGTCGAGCTCACCGATCGTTGGTGGAAATGAGTAGGGATCGCGAATCGTTATGACCTCACCGTCTGGTTTGTGGACGCGGAGTTTATAAGGAGAAGAACTTGCGGAACCTTCGATAACAAGCTCAAACACCCCTGCCTGCCTCGCTGCGGTCCATCAGTCGCGGACGGGTTCTGCCGATCAAGACTTCAACCTTCTCAGCGTCGGGTCTGAACACACGAATCGCTTGCACTTCACCTTCACGATGAACTCCCAGCAACTGATGTGGATCGGTATGTGCGAACGAAAGAAACCGATTGAGATCGGCATCAAGCTGAGTGATTAACTCGGCCTTTACTGACTTGCGAGTTTTTGTTTGTGTGCTCTTCGACCATTTAGCCTACGACGGAAGGCGACAACATACTGTTTGCGCCACCCGACGTGGCAAATCGCCAGAAGATTTCGGCGCCATTTCCCTTAGCGGGATCATTGCTTCTCGCTGCTGACATCAAGTCAAGAAATTTTGTTGTTGGAGTATCAAAGCCAAGCTGAGTCTGTAGATCAATCACGCGACCTGCGTATCTCATTATTTGAATTGTTTTCAATCCCGGCCAAGTCCGAGAAGAACCAGCCACAACTCGTGAACATCAGCAGCGAGTCTCTTTGTATTTCCAAGCAGCATTCGCGCGCGCTCCGTTTCTGGATCCGACAGCGGGCGTCGCTGATGTCGACTGAGAAACGTTGGCCACTCATTCTCGTCGAGCAATACTTTGATGTATTCGTTACGCGCTTGCCATGGATCGCGGAATAGACCAAAGCCCTCGGTTTCAAAGTGCGCCGCTGCGTCATCACGAAGAAAGTTCAGCGCCAGACGAAGTGGCTCTCGCCATTGTTGATTCCAACCTGCCTCACCACCCGTGTGACATCCACAATCGCGAATCCATCTGCCAACACCGTGAGCACAACTCCACGAAGAACCCTCATTCAAAGGACCGAGACTGAGTTCGACCTCAAACTCCGGCGGATGATGATCGAGATACTCGCCATAGTTCGTAATCCAAAAGCCGGCTTCCTTTGCTTCAATCTCTAACGCATGGGCCAAACAAAGATCCCCAAACTTGAAGTGATGACCATAAGTCTCACCATCAGTCGCAACGTTTACCAACTGCGCGCCGCCTTGTGCGACTTGAATGAAGCGATCGACCAATCCACGACTCGAAGTTAAGGCACGTTCGAAGGCAATAGATCTCGCCAATCCTCCATGATAGAAAAACACTGCGATCGAACGACCCGAGCCGTCTTTGTGTGAATAACGGTAAGCGAGTGGTGTTGATAGCTCCCGGATTAATGGTAATCCAAGGCTCGTCGCTGCGCTTTCGGATACGCCCCGCTTGTTCGGGCGCAAGGATGACGTAACGCAGATCGTGCTCAATCAGCAACGACATCGTTTCGTCGTTGCATGCGGTTTCTGACAGCCAAAGCGACTCGGGATCCCTTCCAAAGCGGAATCTAAAATCCTCAATACCCCAGCGAATCTGAGTCAGGCGATCTTTCTGGTTACAGAGTGGAAGGATTGCGTGACCGTATGCCTGTGCAATGGCGTTTCCATGTCCACCATGAATCGCTGCACTCTCACGGTCCGCCGTAAGAATGCGTTCGTAAGTTCGACGCTGATGTTTGGCCAACCACGAAAGCAGCGTCGGTCCAAAGTTAAAACTGATGTTGCGATAGTTGTTAACGACAGCCGTGTCGCTTCCGATGTGCGCGAAAGCATTGGGACCGTAGCATTCGCTATGAATGCGCTCGTTCCAGTCGTGGTATGGCGCTGCGCTCGGTTCGACTTCGACTTCGCCAGTCCAGGGATTCTCGCGTGGTGGTTGATAAAAATGTCCGTGGATGATTAGTGCAGTCATCGGTTGAAGAAATTAGCTGGGGCATGATAACAGCAAAGGTGCGCATGTGAGGTGCTGAGGTCGAGTACCGTAACGCGGTAGCGTCGGCTCGTCGCCGAGTATTGTCCGCAGTACGCGTACGAGCCGCACGCTACCGCGAAGCAGTTACGTCTCAAAGCCCAGGGTTGCTTCCAACCCGCAGGAACGTTGTAAAGCGCATCGCCAACCCCAACGGGGGTTGCGATCGGGTGGAGATGTGCGGCGCTGGATTGAAATGGGGCAGTCGCAACCCCGTTGGGGTTGATTTCAGAAAAACTCTTCTCCCAGGGTTGCCGCCAAAGCTCGGCAACCCTGGGCTTTGAGGCGTAACCGCTTCGCGGTATAGAACTCGAAATGTGGAGAGACAAATTGAATTTGGAGGGGTAATGGAACTACGTCAGCACCGAAGAATTTAATGCTCGACTTGTGAACGCCAACTGGGCAGCGCCAAGCAGACCCGCATCGTCGCCGCACTCCGCGGGTTTGATCTTTACGTGTTGAGACAATGACGGAAACAGCTCGACTACGAATCTGCTCAAGCATGTGACCCTCAAACAAGTCCCACGCGTTCGCTGCTCCCCCACCTATCACAATCACTTCCGGTCCGAGGAGATTCATCAGGTTCGCGAGGCCAACACCAAGATAGTCGCCGACCTTTTTAAACGTCTCGAGAGCAAGCTCGTCACCAGCCTTACCAGCGTCATAAATCGTTTTAGCCGTCAAAGACTGACCCTGCAAAATCGAGTTCGGAAAGCGATCCAAACCCTCGCGCGTCATTCGCACCATAGCAGTCGCCGATGCGTACATCTCGAGGCAGCCAAAGTTTCCGCACTTGCACTTCGGGCCCCCGAACGGATCAACTGTCGTATGCCCAATTTCGCCAGCGGAACCATCGGTTCCGCGCCATAGCTTTCCGTCGAGGATGATGCCGCCACCGACTCCTGTTCCCAACGTGATGCAAATAATGTTGCGCGCCCACGCGCCGCACCCAACCACATCTCGCCAACCGCAGCAGCGTTCGCATCATTCTCTAAAGAGAACCGGCAGATGGAACTTCGCTTCGAGCGCCGCCTTCAAGGCGAAGTGATTAAGACTCTGTAGATTTGGAGCCTGGAGGACAATCTCAGCTTTGGGATCAAGCGTCCCGGGCACAAGAATCGAGGAGGCGTTGATGTGATCTGTGCCAAGTCGACGTTCCACACTCCGATGCTGCATCAACTAAAGCATTGACGACGTAATCGGGTGAGTCGCCCTGCGGAGTTTCCGTGCTTAAGTTGCACGTGAATGTTGCCGCGCTCATCTACGAGCGCACCACGTAGATGCGTGCCGCCAAGGTCTGCGGCAAACACCAGTTTTGAGTTCGACTCCGTTCTGTTTAGTCACTACACTCCGGGGAGACAATGGTCACGACTGGTTAATCAGAAGGTGCTTCTCCAACTGTTTTCCATCCGACGCGTGATAAGGTTCCACGATATCAGCATTCCGGCTGCAATCGCGATGACCAGATATAGTAAACCCGGCAACCATTCCTTGAAGATCAGTTTCCCAATGCCAAACAGTGCACCGTAAATCATTGCACAGCCGAGAAACCAGTTTAAAAACTGAGTAACGAGCTTTCCGTCAGCATGTGCACCGGCAAAATCCTGTTACCGCGGCGACTTTGTTCCAGCCAGGGCCTTCTGGCCTGACGCCGTTTATAGAATGCGCTCAATTTCTCTATCGGCTCTGCCGGTGTAAGCATCGTTACGGTAACCCACACCACAGTGGTGATAGCGACCGTAACCAACATCAGGTACGCAAAATCACGCGGTTTGTCACTGTCCCACTTTAAGACTAATTGCAGAAAAAGCGATACGACAGCCGCAGTGATCATGGCCGAGACTTCCGACCAGGCATTTATTCGCCACCAGAACCACCTCAGCAGAGAGCACTGTTCCCGTCCCTGCGCCGGTCACGAGCAGAAGCTTCCATGCGCCGCCAATCGATTCGAGATAGAACGTAACGAACGAGCGAAGCGATCATCAGATATCAACAGTCACAACCTGCGATGCGATCACGTAATGCTTCTCGCTGCTCGAGCGAGATATGAACCGCCGGTAGAAGTCGTTAATGACGTACGACGCTCCCCAGTTGAGTTGAGTGCCAATCGTCGACATATAGGCCGCTGCAAAAGCCGCCAGCATAAAGCCGCGCAGGTAGGTTGGAAATACGTTTGGATCCAACAGTGTCTTGATGTAACCGGATTCTTTGTCGACCAGGTTGGGATAAAGGATGAGCGAGGCAAGCGCTGTCAAAATCCACGGCCACGGACGCAGCGCATAGTGAGCGACGTTGAACCAAAGAGTAGCGAACAGTCCGTTCTTTTCATCCTTGGCAGAAAAAATTCGTTGCGCGACGTATCCTCCACCACCCGGTTCCGCTCCCGGATACCAACTGGCCCACCAGTTAACGCCAAGAAACACAAACAGCGTGATAGCGGGCATCCATACTGAGTCGTAGTCCGGAAAGAATGCTAGTCGCGATCCCGCTTGTCCGCTCGCCGCATCCATTGCACTGATCTTTGTCTTGAGTGCGTCAATACCACCGACCGCATTCACGGCCAACACAGCGAGGACAATCACCATTCCCATCTTCAATACAAACTGGAAAAGGTCTGTTACCAACACTCCCCACAGTCCGGAGATTGCGGTGTAGAACGCTGTGAAGAGCAGCATTCCGATTACGACCAGGATGGCACCGCGTTTGTCGAGACCGAGTGTGATCTCGATAATCTTTACCATCGCCAGGTTAACCCAGCCGAGAATGATGCAATTGATCGGAAGACCAAGGTAAAGAGCCCGAAATCCGCGAAGGAAGGCGGCAGGCTTTCCGGAATAACGTAACTCGGCAAACTCGATGTCGGTCATTACTCCAGCACGACGCCAAAGCCGCGCGTAGAGAAACACCGTGAGCATGCCGCTCATCACGAAGTTCCACCACAACCAGTTTCCGGCAATGCCGTTGCGGGCCACAAAACCTGTTACAGCCAGCGGCGTATCAGCAGCAAACGTGGTTGCGACCATCGACGTGCCGGCTAGCCACCAAGGCACATCGCGTCCGGAAAGAAAAAACTCCGTAGTGCTACCGCGTGCCCGACGTGCGTAATAAATGCCGATGCCTAGATTAAAGAGAAAATATGCGGCGATGACTGACCAATCGAGGAGTGAAAGTCTCATGGTTGATCTGTGCTGTTCAATTTAGCTTCTCAAACCAAAAATAAACTGGCACGGGAAAATGGCAGGAGTCTTGATTTCGATTAACAAACAGATGGATTTCTCGGGCGCTACTCTCACGGCAACTGGCGATTCTGTCAGAGTCGAATTTTTGTTTCCCTGTGCAAAATTCTGGTTTTCAACGCTACCATCGCGTCACCGAAGCTAAGAACCAACGTCGAAGCCGAAGCCTCGGTGGTGGTTATGGGGAGTATCTAGACTGAACCAGCTTTGACTAAAGAAACTACTACCGATGCGGATCATTGGACTACTTCTTGGTATCACACTCATCGCAACTATCCTTTGGGATACTTTTGAGACCATCATTCTTCCACGTCGGGTCACACGAGCGCGTACGACTAACAAGCCTGTTCTATCGTTCCGCCTGGGTGCCTAGTTACCTCATTGCTAAGCTCATCAAGAATGCCCGACAAAGGAAAAGGTACTGAGTCTCTTCGGCCCGCTATCCCTGTTTGTCCTGCTCGGTATCTGGGCCACTGTGCTAATCCTCGGCTACGCACTCGTTTTCTGGGGTAGTCATTCACGCCTGATTATCGCCGGAGAGCCAGTAACTTTTTGGACTTACCTGTACCTAAGCGGAGTTACGTTCTTCACACTCGGATATGGAGACGTCGCTCCGGTTCTGCCATTTGGTAGATTGCTTTCGGTCATTGAGAACAGCAAACGGATTTGGACTCTTCGCAGTCGTCATCAGTTACCTGCCCGTCCTTTATCAGTCTTTTTCAAAACGCGAGGCCAGTATCTCGTTGCTGGATGCTCGCGCGGGTTCACCTTCAAGCGCTGTCGAACTACTGCGACGTCATCACCCGGACAAGAACTTTGAAGATCTAAAAACATTGCTCGGAGAGTGGGAACGTTGGTCTGCCGAATTACTCGAGAGTCATCTGTCTTACCCGGTACTCTGCTTCTTTTCGCTCGCAACATGACAATCAATCATGGTTGCGGGCGTTAACTACTGTGCTCGATACGTGCGCACTGGTGATGGTTGGTTTGAAGGACGGTCCAGCGTGGCAGGCTAGAATGACCTTTGCGATGACCCGCCATGCTGTAGTCGATATTGCTCAAGTCCTCAAAAGAAAACCAAGCGGAAAGGAATTGTGTTTTGATCGACTGAACGAAAAGGAATTCAATAGAATGCAGACGATTCTGGGCGAAAGAGGAATTGAGTTGCAAAGCGCCGATGCTGAGAAACGACTACAAGAGCTTCGGGAAATGTACGAACCATACGTGTTTGCTCTGTCGGAACATTTGCTGATGCCGTTACCGCCGTGGATCCTTCCGAAAGATGCAATTGACAACTGGAAGACCAGCGCCTGGGGCAGGATTCAATAAAACATTCGGTTCCTTTAGTGGCGCCCTAAATTGTTTGGGCGCCCTCTTCTGGGACCGCAGGCGTCCTCGCCTGCACACGTTGCCACTAGCTTAACTTGGTTGCTAAGGAGTGCAGGCGAGGACGCCTGCGGTCCCAGAAGAGCAGTGTTGTCGAAATGGAAGGCGTCACTAAAGGGTACCGATGATGAGGCTCACATTTTGTTTGAAGGCGTTAGTCGGGATTGCGCTGGTGCTTGGGATTTGTTTTGCTTCTCAACCAAAACTTCAAATGGACAGTAATCAAAACCAATCAACGGCTTCCGACTCGTCAACGCGCGCGTGAACTTGGAATCAAAGTCGGCATTCTTCCTACGGGCGAACTAAACGCTATCACCGATGTAACCGGCGTTTTGGTTGGACACACGACGCTCAATCGAGGCGACAACATCCGAACCGGTGTAACCGCAATACTGCCCCACAATGGAAACATCTTTCGCGACAAGGTTCCGGGCGCAGTTTTCGTTGGCAATGGTTTTGGAAAACTCGCGGGCTCAACCCAAGTAGACGAACTTGGCGAAATCGAAACTCCTATCCTCCTTACTTCCACACTCAACGTTCCACGCGTCGCCGATGCGCTCATCGACTACATGCTCGCGCTTCCAGGTAACGAGGATGTTCAGTCGATTAATCCGCTGGTTGGTGAGACAAACGACGGTTATCTCAACGACATTCGGGGCAGGAACGTCACTCGCGACGACGTTCTCGCTGCGATAAAGAACGCTAAATCCGGAATGGTAGAAGAAGGTTCAGTTGGGGCGGGAACCGGCACTGTGGCTTTGGCTTCAAGGGCGGGATTGGAACTTCGTCACGAAAGCTGCCCGCTAATTTGGGCGGTTTCAGCGTTGGCGTTCTTGTTCAAACAAACTTCGGCGGTGTGTTAACGATAAACGGTGCTCCGGTTGGCGTGGAACTAAACCGCTATTATCTAAAGGACGAACTCACAAAACCTGGTTCACAAGGGTCAAACTCGAGATCAACCAAAGAAAACGACTGCTGACGGTTCAGTAATGATCGTGATTGCGACCGACGCTCCGATCGATGCACGGAATTTAAAACGAGTCGCAGCTCGAGCAATGATGGGGCTTGCTGCGAACCGGTGCGGCAGGAAGTAATGGAAGCGGTGACTACGCAATCGCGTTTTCAACTTCTCTGACGTTCGCATCAAAACACTAAACCAGGCGGAAAGAAATCAGCCACGTGCGATAAAGTCGCTATCCAACGACGCAATGTCGCCGTTATTCCTCGCCGTAGTGGAGGCGACCGAAGAAGCAATCTACAATTCGCTCTTCAAAGCAACGACTACCACCGGCAAGGGCCATACAGTCGAAGCGCTTCCGTTGGATCAGACCATCAACATCCTTCGAAGACATGGCCTAATATCGCCTCCATCCAAGTAGTCGCTCTATCACGACAAGTTCACGGTGGTCTAACCTTTTCATACTCAAGCCCACAACGCGTTTGACACTCGAATTCTTGATGCATAGAATCACAGTGGTCGCCCTCCCAAGTTTAGACTTGCCCCCTGATTCTTATCTTCATGCGAGGAGCAAAGCACGTGAAACTAAATGTTCGTGTCAATCGAAAAGTCCGGACTCGATGACGAGGCAGATTCGGGAGCAAATAAACGCACAGATTGAGGCGGGGTTGCTTGCTGTCGGTCAATTTCTTCCTAGTGAACGAGAGCTCGCCAAAACTGCTAAGGTGGCCCGTAATGTGGTCCGAGGTGCGTATGAACAATTAATGGACGCCGGAAAGTTACGGAGCGAAGGCCGTAAAGGAAGAAGCGTTAAATCAGGAGGTGGAAGCAAGAAGAAATCAACCACCAAGACCACTAAGACCACCAAGACTAAGAAAGCGAGCAAAGCACGCAAGAAATAGCAATCCGGAACTCGCCCAACATCCCCTGCTTTGCCATTTCTAGGTTCTGCTAATAGCCCCATCTTTACCAAGTGAAAGCATCTCGTTTCTGATTGCTTTCCGCTCGGCAAGTAACCGCACGAAAAACCTTCTTCTCATCAGAAAGAACCTTAATACGCGCAAACCACCCAGGGATTTGTCTAGTTCTTCGAAAAACAAAATAGCCACGTACCCGCACATCGGAATCACAAGCAAGGCAGCCAGCGCTGCAACCCAACCAAGCGCAAAGTAAACAACCATCGCGACTACGATCCACGTCAGGGAAAAAGCAACATCGCAGAGATGATCTTGATCGTCGAGATCACGTCCTCAGAATTCTGCGACAACTTTGTCGAGAGGTATCCGCCGAGCTTGTAGGCCGGGAAGTGCACGACTGTTCCGAGAATTGCAGGACCCAGCATCAACAGAAACACGGACGCACGTTTCAATATTCCCCGGAACACACCGAGCGTTGACGAAGGCGGCGCCAGCTCTTCCGGATCAACGCCAGCCTGTTTCAACTCCTCATCGAAACGAATGATCCTGACTTCTAGCCGGCGCAGTCGTTCAGGCTGGCTCTGCTGCAAAACTGAATAGGCCTTGATAAAAAGCTGCTGTAACTGAAGTTCGTCAGTAAGGTTGTCGCTACCAGTCGCCGTGGTCTCAGACGAGAAGATGCGTTCGGCTCGTGAGATTGTTTGCAGTGCTTCCTTCTGTTCTGCATGCAGGATAACTTCACGAAGAGCGCTCTCGATCCGGCTCGAAAGTTCGCGGACCTCGTCTCGTGGCGGACTGCCATCAGGTTCAAGTTCAGCTGGTTCAACTTTGATCGGTTCACCAAAATACAGTAAAGCGGAACTGCGAAAACTCGTCTTGGATGTGTAATAGAGTCCTGCCGGAACGATCTGTAAATCAGATACCTCGCCGGTCGAAACCGCCGCTAGTGAGATTCTCGCAGCACCTGTCTTGATCGGTTGTAGGCGTGGCTCGTTGTGTGAAACGCCTTCGGGACAAATACCGATGGTCCCGCCACGCGCCAACAGTTTGCGAGCTGCAATAAACGTCTCCTGGTTTTTTGAGACGTCCTCGCCTTCATCTTGACGTCGATAGACAGGTAAGAGAATCGAGTTCCCGTACCAGGTAGCCAATCACAGGCATTCTGAAAAGCGGCGCCTTGGCAAGAAATGAAACGCGACGAGGCGCTAGACATAATAAGAAGACCGGATCTACGAGCGCGTTCGGATGGTTAAGAACAAATATGACTGGTGTGTCGAGGGGAACGTGCTCGAGACCGGTGACCTCGATGTGTTTGAAATAGATTCTGAGCGCGAGTCTAACCAGCGCAACTATGATTTGACGGACCATAGAGAGAGGCGTGTAAACGGCGGCAGTATACAGGAGGCAGTAGGCAGGAGCAGTAGGCACGTTCAAGCATAGTCCCAGCGGCTCTGCCGCATTCGTGCGGAAAGCCTCCGGCTTTCCGGGTGCTTCCTCTGATTACTGCGGCTACGCCGCGTGAGGCGAAAGCCTCAACAAAATTATCGATTGCGACGGAAAGCCAGAGGCTTTCCGCCACGGAATCTGACGGCAGAGCCGCCCAATGCAAGTTTTGGGTCGTGGGTCCTGCCGACTGCTCCTGCCTTCTGCTTACTGCCTACTGTTTCGTCGTCGTTTGATGTAATAATGACCAGGCTTTCCCAACTAGTTTCAAATCCAATATTCGAGGAATTTCTATGAAACGATTGGTTCTACTTGTTTCTCTTCTTCTGCTCTGTTTGGCCCCAAGCGCAACTGCTCAAAAGCGCACTTATACGATTGAAGATTTGATGAAAGTACGGCGCGTGGGCGACCCGCAAATCTCGCCTGACGGAAATAGAGTGGCTTTCACAATTGGTGACGTTAACTACGACGCTAACCGTGTCGTCACGCAGATCTACGTCGTTTCACTTGAAGGCGGCAGCCCTAAGCAGCTTACCAACGGACAGAGTTCTTCATCAGCTCCTCGCTGGTCACCGGACGGCAAGAAGATCGCTTTTATCACAGGCAGTCAGATCTGGACGATGGAGAGCGATGGCGACAACAAAGACCAGGTAACAAAAATCTCGACCGGAGCGGCGGCTCCTGTTTGGTCGCCAGATGGAAAGTGGATCGCGTTCTCATCGGAAGTCTATCCGGATTGCTCCAACGATGATTGCAACAAGAAGAAGGACGAACAAGCTGAAGCCAGCAAGGTCAAGGCACACATCACCAGTCGTCTGCTCTTCAAACATTGGGATGAATGGCGCGACGTGAAGCGCACGCACGTATTCGTCGTTTCGAGTAAAGGTGGTGCTGCTCGTGATCTGACACCGGGAGATTTCGATTCGCCACCTTACGCCGCGTCCTCGGGTGTCGACTATGCCTTCTCACCAGATTCCCAGGAAATTGCCTACCTGCGGAATCCGGATAAAGTCGAGGCGACCTCAACGAACAGCGACATCTATGTGATGCCACTTGCAGGTGGTCAACCAAAGAACATCACTGCTAACAATCATGGCTACGATGCCAGCCCCAAATATACGCGCGACGGTCGTTCGATCATTTATCGCTCACAAGCAACACCAGGTTTCGAGGCAGACCGCTGGCGTTTGATGTCTTACAACCGAGCGACCGGTGTGAGCACGGAAATCACAAAGCGATTTGATCAGCAAGTTGAAGAAGTGGCACTTTCGCCCGACGGTAACTATGCGTACTTCACTGCTGGCGATCGTGGAAAGTCGCCAATCTTCCGTGTTCCCCTCGGCGGTGCAGAAGCGCAGAAAATGGTTCCTGATGTTTTCGCCAGTAGCCTTGGTATCACATCTACCGGCAAGAAGCTGGTCTTCGTTGGTAGTTCGAATGCCTCGCCCGCCGAGATCTACACTGCAAATCTCGACGGTAGTGGTGTGACCGCGTTGACCTCAGCAAACGTCCAGTTAATGAACCAGGCAAATCTGAAAACTGCTGAAGAACATCGAGTGGACTGGCGCGCTCGGTAGGAAGGTTCATGGTTTCATCGTCAAACCAAACAACTTCGACGCCAGCAAGAAGTATCCACTCGTCGTTCTCATTCATGGCGGTCCACAAAGCGCCTGGTATGACAACTGGGGCTATCGTTGGAACCCACAGGTATTCGCCAACGCGGGATTACGTAGTCTTCACGCCGAACCCCGCGGTTCAACCAGTTATGGACAGCAGTTTGTAAACGAGATTAGTGGCGACTGGGGAGGCAAAGCCTACGTTGACATCATGAATGGTGTAGCCGATGTGCTTAAACGCAGTCCGTACATCGATCGAAATCGCATCGGTGCTGCGGGTGCAAGCTATGGCGGTTACATGATCAATTGGATTGAAGGTCACAACAGCGATCCCCGCTTCCGTTTCAAAGTTCTAGTGTCACATGACGGCGTCTACAACCTGACGAGCATGTATGGCGCTACGGAAGAACTATGGTTTCCTGAATGGGAATTCAAAGGCACGCCGTGGAGTAATCCAGCGATGTACACCGCTGGTCGCCGCATAACTTCGTCAACAACTTCAACACGCCAATTCTGATCATTCACAGTGATTTGGACTTTCGGGTACCGGTTGGCGAGGGACTTCAGTTGTTCACAGCCGTGCAGCGAAAAGGAATTGATTCGAAGTTGTTGAGCTTCCCGGATGAAGGTCATTGGGTACTGAAGCCGCAGAATTCTAATTTGTGGTACTCACACGGTGCTTGACTGGTTGGATAAGTACCTTCAATAGCGGACGGTGGGGATAGTTGGTGGGGAGTGTAAGAAAGAAATTATTGGTCATTTTCCATTTAGCATTTTTCATTTGTCATTTGACCGAGCCACACGCTACCGCCAATCCTTACCGCGAAGCGGTTACATCCAAGCCAGGGTTGCCGCGCTTTGGCGGCTACCCTAGGTAAGCTTCACACGCGAATCCCAACCCCAACGGGGTTGCGACACGCCTTCGTTCGAATTGAACATCTTCAACCTGAGACCTCCGGACGCAACCCCGTTGGGGTAGCCAGATCTGCGTGACGCTTCCCAGGGTAGCCGCCAAAGCGCGGCAACCCTGGACTCTGAGACACCGCTTCGCGGTAAGGATTAGCGGTAGCGTGTGGCTCGGTCAAATGACAAATGAACAATGTCAAATGATATATGACCAATGATTTTCAATGTCTAATAACTCTCCGATCGATCGCCTCTCCATTAGATCTCGTCCTTCCGGTCAGCCAATCATGCATCAGAAGTGGGGCAAGCTTCTGTTTATGCATTGGCCGATCGACGCGAACCTTTTGCGGCCGCTCATTCCAGCCGGTCTTGAGATCGACACCTTCGATGGTTCGGCATGGATTGCAATCGTCCCGTTTACCATGTGGGACATTCCGGGCATTCCGCCGTACGTTCCAGCAATGCCAGGTCTCAACGCGATGCACGAGCTCAACGTGCGCACTTACGTTCACCTGGACGGAACACCGGGCGTCTGGTTCTTTTCACTCGACTGCGATAATGCCGCTGCCGTCTTCAGGTGCTCGTACGTTTTATTACTTGCCGTATTACAACGCCGAACTCACTCTTGAGCAGGTGGATTCAAAGATCGACTATTCGCTCGCTCGCACCGACAAACCCAAGGCAAACTTCCGAGCAACCTGGCAAACAGGCACTTCTCTTCCCACTTCTGAACCTGGCTCACTCGAGTTTTTCCTGACTGAGCGCTACTGCTTGTTCAGTGAACACAAAGGCCAACTCTATCGTTCGCAGATTCATCACCAATCGTGGCCACTGAAAACCGTAATTCTCGATTCGCATACGTCAACAATGATCGATGCGCTTAAAACTTCCTGAACCTACCGATCCTCCGCTGCTTCACTACGCCGAAGAAATCGCCGTCGACATCTGGCCGCTCCATAAGCAGTAGCGGGTTGAACCATGTGTTACACTTTCTCGGTGGAGTCAGACCACAGTGGGGAAGGTGGCAAGGACGCCTTGTGGATTGAACAAGCTGGGAAGGGTGTCAAGCGGAGGTGCAGGCGTCTCGCAACAGTGACTTGAGCGAGCCCCGCTGACGTCGCACTAGAAATTCCAGCAGTGCAAGTGGATCTCAGCGGGGGTACGCTCGGAGTCACATTCTGATCTGCGCTTCGCTACCCTTCCCAGCTTGTTCAATCCACTGAGGCGTCCTCGCCACTACTGAAGGATGGGTCGAGATCGATGATGATCGGGAGATGATCGGATCCGGTTCGGGAACCAATCTCGAATCGTTCAACGTGAATGTCTTTACTGACCAAACAATGGTCAATCGGTAACCTGAGAAATGACGGCAACGGAATTGGCCAACTCGTCTTCAATCCGAAACCCATTCGAGCATCCCTCAATCCCGAATCGTGAACAAGACCGGCAAAATAAGGTGACCACATCGTCGTGTTGAGATCGCCTATCAAGAATTCTTTGGTCCCTCAAGAGATTTCAGGAGTACGGCAGCTTCTCGAAATTGCCTGTTGCGATTCTTGAATTTAGTCAGACGTAATCGGTGTGGTCGGATGCATGGCGAGGACCGATAACGACCGTCCGTTTAGACTGACTTTGGCGAGTATTGCGAGATGCGTTGAGTCATCAAGTTTGAGTGGCTGAACATCGTCAAAAGGGTAACGACTGAACACCGCCATTCCAGCCCCTTGCTCGCGAGGCTCAATCACGAAATAAGGATACTTCCCTACAAGACTTCTTATCTGTCTCGCCCCACGTGTCGGTGACTTCCTGAAGCACAACAACATCGGCATTGCTTTCGTCGACCAGATCCAAAACCGTCTGGTAGTTACTATTGTCTTTGAAAACATTCGCGTGGAGAACTCGGACATGTAGCCCAGCTGAACCGGAGGACGGTGCGGCCGAAATATACGGCAACAAATACGCGGCATTCAGAGCTGCACACAAAAGCGCGATGGGCACAAACTTCCACGACTGAAATGCCGTGAGCGCAACAGCACAGACCAGCGACGCGAGCACATATTGCAGTCGGAAGTGCGTGGTGAGTTCGAGATAAAGAAACTGACCAAACTGACTCGTCAGTGTCAGCAGGACAAGTGCAACAAGAACACCCAGAGTGAGTCGATAGACGACCTGGGAGGAAAACACCTCGAGAAGAAGCATCGCTACTCGGGCCTCTCGGGAGGCGGAACCACAGCCACAAGTCTTCAACGAATCTTCCCGCGTAACTATTCAACAACGCATCGACGCGTTCCAGTCTGGTTGATCTGACTATCATTCCCGCATGATGGTTCTTCTTCACACGATATACGATTTCGTCATCATCGTAAGAAGTGGTGTCAGGACTCTCTTGTTTCGCAAGCGATAGAATTATTCCTGCGTATTCCTTTCGCAAGCGGCTTGATGGGTCTGACTGATGTTCCATTGGCAATTTCGATCCTGGCCCATTCGCGCCAAAGATTTACACCGGAAGCTGCTTCAAGAACCTCAGCAATGTACGCTCCGCCAACTCGCGACGCGATCTCCAGAAAGTAAAACTTTCCATCGGCATCACTCTTGATGAACTCAGCATGCGTTGCACCCTGCTGAAGCCCGGAGAGCTTTTACAAGTTTCTTGTTTATGGCCATCAAAGTTTTCTCATCGGTTGAACCGCGCAGCAGTGTACGTGAAATGTAGGCACCTCCCTGATGGGCTACCTGCATTGGTGGCCGTCCGTATTGATTCACTCCTGAGAACACAACCTTGCCGCCGTTTACCACCAGAATCAACGTGAAACACTTCCCCAGGTATAAACCGCGCCAGCACGTAGTACGAAGCTCGCTCACGAAGATTCTCGCGCTCATTCATCTCGTCAATCGCTCGCCACACCTTCGTCAGGCTCCGCAACCTTTCGAATGCCTATTGCAGAGACGTCTGAACGTGGCTTAATCACCCAGGGACCGGGAACTGTTTCCATAAATGAACGAATGTCATCCGGGTTTATCAACGGCACGAATTCCGGCACGTTGATTCCTCCCCTTTCGACCTCGCACAGCCATCGACAACTTGTCTCTGAACACCTTCGCGTCCGAACTACTCAAGCCGGGCAGGCACAGATGCTCGCGCATGAGTGCGGCGGTTACTACATCAAACTCTTCCAACGCAACGACGCGATCGACTTTCATCTTTCGTGAGATGAATGCGAGGAGATCAATAAATAATGCGGGTCCTGCATCGTTTGGAACAGCGATCAGATCGTCCAGGCTCTCGCGCGGCCAGTCTTCCTTCAACATCTTTTCCTTCGTGATCAGCACAACGTTGCAGCCGTGTGCCTTACACTCGCGCATGAAGTCGGCACCCTTGAAATAGGTGGCCAGGCAAACGATGTTGAGGGGCGGTTTCTGAAGTTCAGTCATCAATATCCTCGAAGATTAGCGGTTCGCAATGCCAATAGACCGGGAAATATAAACACTTTTCAGGTAATGAAGCATGCTTTATGGTAGGAAGAGGAAATATTTGTCATTGGTCATTGGACATTTTTCATTCATTCTGGCCGTAGGCTCTCGTGTTAATGAAACCGGATCTCAGTGCTATGAAGTCAGTACCACAACGCAGTAGCGTGCGGCTTGGTCAAATGGCAAATGAAAATGTCAATTGATATATGACCAATAGTTCGTCCCACGACCAATGACAAATAGTCTTTCTCAGACGCCCTTTTTCAATCGAGCCCCTATGATCATCAAAAGTCCCTACCCGGATGTCGAAATACCACAAATCCCATTGACCAACTTCGTCCTGCAGGCGAGCAGACGAACTCGGCGATAAGCCGGCGCTCATTGAGGCACCCACTGGACGAACGATTACCTACACTCAGCTCGCCGATTCAATTCGACGAGCAGCTTCGAACCTTTCACAGAAGGGATTTAAGCAAGGAGGAAGTGTTTGGCATCCTGAGTCCACAACATTCCTGAATACGCGATTGCCTTCCACGCGGTGGCTACGCTCGGCGGCATCGTTACACCCATTAATCCGCTCTACACCGACCGTGAGATCGCGCATCAACTCCGGGTTCCAACGCGCGTTACCTGGTTACTGTTCCAGCATGTCTGGAAAAAGCAAGAGCAGCTTGCGAGTGAGGTGGGCGTTGAAGAGTTGTTTGTCTTTGGTTCAGCGGACGGAGCAACTCCGTTTGATTCACTTCTCGCTGAAACTGACCACTCCGCTTCCTAAGATCGAGATTGATCCACTTAACGACCTCGTTGTGCTTCCCTATTCGAGTGGAACAACGGGACTGCCCAAAGGTGTGATGCTCACTCATCACAACCTCGGTACGCAAACATGCGCGCAGATGGATCGGTCTCGACTACTTCTACGATTCTGACACTTTGATTTGCGTTCTCCCCGATGTTCCATATCTATGGTCTCGCCGTTGTCCTGAACATGGGACTTTACAAGGGTGCAACCATCGTCACGATGCCGCGTTTTGAATTGGAAGCGTTTCTGAAAGCAGCGCAGGACTACGAGGTAACTCTTGCGCATGTTGTACCTCCGATCGTTTGCATTTGAGCAAGAACCCGATCGTGGACAACTACAAACTTCCAAAACTCAAGACTATCTTCTCCAGGCGCTGCGCCGCTCGGGTCGATCTTACCCAGTCTTGTATCGATCGACTGGGCTGTGGAGTTCGACAAGGTTATGGAATGACTGAGACGAGTCCGGTGACGCACTCATCGCCCTCGAATTCGGCCGAAGTTAAGTTTGGCTCCATCGGTGTCGCCGCGCCAAACACGGAAATACAAAATTATCGACGTCGATACAGGAGAAACTCTTAATCGAGGTGCGAAGGCGAGGTTTGTGTTCGAGGCCCGCAAATAATGAAGGGCTATCTAAACAAACCCGATGCTACTGCAAACACGATCGATGCCGAAGGCTGGCTTCACACCGGAGACATCGGCTATGCAGACGACGATGGACACTTCTTCATCGTCGATCGCTTGAAGGAACTCATCAAGTACAAAGGCTTTCAGGTCCCACCGGCCGAACTGGAGGCGGTGTTGCTGACTCACCCGTGTGTGGCTGATGCTGCTGTGATTCCGATTCCCGATGATGAAGCCGGCGAAGTACCGAAAGCGATCGTCGTCTTGAGACAAGAATCAACTCCGGCGGAGATTCTGGAGTTTGTTGCCGAACGCGTCGCGCCCCACAAGAGAATCAAGCTTGTGGAGTTTGTCGACCAAATTCCGAAGTCTCCATCGGGAAAGATATTGAGGAGAGTGTTGGTGCAAAGAGAACGGGAGAAAAGTCAGTAGGCAGAAGGCAGGAGCAGGAGGCAGTAGTCAGTAAGTCAGTTGCTACCATGCGCCACTGCCTCCTGCCCTGCCTGTCCTGCTCCTTGCCCACTGTCTCTCTTGACACTCGCGAACCTGAAGAATAGAGTCCGAAAAGCGCGCGGCTCTGCAACCGCTGCAAATCGCTAAACAGGAGAATCAGGAGGTAATGACATGTATTTCCGTCGCTCACAATGGTTACTTGTAATTCTCTTTGTGGCAGCGGTGCCTCTCTCTTCTGCGGCGCAAAAGGACATCAAGGACAGCGCAAAAGCCCTCGCAAACAAAAACGACCGCACCTAACTCAACCCGCAACTGCGCCCGCGCCAAAGTGGTTGCGGCCGATTGGGAGACGCTCAAGCCCGAAAAGGAAGACTTCACTCATCCTGATGCCGAAGGACACGACTACCGAGATCGCGCCATTCGAGTATCACAAATTTCAACTCAACACGCGCCTCTATATGTCTGCACCTGCAGCAGGCCCGATTGTTGGTGTCGCCTCCATGCGCTGGCATCAAGTCGACCCTGGGCTCGAATTCCGACTTCGAACGTTTCAACTCCTACGCCGACGCATTCAAGCAGTTCTTCCCGCCAAAGGTGTCGTAAGGATGCGGTGCCTAAGATGATTCTGACGGCCAACCGAGCACTTTCATGGTTACACAGCTCGGGTTTATAAGTTGACCATCGGAGATTTGAATGGAACGGTGAACGCGGTGTTGTCACGAGAAGAAAGCGCTTCTACGCAATCGCGCTGCTCAACACCACTCAAGGACGACGCGCTCGAGGAGAAGTTTATTAGCTCGTTCGTTATTCCTGACAAACCTGTCGAACAACCCAACGTAGTTGCTACGGACGAGTGCAGGTACAAGAAGAGATCGCGTCTTCAACTGGTCAGCAATACGTAACTGAAAACGAAGGCTACC